>WNFT01015757.1_pt1 | contig 14036 bp, 9 predicted proteins | sample 5400191 | NCBI WGS metagenome assembly WNFT01 (sample SAMN13153359, study PRJNA577476) | soil metagenome | isolation source: 80 cm saprolite under Madrone tree | place: USA:California | collected 2016-06-14
CCAACAGGCTCCGCCGCATTTGATTTCAACGGCGCCGATCGCCTGGGCGACGATCTCTTCGCCAATTGCTTGATTGCCTTGAACGCGCAGACGGGCGAGAGAATCTGGCATTTTCAAGGTGTCCATCATGATCTTTGGGACCGCGACTTTCCTTCACCGCCTGCACTCCTCACCGTGAAGCGCGGTGGAAAAGCAATCGATGCCGTGGCGCAAACGACAAAACAAGGTTTCGTCTACCTATTCGATCGCACGAACGGCCAGCCGCTCTTTCCCATCGAATCTCGCAAGTATCCTCCCAGCACTGTTCCCGGCGAAGTTGCCGCTCCCGAGCAGCCCCTTCCCACGCTTCCCGCGCCTTTTGCTCGGCAGCTTCTCACCGAAGATCTGCTGACCACGCGCACTCCCGAAGCGCATCGGTGGGCGCTGGAAAACTTCAAGAAATTCCGCAGCGAAGGCCAGTTCGTCCCCTTTAGCGTCGGAAAAGACACGGTAATTTTTCCTGGCTTCGACGGTGGCGCCGAGTGGGGTGGCCCCGCCGTGGATGCCGAGAGTGGAATCATCTATATCAATTCGAATGAAATGGCTTGGACCGGCGCTCTCGCTCCGAACACCGGCGAAAATAGCCCACGCGCCATTTACATGAGCCAGTGCAGCGTCTGCCACGGTGAAAAATTGGCCGGTTCGCCTCCCGCGATGCCTTCCTTGATCGACGTGGGCAACCGGCTGACTCCTGCCCAGATTGCCGCGACCATCAAGAATGGAAAAGGCCGCATGCCCGGTTTTCCCAACCTGACGGAAGATCAATTGTTCGCGCTGATCGATTTCTTGACGAGCGGCGAAAACAAAGAGCTGTCCGGTTCTGCGCCGCCTCCGGCATCCATGAAATATCGCTTCACCGGCTACCACCGGTTTCTCGATCCGGAAGGTTATCCCGCCATCGCCCCTCCGTGGGGCACTCTGAACGCCATCAATCTGAACACGGGTGAATATGTTTGGAAGATTCCGCTAGGTGCATATCCGGAACTTGTGGCGAAGGGACAAAAGAACACCGGCACGGAAAATTATGGTGGTCCGATCGTCACGGCGGGAGGGCTGCTCTTCATCGGAGCGACCAACTTCGACAAAAAATTCCGCGCCTTCGATAAATCCACTGGCGAGCTTCTTTGGGAAACGACTCTTCCCTTCTCCGGCAACGCCACTCCCGCCACCTACGAGGTGCGCGGCCGCCAATTCGTCGTTATCGCCGCTGGCGGCGGTAAAGATCCCAAGTCTGCTTCCGGCGGCATCTACGTCGCTTTTGCCCTGCCGCAAGAATCACCGGGCACAACTGCAAAGCCACAGCCAAAACCTTAGTTCGGAGATCTGGCCAGCCCCGTGCGCGCAGCGGATTTTCCTAATTTCTCTCCGCGCCAGACAACTTACCGCGATTCGGGAGCCTTGGACTGCGCGCTGTGTGGTTTACCAGTTTCGAGTAGCGCGCTCAGAAGGTTGGCAAGCTTCGACTCCTGCCGCAAGACACTCTCCTGATGCGCGTCTGCGCCATCGCTTTCGGTCAATTGTGCAAGCCGCGCCGCTAGATTGCGCACCGCCACATCGTTCGGCACGTATGTGCGATCCGCGGGCGCGATCGCTTCCCAACCTGAGTCCGTTTTGCGCAGCTCCCAGCGAACCTTTATGCGCCGACGCTTATTATCGGCTTCTCCGCCTGCGATGGTCGCCCGAGCATCAATCTGCACACGCGCCCATCCATGATCCTTCTTGACCTCCAAGCGCTCCACGTGGAGCCGCTCAAAGATAACCACCGGCATCGCCAGTTTTGCAGGGTCATCCGTGCGCAAGATTGTTCCGGAGGCATTGCTCAATTCCGAAATTCCTTCAGCGACTTGGCTGTTTGTGGGTTGTTTGTTTCCCGCAACGATAACGATACTCTGCGGAATTTCAAATGGTGTTCTCTCAACAACAGGCGCAGGCAGAACCGTTGGGTCCTTCATGACCTTAGTCCGTTCCGAAGCCATCTTGGGCGGCCGGTTGGGATCGGAGGCAGCCACCGGAGAGCGTTCTTCGATCACCGCCTCGGTATCCTGCTGCTTCGTGGAATTGGAAGGGCGTGAGGATGCGGGAGCCTTTGCGACCGTCAGGATTTCCGCGTTCTCCACTTTGTAGCGGTAGAAACGTGGCCGGCCGCGCGACCTCCAATAGGTTCCCTCGTAATTCTGCGCCTCCAATCCCGTACTTACCAGACTGTAAAAACTGTGCTCCAACGGCTTCAAGACAATGCCCACGTGCCCGGGCCACACAATCAAGTCTCCGGGCTGCGGGTGTCTCACGCGCTCAAAATTGTGATCGTACTTGAGCGCTCGTCAGCGAGCCCGCCGCGATGCAGCCAGCAGTCAGACACGCCGCGAATGCAAAACCGCGCACCGCTCTCCAGTTGCATTTCTTCTTCGAGTTTCCCATCGCCCATTCGTCCTTGGCAGTTGCCCGGAGACAGTTTCCCCTTCTCTTAGAAAGCCACTCAGGACTGGAGCGGGCAATGGAACTTGCTCTGAGCGTCATCGGCCAAATGGCCAGTGGCGGCTAGCAGCGAAGGGTCGTTACTTTTCTGGCTGGATTCTGAGGGAGGGCTGGGGCCCCGAAGCTCTACTTAGTTGACCGTTACTTGGACCGTTGTGGCATGGCTGAGGTTGCCTGAGGTTCCCGTGATCGTAAGCGTATAAGTTCCAGCAGGAGTGCCTGGAGGCGTTACGGCGAGTGAAGCCGTTTTGGTCACGCCGGCATACGATGCGGAGATGTTGACCGGAGTGGACGTGGTAACGGCGATGGTAGTCACCGTGAAGTTCGCGCTGCTGGCTCCCGCAGCGACAGTCACGTTGGCAGGCACGCTAGCCGCTGCATTGTCACTAGAGAGCAATACTTGCGCACCGCCAGTGAGAGCTGGCCCGCTCAGCGTCACCGTGCCAGTGGAGGATTGCGCGCCTCCAGTTACGCTCGTGGGATTCAGCGTCAGCGAAGAGAGCGTTGGAGTGGCTTGAATAGGCACGACAGTGAGTGGTGCTGTTTTGGTCACGCCAGCATAGGAGGCGGTAATCATGACTGGGGTGCTAGCGGTCACGGCGCTGGTGTTTACCGTGAAGTTCGCGCTGCTGGCTCCACCGGCTACCGTCACGCTTGCGGGGACTGTTGCGGCAGACGCGCTGCTGGAGAGGTCTACAGGAACCCCGTAACTAGGAGCCGGCCCGCTAAGAGTGACTGTGCCAGTTGAGGAAGACCCGCCAGGAACACTGGTGGGGTTGAGCGCGACCGACGAGAGCGTTATTGACCCAGGCAGGCCGCCGCCCCCATAGGCACCACAGGAATAAGTCCAAAGCGCAACGGCGAGGAGTCCGGCCGCCGCAGCAAGGCCAGGCCGCTGGAGCGAAGTCCGGCTCAGGCCGCAAACGATCAACAAGACGGCAAGCCCAGTGATGAACGCCGCTAACGTCACCCAAAGATGTGGCGGCGCACCTCGCGGTAGGACCATTGGCGTCGCAAACCCTCGGGCCATCGTCATCAGCGTAACGGTCGCGCTCCCCGGATTCGACCCGTCAAGCGTCACCGACTGCGGCGAAACAGTGCAGCTGGGCCCCGGCGGCGCAACCGTGCAATCCCACGTCACAGTCTGTCTTGAATGATTCAGCGGTGCGGCGGACACTGTAAAGCTCGCCTGCTGCCCCGCGTTAATCGTCCTGCTGGACGGCGATGCAGAGACGCTGTAGTCCGGCGACGGACAGCTCGCCATTGCCACTGACCCGAGGGCCATGCATAAATCCAGGCGCCCGTTGCCCATGCCAAGGTCCGCAAGAGGTACAGCGTGCTTCGTGGCAGACGCAGCCCCTAACTCGTTAATGGCGGGGTTTAAGTTGTGCAACAGCGCCGCCCCTCCCGAAACAAACGGCGCGCTGAACGACGTTCCCCATCCCGCCGCATACGTGTTGAACGGGTATGTGCTTACAATGGCTTCTCCCGGAGCGGCCACCCACACAATCGCGTTCCCCCAGTTGGAAAACTGGGAGCGCGTATCCTGATCCGTCGTTGACGCCACGCCCATCACATCGTTTTGCAACGCGGCAGGATACACGATCTCCTGTATTCCGTCGTTCCCCGCCGACGCCGCGCAAATGACGCCCTGCTGGTTAGCATAATCGAGCGCTTTTTGCAGCTCCACCGAAATCGTCTTGGTATCGAAGCTCATATTGATGACGTTGGCGTGGTTCTGCACGCCATAGTAAATCGCGCGAAGAATATCGGAGAGCGAAGCCGTCCCGTCCGAATGAAATGCCTTCAGCGGCATGAGCTGCGCTGTCGGAGCCACCAAGTGGATAATGCCCATCACCATCGTGCCGTGCCCAAACGCGGCATATTTATTAGGGTTTCCATTCCCGTCAAGCACTGCCGCCGTGGATTGGTCCAGCACCGCCGCTGTGGACTGATTCACAGTGGCAGGCTGGCAAGTGGGGCAGGACTGGGGCGGAAATGTCTGAAAATCCGATGCGTTCAAATCCGTCATCTCGGAACCAACTGGTTGATTCCGCGTGAAGTCGTAACCCGGCAACAAAACTCCTTGGAACACCGGATGGCCAGGATCCACCCCAGTGTCAATATCTGCGACAATCCCCGTCCCCGTCACACTGAACGACTTTTGGGCGTTCTGCACCTGCACGATTCCAGACGCTGTTTGATTGGCGTAGCTGTTCCATACATTTGTCCCGCCATAGGACACCGAGCTTCTATCCGACATGAGTGTGCTTGGAATGGACGAGGGAACCAGTATTGGGCCGACCAGGCTGAGCAGCTGATTCACTTCGGCATCCACGAACCCGGTCAGCCCACCAACGGTGTTGCTCAAGAGACTAATGAAGATCGTTGGGTCCAGCGGCGTGGTCACAAGGAAGACATGGCCTAATGAGCCGTCAAGCGTTCCAACAATGGTGCATGGCGATAAGGGAAGGCTGCAGAAGACTTGCAGCGCTGAGAGGCCCCCCGTCGTCCGAATGATGATCCCGGTGTCTGCCTTCGCAGGCGTGGCCCACAGCAGAGCAGCTAACGCACCCACCAGCCACATTCTGCGCTTCATGGCGTGGCACTCCATTTTATCCAGCCACTATCTTCTTCCGCGGCTCCGTGCTTTGTCTCAATTTTCTCTTTCAAACTCCCCGGCCGCGCTCTCCCCAAAAAATCACGCACGCGCATGGACTTCCCCTCCCTGCTCATTCGCACACATCGGAGGAAAACCCTCTATCCACGGATGATAGGTTGGTGGCATCAGCAGTTTCCGATTGACTGGGGCGAAAGTTCCGGACTGACCCATGTCGCCGATCTCCTCGGAGGCAAATCGTACGGAGGCCAGTCGCGCAAAGGTCAGTCCGGCTCGTCCCACTAGATAGGGCTAGTGGGGGTAGAAAAAATAGGGGGGAAATTCCCCAAAATTCGCTAAGGTAAATACCTTAGTTCAGTCTCACCAGAAATGTCGGTAGAAGAGTCTGTCCGCTGGCTAGACTCCCGAGATGGCTCGTTTGAGCACTTCGCGCGAGATGTTTGCTCCACTCACAACAAGGACGACATGATCGCCACAGCCACTGCAGCCTTGCAGAAGCGCCGCCGTGCTCGCGGCGCCCGCTGGCTCTGCCAGCACGTGTTCCTCCAGAAGCAGCGTCTCGATCGCGCGCAGCATTTGCTCTTCACTCACCAACAGCACCTCGTCGACAAGGCGCTTTACATCGCGCACATTGGCCGCTTCCGGTGTTCGCGTCGCCAGCCCATCGGCGATCGTGTCGCACGTCTCGGTTCCAACGACTTTGTCTTCCTTCCACGACAAATAGTAAGAGGGAGCACCCTCCGCTTGCACGCCGACGATTTTCACTCGCGGCGCGATCTGCTTTGCTGCCGCCGCGATCCCGCGAATTAGCGCGGTGTCTCCCATCGGCACAACGATCGCGCTGGTTTCGGGAAGCTGTTCCAGGATTTCGCAGCCAATCGTCGCGGGACCTGCAGGCAAATCCGTATCCGTTGCGTCGTTCAGGAAATATACGCCTGGCCGCTTGGCGTACTCCGCCACCAAAGCGAACGCAGACGCCGGGTCGCTGTCCTTACTCTCTACAATCGCCGCACCAAAAGACGCAATGCGTCCGCCGCCCCATGATTCCCCGTGCTGCAGGCCACGACTTCCTGGATCGGTCCCCGACTCATTCTTTGCGCCAGCGCCCAAAACGCTCCCCTCACCTTGAACGATCCCGTCGGCAGTTCTGCCTCCAACTTCAAATAAACATTCGTGCCCACCGCTTGACTGAGAAATGGCGCCGGAATCAGCCGCGTCGCCGCGAAATATTTCGCAAGAAATTTTTGTGCGGTACGAATCGTGGAAATACCGGGGACAATTTGCAATTCAGCCTCACCTGCCGATGAATTCATCCGCCCACCACCATGGTTAGTTCCCAACCATCTCCAGCACTGCGCCGGAATCCGTAACTAGTTCTTCCGCGGCTCTCCCAGGTCGTTGAAGGACCAAGCGCGCGAGCGCCAGACTATCATTCGCCACTTCAAACCGTCCCGAACAATCCGTCTTCACGTACGGAAGACGATGCACAAACCCTTCTCGTCCGCACACACTGATTTCCACGCGCGTGCCCCGCGCATCGGTGCACTCCAGATTCCATTTAAGTTTCTGTGAATCGCGCTGGGCTTCGCGGAACTTTCGGAACGAATACTTTCCCCCGTCGTGCCAGAGCACCGCCGTACGGGACATCATTCCAAACGGCATCTCATACGCTAGCGCTTCAAACGTGGACCCTTGGCCCCCCGCGCCCGGAAAATCAATGTGCGTCCAGCTCCAGAAATTCCGGTGCCGATACCCACAGTTATGCCCTTGTACCCCAAGTCCCAGCGGCTCACCACGAAACACGCGATCATTCAGCGCGATTTCGCCCGAGAAGACCGCATCCGAATGTGGCGTCCGCGAAAATCCAATCCAACCCTTGCTGCTCAGTTGCACGCAAAAGGTCGACCGATATCGCAAATCCCAACGAATTCGCTGCCCCGGAATCTCAATACATCCTCGGCATTCGTTCTCACCAATCCGGTTCTCCTCAATCTCCAGAAAAAAAGGACTCGCACCGCGCTTGCTCAATCCAGCGCCGTCCACCCCAAGGCTCTCTGTCGGAAATCCCTGGATCCAGGTCTCCGGCTTCCCCTCTCGCGGAAACCAACTCGCCCACACTTGCACGGCCTGCCCCAGCCGATCGCCGGCGCACCCGCCCCGCCCCGGATTCATCAGCAAATACCGGAACCACCACGCCCCGCTCCTGTCACTCAGCCTCATATGTCAGGAAGAATACCACCGCGGCGCGTCGCCCAGCTCCACTGTCCGTGTCAAATAGTCGAAGCCCATTAAATTAAGTCCCCTCGAAAATTCAAGTTTCCGCCACACAACCGTAACCAACGTCTGCGATTGTACTGGGCGAAGTGTCGGGACTTGAAGTGTCGGCCCGGGCTGACAGTCTGCGAGTGCAATTACAGACCGGCGTAATGAAAAACCACAACTTACAGATCAACCCGCTCCGGCCTCTAAACTGCAGCGTCCGCGGCAACAGCTTCTCTGAGCTACACGAATCGGATCCATGAGAGGCGTTTCATGAATAAAAGAGTCGGATTGTGCCTCGCTGTTGGTCCTGCTGCTCGCGACGGTCTCCATGGAGAACGGCTCTACCGACGGCGACGCTTAAGTTCTCGACTGCTTAGTTGCGCTTTGGCCGCTACGGCCCAACGGGATCCGCTTTGAAACCTCAGGAGGAAGGAGTCACACTTATGCAAATCAAGTCACACAAAGGGCAAGCCGCAATTCTAGCCCTTGCTGTTTTCTTCTTCTCGCTGGCCCCTCGCGCGGTCGCACAAAACGTCACTTACAAGCCGTACGTTCAGCCCGGTGACAATGGCCCCTTCGGCGCGAAGGATCAGATGGTAATCGCTTGGCAGACGGATGAAGCGTCGCCAAACCCTGGCGCTTTCGCCGTGCAGTTCGGCGAAAGCCCTTCTTACGGCCGCAGCGTAACGCCTCAGGGCCGTGTCGTGGACAACTACTTGTCCGCCGACCCCGTACTTCCGATTCCGCCAACTGCTTCCGGCCCACATTCCAACTATGCCGCGGTCCTGAAGGACCTCGAGTACAACACCACTTATTTTTATCAAGTGACTGGCCCCGGCATGCCGAGTGGCGGCTTCGCAGCCAGTTTTCACACGCGAAAGCGCGGTGACGAATTCTCATTCTTGGTGCAGGGAGATGAAGGCTTCTTTCCCGTCGAACCGAATTCGAATCCGCTTCGGCTCGCCGACTTCGAGGCCCGCATCACCCACCTGATGTACAACGTGCATCACCTCGAAGTTCCCGGCGTGCCCGACCTCCCCAAGCCGGACCTTGCGCTCAACACCGGCGACAACGTTTATAACAATGGCGCCGAAGGCAGCTATCGCGACTTCTGGTTCCCCGTCTGGAACAGCGACGTGGACTCCAACGAGACCGGCGCCCCCTTAATCCGCAGCATTCCGTTTTACATCGTCGTCGGCAATCACGACATGGGTGCCACCGGCGTGAACGCGAACATGCTAGGCAATGACACGGCGGGCCGTTTTTCCGGCAACACCGATGGCGGCGACGCCTTGGCGTACTTTAACAACTACTATTTCCCCCTCAATGGTCCGACGGGCGTCGACACGCAATTCACATGGAACGGCGACACGGTCACGCCCAACGGAATGCTCTTCAGCTTCAAAGGCAAGACCTACACTTCGCCCGCGGCCATCGCTGCTTTCCGTGCTTCCACTTCAGTTGACGCAGGCAAGGGCGCCAAGCAACAAATCGACCACATGCACAACTTTTCGTTCGACTCCGGCAGCGCCCACTTCGTGTTTCTCGACGCCAACCCGCACCTCTTCAACGGCCAATTGGACAACACGGCGCTCTATGCCGAAGCCCCGCAGGCGTTTTCCTCGTATCCATCCGTCTTGCGCGACTGGTTGATCAACGATCTCGATTCCAGCGCCCAGCCCTGGAAGATTGTGGTATTTCATCAACCTGCGTTTTCCTCTGGCGACGCCACCGTGCGCAATTCGCAGATGCGTGCCGTCGCCAAGTTCCTCGAGGACCACGGCGTCAACATGGTTTTCAATGGCCATGAGCACAACTATCAGCGGACTCATCCCATCCGCGCTCTGAATGCGGCGACCACACCTGTGACAACTGGAGGCCCACTAGTGAACATTGACACCGCATTTGATGGCGTGAATCAAACTGTCCCGGATGGCGTGCTCTACCTGGTGGAAGGTGCCGGCGGAAACCGTGATTTTGACGGAGACTTGGGCCCTGCGCGCGGCTCTGGCCTCGGCATTGATCAAGATGATTCCGCGACCGGCACGACCACACTGCCTGGAGTTACGTCCTCGTTCCCCAACGGGCCCGCCTCCTGGCTGGACACCAATCTCACCAGCGCAGCCTTTTCGCCGGTTCTCACCGGCGCCGGCAACGGTCCGAAAATCACGGCTAAGTTCAAGGCCAAAGTGTTTTCCTTCGCGGATGTGATCGTGAGAGGCAACAAACTTACGCTCTACCAAATCACGGAACCACTGACTTCGTCGTCCTCCGCAACCCCGTCTAATCCAGCCCCTTTCGGGACGGACGTGAATGGAACGCCGCTAAATGACCCCATCCCAGACACGCTGGTTGATCCGACGACAGGCAACGTTGTCACCGCGTCAGCGACAGGAGCTTCCGCCCTTCTCGACAAGTTCGTCGTAACCAAGCCGGACCTTTCCGAGGACTTGCGTGTTCACCTTTCCGCTCCTCATTCTGTCGTCGTGGGCGGGCAGCTCACCTACACCTTGAAAATCCAGAATGGTTACTCGCACGGCCTCAACGGCACGCAAGCTGTCTTCCAGATTCCCAGCGGTGTGACATTCATCGCCTCTCCTGATGGCACCGCGACGCAGGCGGGCAACCAGATCGTTGTTACGATTGGGCGTCTCGATGGTGGCGGCAGCGCCGTCGTGCACATCCAAACTCATGTCAGTGCCGCGGCTGGCGCTGGGCTCACGGCCGCAGCGCTGCTGCGCTCAGGCACTGCTCTCTCAGTTCCATCGAACGTGGTACACACAAGCGTAGGCGAGGAATCCGAATAGCACTGAAAAAAAGAATGGGATGTGATCAAGTCTTGTCGCATCCCATTCTTATTCCTCTTCGAAGAGGTCTTTGAATTGTTCTACGCTGGTGCGGGGCCCGCTCACCAACTCAGCAAAGCATAGCCTGCTTGGCCGGGTTGCGGAGGGGGAGAGGAAATTGACCCGGCCCCACCACCGCCAAACTGCCCATTCGTTTGGAAGGCAAAGCCTGTGACCAGATAGCCCGTTCCTCCACTGTTAAGGGGAGAGAACGCTGGGGCGGAAGCCCCATTGTGGCTGATCATCGCGCTAGGGTCCGATGCACCGCCAGCAGCGCCACTGGGGGGCTGGACACATCGCACAGAGTCTGGTTGACCTCCGCCACCGCCGTGGGCAACGGCGAGCGTGGTGTTATTGGCGTCTGAGACTTGAGTATCGCCTCCATTGCCTCCAGGCGTAGAAGCTGCTCCGGCAGAACCTCCGATACCCACGTTAATAGTTAAGGTCTGACCCTCTTGAACTGCCAGGATCGTGCTCGTATAAGCGCCAGCACCTCCACCCCCGCCGTTATTGCATACCATAAACGTACCGCCTCCTCCGGCGCCGTACAGTTCTACACTCAGTCGGGTGACTCCCATGGGCACGACGAAAGTGCCGCTGCTCTGAAATTCCTGCCTGCCGATAATCCCTCCGGTCGGGCCAGTCGCACCCGTGTCGCCCTTGAGTCCTTGCGGCCCCTGCGGAATCAAAAAGTTGAGAACCGCGGCATTCGCCGTCCCGCCATTGAGAACCGAAGCCGACATGCCTGCGGCGACAGTCATGGTGGTTCCCACTTGAATCGTGGCCGCCGCCCCCGCAGCACCAGTGGCGCCGGCAGCTCCGGGAGCGCCCGGCTGGCCAGGGGCCCCAGGGTCTCCTTTCGGTCCTTGCGGGCCGATAGGTCCTGGAGGTCCAATTGGACCGATAGGGCCTTGTGGGCCAGTGTCGCCTTTGGTCAACGTGGGCAGCAACGTCACGCTGAGGTCGTTGTTGCCTGGTTCCACATCCACGCTTCGCGTGTCCGGCTTCCAACTTGGGTCCGCAACGGAAACTACCACTGTGTACGAGCCCGCAGGAAGGACAATACTCATCGGCGTAACTTTGCCGGTGTCATTTCCGTTGACCGAGACGTTGGCGCCCGTCGGAGACGAAGTCACCTTCAACACGCCGTTCTGCGCCCCCGCTTTGCTGGGCACCAGCAAAACCGCACCGATCAACACTATCAAGCAAACAATCCTGCTAGGGTGCGTCATCGAGTCCTCCTTGAACGCGCTTCTTGCGCTCAACCTTGAGCAATCCTGACGCGGCTGTGGCTTATCTCGAGGGGATACCTGGATGGAGTCAGGGCAACTGCCGCGCTATTGCCGCACCTTACCTAAGCCATTTGTTTTCCACAAATACGAGTGGCAATCGCGCCGCGCGATTGATACTTATTATTATATTTAATTGATTCTATGTTTAAGCATCACCATTCGAGCCTGGGGTAGCTAGAGATTTAGCGGCTCGCCCCCGCGGCGTGGACACCCGCAAATCATCCATTTGCGGCGGCCACGGCCTGTGCTTTCCTGAAGTCATTCCAAAGCCGAATGTAGGGTTCCAATTCTTTCATCAATTTTTTGGAATTGTGCGTCGACCGCTTCGCGGTAACACCTTAAAGAGGTCAGCTATTGCGCCATCGTGAAAACATCTTGCTTGGTCCACCCCATGACTCACCCCCGTGCTGACACCCGCATCCGTAGTACGGACACGCGTCGGCGAGGAGTCCGAATAGCGCTGAGAAGTAAAGAAGGGGATGCGATCGAGTCGAGGGCATCTCGTCCTCGTCGCATCCCCTGATTGTTCCTCTTCGGAGAGGTCTTTGTATCGGTCTACGCCAGTGCTGTCTGGTTACCAAGCGAGCAAAGCATAACCTCCCTGGCCAGGATGGGCGGGCGGTGAATTAATCGCCCCAGCGCCACCTCCTCCAAACTGCCCATTGGGTTGGAAGGCAAAACCGGAGACCAGATAGCCCGTTGCTCCGCTGTTTTGGGGAGAGTACCCCGGGGCGGAAGCCCCACCATGGCTGACCATGGCATTTGAGTCGGATGCCCCGCCAGCAGCCCCATTGGTAGGCGGCGGGCCACACGGCCAAGAGTCGGGTTGACCTCCGCCACCGCCATGGGCAACAGCAAGCATCGTGTTATTGGCGTCTATGACCTGAGTATCGCCTCCATTGCCTCCAGGCGTAGAGAGTGCCCCAGCAGGACCTCCTACACCCACGTTAATTGTTAAGGTTTGACCTTCTTGGACCGCCACGACCGTGCTCGTATATGCGCCGCCACCTCCACCGCCTCCGTTATTGCATCGCAGAACCGTACCGCCTCCTCCTGCACCATACAGCTCTACGCTCAGGCGTCGGACTCCAGCAGGCACGACGAATGTACCGCTGTTTTGAAATTCCTGCCTGCCAAGAAGCCCTCCCGTCGGGCCAGCAGCTCCCGTAAGGCCTTGCGGCCCGGTTGGCCCAGTGGGGCCGGTAGGTCCCGCCGGACCAGTGGCGCCCGTAGCTCCAGCTGGGCCGGTTGCACCAGTGTCTCCCTTAGGTCCTTGTGAGCCAGCGGGGCCTTGGAGTCCAGTCGGACCTGCGGGACCAGTTGCACCCGCAGCTCCTGTTAGGCCGGTTGCTCCGGTGTCCCCTTTAGATCCTTGTGGACCAGTAGTGCCTTGGGGTCCAGTTGGGCCCGTGGGTCCAACAGAGCCGGTTGCGCCAGTGTCTCCTTTAGATCCTTGCGGGCCAGCGGGACCGGCAGGCCCAGCAGCGCCAGTTGCACCAGTGTCGCCTTTAGGCCCTTGTGAACCAGCTGGACCTTGAGGTCCAGGAGGGCCGATGGGCCCTTGGGCGCCGGCCGGCCCCTGCGGGCCCATTGCGCCAACCGCCACGTTGGGCAACAACGTCACGCTGAGGTCGTTGTTGCCTTCACCCACCTCCACGGTTCGCGTGTCCGAGTTCCAGCCCGAGTTCGGCATGGAAACCACGACCCTGTGCTTGCCCACAGAAACCCTAATGCTCATGGGCGTCACTTTACCGGTGTCCGCGCCGTCCACAGAGACGTGGGCGTTCGTCGGAAACGAAGTCACTCTTAACCTGCCGTGCTCTTCTTCCTCCGCCCGTGCTCTGCCGGACATCAGCAAAAGCGCTGCGGTCAACACTGTCATCCAAACTATCCTGGTTATCCTAAGAACCTTGCTGGGCTGGTTCATCGAGTCCTCCTTGACGCTTCTCGCGGGTCAGCTTCTTTGCGCCGACTTGACGTGCGATGTGGCGTACTTCAGGGGAATGCTAGGTGAAGTAGCGGCAATTGCCTCGCCACCTCTTTGCATACCGCAAGTCATTTGTTTTCAATGAACAGGAAAGGAATTGCCAACCTCAAAACCCTGAGGCCGTGTAACGAAAGGTTACCTTTCGGGCACAAATCGCCGAAGCCGACCATAAATGTTCGCTGTAGATTCGCCTCGGTGCGAGGCCCATGAAATGCTCAACAATGAATTCTTCAACGCATTCAATCGCCCAAACTTCGCCAATCCGATTAGCAACCTTCTCCTTATCCGGTTGCTTCAGCAAACCACGACATCTTGGGCTTCGCCGGGGCGTGCACAGCCAGGGCTGGCGGCGACCTGAAACAACCGGATAAGCAAGAGCAACCTAAATGCTGCCTTTGGTTCAGGTGGTAAGATTGATCCCTCAACTGGACAGGTCCTCAACGCAGGCAACTTCGGCCGCATCATCTCGACAAGCAACAACCCTAGGATCGTCCAGCTATGCACGAAATTCTTCT
>WNFT01016390.1_pt1 | contig 14034 bp, 14 predicted proteins | sample 5400191 | NCBI WGS metagenome assembly WNFT01 (sample SAMN13153359, study PRJNA577476) | soil metagenome | isolation source: 80 cm saprolite under Madrone tree | place: USA:California | collected 2016-06-14
ATCTCCGTTGGCTTCGTCAATGGAACGTCAACCTCGTATCCTCCTACCGCGGAATCGATCCTCCTCATCAAGTCAACCGGATACGACCATACCTTGCGGGTTGGGACGGGAAATCCTGAGACCATGAACCCGTTTACTGCGTAGGGCGGGTACGTTCCCGGGACATTGAAGACCCCCACTTTCATTCCTTTTTCAGAAGCAATGTCCCAGAAGCATCCAATGTCAGGGGTGGTCCTCCCGAACTTCAAGTGCCTGTCTCTTCCGATGTATGTGAAGCCAAATATCCCGATTTTCGCCGGGTTCTTCCCTGTCGCGAAGCACTGCCAGGCAGGCACGCTTTCAGGCGGAACAATCGATTCTAGAACTCCATGGGCACCGGCTTCGAAGATTGAACGAATGTTCGGAAGCTTGTCTATCCACTTCTCGATCAGAAACGGGGAAGCCGAATCTATACCTATGACTAGAGCTTTCATCAACCGATCACCTGTTGGAGCGTAATCTGCTCTACCGATGCTCTCTCCCCAAGAGCTACTTTGATCTCCGAAAGCATATTGCTCCAAACGATGGAAGGAGGGTCGCTCGTGCTGATTCTACTGAGGTTGAAATGATCTGCGACTTGTCGGTAGAGAATTTTTTCTTTGCGGATGAAACCTCCGCTATGCTCGGGTCTGTCCGCCAGAATCCTTTGCTCGGGTGCATCGAGGACGAATGATATATCGGGTCGTGGAAGAAGTCTCATCAGCAGGTTTTCTGACGGGACAGTCATGCCATTGTCTCTGAATCCTACCATAACATCGTACAGATACCTATCGGACACGACGCTGTATCCGAACAAATAGCGGAGCCTTATTCCACCGACCAGGATTGGACAGTAGATGAAGAGCAAGTAGAGGGACCAGGCAACTCTAGTTGGTTTCATCTTCTCCAGTCGGTTGGGTTCAAGGTGCAGTATTCTCGCTGTTCGCCTTACGATAAATCCGAACGGGTCAAGGAGGTCTTGATGCCTTATGTATGAGAACTTGTATCCGGAACGGTTGAGAAGATAGTAACACTTCCCTGCGTTAGTGGATTTTCCGGAACCATGCGTTCCGCTGAGTGTCAGCAGGATCTTCTTCACTACCAGACTCCGCCTCTCCCACCAGCTCTGAACGCTGCGCTGATAAAATCAAGCACTATGAGGGGCGGGGCGACTAGGCAGAGGATCGAGCTCTTCCATCTTGCGCGGGCCGCGTCTCTCGCTGCCTTAGCTAGAAATAGTATGATAATTGCCGCGGTGGGGATTCTGTAGGGGAGGACAAGTCTGTCACGTCTAAGGAATCGCAGTCGATCTTCACCGAACCTTTCGTGGGCCGATTTCTTCAATTCCTGGAAGCGCGGGTTTTCAACTTGACATGCTTTAAGGAAGCGCTCAATTGATGCTAGATAGAAAATGAAAGCGTCGCCGATCAGAGCGTTGTCAATCTTCTCTAGGACCTCATGAGAGTTGGCGGTTTCTATCAGTTTCAAGAAGTCCAGAATATCTGACAGCTTCAGGAAGTTGTGACGGAACATCGCATGAATCACCCGGATGAGTACTCTGTCCGAATCCGACGTCATCCACACCTCATGACCTTCGACCGTTTCTTTTCTTCGGTGCAGCAAGACTTGGCTAGGGTCCAGGTGGGTTTCGCCGAGTTGGCTGATTGTCGGATAGAGCTCGAAGTCGTGCTTGTAGCCCTGTAGAAAACAGCTGAATTTTCCCAGTAACCTATCACAATGAGTTAATCCTTGGGGTCGGACTTTATACTGATCGATTAAGAATTCTTCAGCATCTGCGAGCTCGGTCGGAGAAGGGACGAGCAGGTCAATGTCGTGTCCGATATCAGGTAGAGAGTCGAACGACTTTATCGCGACGAATGAAACTCCGTGCTTCGTGAAGACGTTGCTCATTTGATCATATAGGTCAAATGCCTCGGCAGCGTCTTTCTTCGCTTCGTCAACAACGTTCGAGGGAAGATGAATCAGATTGGCGGCTCGCAAAAGTACTTTGTTTTTCTTCGCGAGTTTTAACATTCGGTCTTCGTCTTTCACAACGATCTCGTCATTTTTTAGAAGCGCTGTTGCTAAGAGCAATGATTCTGCTTCCCTCCGAGCGGTTTTTACGCCCCCTATTTCTTCAAGGAAGTTCAGCTTCATGGATAATCGGCCACGCAGGTTACCAGCCAAGGGAAGAAGAACATTACTTTGACCATCAGTCGAATTTCATGATCGGTAATGTCTGCGAAGGCTAGGCCAAAACGGCGGGGGAAATCTCCAAGACAAATTAGCGGGATCAACTTGGTTATTCACAAGACTTAGTTTCGTCAGAGCTGTTTGACAAACGAATTCGGCTCACGTAGTATTTATCCAATTCCGGCCGCTGATTCAGGGAAAGCAGGATGATATCTTGGGATTTCTTTGTCATTACAACGATTGAAAGTGACGGTTTCTCCTAGGAAGGGTTAAAACTCGCGAGTCTCAAGTCAACCCTTCAAGGTAGTGGAAGACGGCCAAAGAAACGGTGCTCACTGCAAATCCCAACAGCGCAGCCGAGACTGTGCCACAGGTCAAACACGGATTCAAGATTCCCTTGATGAGGCCGGTCGTGGATGAAGAGATGCTTCAAGCCGCAATGTACTCTTTGCAAAACGAGAAGCTGGTCATGGGAGAGAGCGTATTCAAGTTCGAGGAGGAATTTGCCCGATACTGTGGCAGTCAATATGCAGTGTCAACCGGGTCCGGTACCGCCGCCCTTCAAATCGCGCTTCAGTCTATGCAAATCGGTCCGAACGATGAAGTCATGACTACCCCATTCTCATTCTTCGCCACATCCAACGCCGTAATCCACGCAGGAGCCCAGCCAAGATTTGCTGACGTGGAAGACAACGGGTTCAACCTCGACCCCGCAAAAGTTGAAGCGAAGCTCACGCCGAAAACCCGCGTCATCATTCCAGTTCATCTCTACGGACAACCTGCGAGGATGAACGAATTTCGGGACCTCGCCGAAGATAAAGAAATTAGCATCGTTGAGGACGCTTGTCAAGCACACGGTGCGGAGTACGAAGGACGACGAGTCGGCTCGCTCGGACACATAGCATGTTTCTCTTTCTACACCAGCAAGAACATGACCGTCTGCGGTGACGGCGGCATGATCGTGACGAACGATGAGGATGTTGCTGATGCCGCTCGTAGCTTCAGAGACTGCGGTCGAGCGTCAAAGTATACGATGTCGCGCGTTGGCTATACGTCAAGGCTCAACACTGTAAACGCTGCCATCGGAAGAGTCCAGTTGAGAAAGCTGGACAGCTGGAACAAGACTCGAAGAAGAATCGCGGACCTGTACAGAAAGGCGCTGGAAGGAGCGCGGGGAATAACACTGCCCCCAACGGAGACGCCCAAGGAAACACCTGTGTATCACCTGTTCGTTGTTCGTAGTGAGCGCAGAGATCAGCTCGCAGCGTATCTTGAAAGGAACGGAGTGGAAGCGGCGATCCACTATCCAGTACCCATCCACCTGCAAGTTCCTTACCGGGCAGAATACGGGTACTCAGAAGGATCGTTCCCCATAGCAGAGAGACTGGCGGGGCAAGTGCTCAGCTTACCTATTCACCCTGCCATCACCGAAGAAGAAGTCCACACAGTCTGCCGGCTCGTCAGAGAATCTACCACAGAATAGAGAGGCTTGTAAAGTGAGCACGACAAATCCCGTCCGAATCGCCGTCATAGGCGCGGGCTATTGGGGGAAGAAGGTCATTCGCGAGATTCTAGATGTCGGCAAGACCACCGGACGAGTCCAGCTCCACGCTGTCGTAGACAACTCCCCGACCATGCTGGCTCAGTGCCAACAGGAATTTGGACCGCTGGACTATCGGGTAGACTACCAGGGATTACTGACCGACCCTGAATTATCGGGAGTACACATTTGCACGCCCAACGCCACCCACTTCGAAGTCGCCTCCAGCTTTCTCAGACATGGAAAGAACGTGTTAGTAGAAAAGCCCCTCACACTCGCCTCGAAGGAGGCCTACCAGCTCGTCGGAATCGCAGAAGAGAACAAGAAGGTCCTATGTGTGGGCCACATCCACCGATTCAACAACGGCGTCAGAGAACTCCGACAGGCCATGAACACAGGAATACTCGGCGAACTCTACTACGTACGGTTCGGATGGACGGGCTTCTTACCACCACAAGGATACCGAGAAGTTATCACCGACCTAGCTCCCCATCCATTCGACATATGCAACTACCTCCTAGACATGTGGCCGAACAAGATCACGTGCAGAGGAAAAGGCTACAGAACCAAGGAGAACGAGGAAGTCGCCTTCATTACAGCTGAGCACCCGGGCGGCTTGACGGCACAAGTTGAGGTAAGCTGGCTCGACCGTGAGAAGCGCCGAGATGTTACGGTGGTAGGCAGCAAAGGCATGGCATACCTAGACTGCTCCGAACAGAAAGGAGTTCTTCACGCCTCGCCCAGTACCCAAATCTCCATCACGCCTAGCAACACACTGAGAGAGGAAGTTACCCACTTCGTCAACTGCATTTCAAGTAACCATGACTCCAAACCCTTCGCTAATCTCTCAGACGGGGTTCTAGGGGCCCGGGTCGTCAGTGTCTTGGAGGCAGCACGGGAATCTCTACGTCAAGAAAGAACCGTGCACGTCCAGATGCCCCTGGCCGAGGAGATACGTGTAAAGTGAGGAGACGCCCCAAATACTCAATTATCAAGAACTCAAGAATCGCGCAGTCATCCCGGGTATATGACCAAGTAAACCTCTACGGCTGCACGATCGGAAAGAACACCAAGATAGACGCTTTCGTCTACCTCGAAGAAGGCGTCACAATAGGCGACAACTGCAAAATCCGACCCTTCGTCTTCATCCCAACCGGAGTAACCATAGAAGACAACGTGTTCATCGGACCGAGCGTAACCTTCACCAACGACAAATACCCGAAAGCACACGGTGAATGGAAACTCCTTGAGACACGAGTGAAGAGCTTCGCATCGATCGGTGCAAAGAGCGTTATCAATCCAGGGGTAACGATCGGAGAAAACGCCCTCATAGGGTCAGGCTCAGTCGTGACAAGGGATATACCAGATAACGCTATTGCGTTTGGCAACCCTGCACGAGTCGTCAGTAAGAAGGAGCCTGTTCCTATTACATCGACGCGTCCACATGGCGTGAAAGGAGCGTCGCGACATTGAAGACTATAGCAATAATCCCTGTTTACGGGGAGTCAGATACTATTGCCAGAGTTATCAAACGCTTCGAGCCAAGCTATGTCGATGAAATATGCGTGGTCGCAGACAAGCCAGGAGTTGTGACACTGGGAGCCATCGAAGAAGCGGGCCGACAAATACGAGTTCCAATAAAGACTATACAGAACACGGTCCGAAACGGAATAGGCTACGCGATACGGCAAGGCTACAAGTACGCCCTCGAAAATAGATTCGAACTCATCGTAATCATGGCGGGAAATGGAAAGGATGACCCGCGCGAAATCCCTCGGTTGACAACGCCCATCCTCGAAGAGGGATACGACTACGTGCAGGGCTCCAGGTTTCTGCCCGGAGGCCGTCGAGAGCAGAATCCTTTCTTGAGAAGCATTTTCACCCGACTCTTTCCCTATGTATGGTCCATCATGACTGGCGTTCGCTGCACCGAGGTAACCAACGGCTTCAGAGCCTACAGGGCCTCGATTGTTGCGGACCCGCGCATCAACATGTGGCAGAGCTGGCTTGACAATTACGAGCTCGAATACTACCTTCACTACAAAGTACTAACCCTAGGCTACAAGTTCGCTGAGAGACCAGTTTCAAAAGATTACTCCGCCCTAAAAGACAAGAAGTACTCGCATATCTCGCCGTCCAAAGACTGGTGGCAGATCGTAGGCCCGTTATTCCTACTCAGGCTGGGAGTCCGGAAATAGAGTTGGACCAGAAATTCGTCCCAATCGTATTAGCCGGGAACGACGATCATGACTTGTCCATTCTAAGCGAGTACGCGGAATTCTGGAAACTGCCCTACACTCTCAGGTCTCAAATTGATCAAAAACCGATCCTTTTCACATCACGTCCGTGGAGAGAAATCGACACGCAAGACTCTCGGCCGGTAATCATTTCTCCAACAAGAATCGAAGGCGCAAGAGAGATCGCACGATACTTCGGATTGGATGTGACCCCAAAGGAAACACATGTTCGCTTGCCAATTTCGCCTGGCGTTTCCGTGTCCCTGCAAACAAGGCTCTACCAATTTTCTGGGCCCGAGCTTGAACCCGTGTTGAAAGACGGCGAGAATATCCTAATCAACAAAATACTTGGATCAGCTGTCCACATTCTCTCAGTGGACCTCGTATCGGAATATCAGCTAATGTACGGCCGAATGGACGAAAATCCGAACTGGAGATTCCGTCTCCTCACGCGAATGCCCTTCTCATACCGCGTTATACCTTCCAGCATTCGGAACAGGTTCTTCAAAGCGAAAGGAAGCGTTACAGCCTTCAGAGAGGAACTACTAGGTCCAGTAGAATTTCTACGCTCGCTCTTCCTTGCAAGCCTGGCGATCGCTTCCCAAGATCCGATCCCATTTATTGGTTTCTGGCGGCGAGGCAAGTCCTACGCGCTTGCAGTCAGCCATGACGTGGAAACACAGCTCGGACTTGAAGATGGTGCTGTACGCCTAATTGAGGTTGAGAAAGAGCTGGGCATACGTTCCACTTGGAACCTTCCAACCAATCGCTACCCTTTAAGCATGATGGCCGATTGTTCTTCGCAAAGGTCACAGAAAAGTTGGACAGGGTGCAACGTTGCAGAGAGCGGCTTGAATTTCTCTCGCGAAGACCTGTTCGAGGATTCAGAGCCCCTCTTCTACAACACTCGCGAGAACTCGTGGAAACGCTCGGAAAGGCGGGCTACGAATACGATTCGTCAATGCCGAGCTGGGAGCCTTTATCGCCGACTTCGCTCAAGCCTCACGGAATCGGAGCTGTCTTTCCCTTCCTAATATCGGGCTTGGTAGAGATTCCTGTCTCGATGCCGCAAGACCACCAGCTCATCAGAGTAGGCGGATTGGGAGTCGCTGAAGCCGTCGACCAACTTCTCGAGGTCTCAAGATGGATCAAGGGGACACGAGGCGCTTGTGTTCTACTTGTTCACCCGGACTACGAGTTCGGTCAGGAAGAAGGGCGCGAGGAATACCTCCGTCTCCTAAGGTCGTTCCGCTCGGACGCAGCCTGCGACATCATGACTCTCGGCGAGATGGCGCGATGGTGGACCTATCGACAAGAGTCTTACATTGACGAGGAGGGGATGATCAACACTCGTTCAGACGAGAGCAAGAATGCGATTGGAGAACTTGAACTCGAACTCGTTATGGGCTATGGATTGGAAGGGTTCAAGATAGAACCTCCAATCGGCAATAGTGTGATGGAGATGCCCAAGAGTTCAAGGCTTAGGTCGTAACTTTCAAATGAGCTTCCTGATATCTGCTTTAGAAGTTCTCTACTACGTGACGATAAGCGTCGTTGTCGTAGCCTATACTCTCGGACTCTTTCTCCTGCACAAGGGTTCTCCAAAGCCTAGGTTCCAGCGGGCGAGCGGGGTTGTCCCTACCGTTTCTTTGGTCATTCCCACCTATAACGAAGCTTCAATTATCCATCAGAAGCTCGAAAATGTTCTCCAGCTAGACTATCCAAGGGAAAAGTTCGAGGTGGTCGTTGTTGACAGCGCGTCCAATGATGAAACCGGAAATATTGTCAAAAAGTTTGCCGGAGATCATAGGCGCGAGGTCAATCTTGTTCTGATAGAGCAGCCTGTCAGGCGAGGCAAAAGCGAGGCGATAAACGAAGCCTTACGCAGCGTAAAATCTGAAATAATCATCCTGACGGACGCTGACGTTACCTTTCCTCCGGGTTCACTGCGGAAGCTGGTCGAGAATTTCGAGGGATCTGACATCGGAGCTGTCTCCGGTGTGGAAGTTCCCCTTGGAGGAAGGTCAATTTTGACCGGTATAGAAGCAGACTATCGACGGATATACACTGCTATCAGGATGGCTGAGGCCGAGACTGATTCTCCCTTCATGTGCGAGAGCGAGCTTTCAGCCTATAGGAGGGCGCTTCTAGAGCCATTGCGTCCAGGAGTTGTCTGTGATGATGTGGAACTTACCGTCACGGTCAGATCGAAGGGTTTCAAAGCGCTATACGCTCCAGATGTATCGTTCCTAGAGACAGAAGCTGGTAAGCTGAGGCCAAAGCTACAGCATAAGCTTAGGAGAGGAATGAATAATCAGCATGCTCTCCTCCAGAACTCTAACATCTTGTTTAGGCGGAGCCTCGGGAAATACGGCACGATCGTCTTTCCGTTCGAATTCTTCGTTCACATTGTCTCGCCTATCCTCCTAACCGTTTCCTTGATTTTCTTCTTCGGTCTCTTGGTCGTTTCCCCGATTTCAGCGCTGCTCGCTCTTCTTGCTACTGCGATACTGTCGATTCCCGCGCTTGCAATTTTGCGCGGCTTGATCGGCCGGTATCGCGGCACCGATGTTGCGGGTCTTCACGGGACTGGGTCGTGGGTCTTCGGGGCTGTTGCATTCCTTAGCCCTTTGCAAAGCATCCGAAATCGAGAAGGGAGGCCCTCTCGGCTCCGGAGACGCGGGATTCTAGTCGCTTTCTCAGGAGTGGATGGCAGTGGCAAGTCGACACAGGTCGGGCTCCTCGAGAAGAGCTTTGAGAAAATCAACATGCCGGTTCTGAGAATCCGAAGTCGTTGGCGTCCGGTGCTGTCGCTTCCCTTGCTAGTTATCATGAGAAGGCTAGGGTATGCAAAAGTGCATCGGGCAGGTGGAGTCTACATAGTCGAGACACGACTGCCAAGCAGAGGCGGGCTAACCTCTCTCTGGTGCATTCTCACCCAGGTCGAGAATATTGTGAAGACCGGCGTAAAGCTTGTTTTTCCCTTGCTTCTCGGCCGAACGGTGATTTGCGACCGGTATGCGCTAGATATGGTGGTGGACGGAATGGCCGGCCTGCATGACGTGCCCGGCAGAACGAGACTGGGTTTTCAGTTTCTGCGGCTGCTTCCTAAGCCGAATTTTGCCTTCTTTATGGATATTGATCCTGAGGTTGCGTTCAAGAGAAAACCTGATCTTCCAAGGCTGGAGGATTATATCGAGAGGCTTCAGCTCTATCGCGAGCTGAGTTCTAGCTGGGACGTTGTCATCGTTAACGCTCGAGTGTCCGCAGACACGATTCATCGGAAAATCTGGAAAGACATAGCCTCCCCTCTAGGCGAGCTAGTGGGAGTTTCTGAGGAAATCGTAGGACCGATAGCTCGCGGCAACGTCTGCTAGGGCAACATAGACGGTTAGGATGATAATGTTATTTGACGCCTGGAAGTAGGGGCCTAAACCTAGCAGTATCCCGATCGTTATGGATATCAGAACGCTTAGAAAAATACTGAGAGCAATTTCCTCTAGGGCATTCACTTGCCTCCCGGGGAAGATTATCAATACTGTAAGGAACCCCGGTATAATGCCCAGCATTCCTAGTCCGAATAGGATTCTTAGAAACATAGCAGCTCCTGCTTGCGCGTCGGAGATTACGAAGAAGAGTTCGGACAGCGCGACGATGATTGCAAGATAGAACCACCAGGTGTTCCAGATGTCGGTGAGATACTCCTTGAACGAGTTTGGAACCTTGGCGGACAGCTTGATTCTTCCTTCGGATTTCAACTGTTCGATCAAGGCAAGAAGTTTCTCATCGTCGACGTTGATGTCCTCTTCATCCAAGGATTTCTTGAGAGAGGCGAGGCTTGTGGGACGATGGTGTTTGACAACCTCGATGAGCTCTTCTCGCGTCAGTTCAGGCAAATCCTAAAGCCTAACCTTTGCCCGTTAGCGTCTGAGACCCAGATATGCGCTTCCGTCAACGGGCCCCTCTGGGAATCCTCTTGGTTCTCGTATTTTGTCTCTCGGTTGGCAGTGAGAACGCGATAGGGCAATCGACTCAGATCGATGATGCTCAGAGCAAACTCGTCCAGGCGTTCGTGCTGGTTCGGCAGGCCGATTTGGAAGGCGCATCTCCAGCGCAGACTTCCCTGTTAGCCAACAACCTCAATCTAGCTCTCGGCTACGAGGATAATGCGACCCTGCTATTTTCGAAAGACATCAATGCATCCAACTTCTACGCCAGCAAGTCGGTAAGCTTGTCGAACGCCACCTCAGCCCAAGCGCTAAGTCTAACCAGCGCCGCTCGGACACAAACATTCCTCAACCAGGTTGCCGCATATTCCATCGCGGTAGCCGCCGGGTTCGGCTCGGCCTTGTTTGTGCTGGAGCTCGATCGGCTCGATAGTCTTGTTCGGAGAATGAGATTGCGCCGAACTCGGCTGGATTGAGGTGTCAAGGTAGACGCAACGAAGAATCCTAGTGCTGCTCCTTCTGTTCGGTTTCCCCTTCCGTAGGTGCCATCGGGGGTCAAGGATTCAGATTTTTCTTCGAACTGTGGACTTTTGACATAGCTTCGAGCTCGTTCCTGTATGGCTACCAGGGGCAGGGCTCCAGGGTTGGAGTTCCTCTCCAAGTCTGGTTCAACTCTGTATGAGACTCTTGAGTATTCATCCTAGCGCCTGATTCGCGTAGATCTGGTCTGTACCTGTTGAGTATACGAGGTTGAAGTTTTGCATTACGATATCAGTATAATTATTCCTGGCTTGTGTGTAGATGGCTGAGTTCGATCCGAATCGCAACGTGTAGAGGTTCTGCCAATACGACGTGAATACAATGTAGTTCGCAGAACCGTCTGCCGGAGTGTAAGTTAGGTTAAACCCAGGCACAGTGGGGTCGGTGCCCGGCTTGACATAGCCTCCCGGCTGATTGGCAAGGTTCTTCTGTTCCAGCTTTGGCTCTCTTATTGCCCCGTTGATTCCAGCGTAGAATCTCCATCCGTCCTCGTCTGGATGAAGGAATAGGAGAGAATGCTGCTGTGTCAACCCTGATGATATATTCGATACATAAAGTGATGAGCTGGAGATGTACTCGATAGGGTCGACCCCGTATCTCGTGAGTGGTATTATGGCGGAGAAGAGGACCATCATTACGATGAACCCCACCTTCACCAATCGGAAAAGATTCCTGCCGCGTAATGTGAGAACTGTCCTCCGTTCGAGAAGCCACGCTGTGAGAATGATGAAGGGGAACAGGGCGAAAAGGTAACTTCTCTGGAGCACGTCTGCCCGACCGAAAACGGCGACTGGTATAGTTGATACGGCTGCCAAGAAGAGCCCGCCCATGAACAGTTCTCTAGGCTGGAGTTTTCGGACTAGCACGAAATAGGCGAGCCCTGTAGCCCATACTATTGCAGAGACCCCTTGCTCGGAGAGAACTGTTAGTCCGTAACTGTAAGATGGAACGGCTGAAACATTCGAGGTCTGCGTGGACATTCCTAAAGGTAGTCGAGAGAAGTATGTGAGAGCTTTATCCAAAATCGATCTCTGGACGAGGTCTCGCGCGTCGACAGCAACAAGACCCCACCAGAAGAGAACCCAGCCGATGAGAACAGCTAATGGCAGAGCTATTCTCAGGGTGTGCAGTTGCAGAGAACGCTTCGATTTCAGCAGAGACAAAGCTAGGAATGCGGCAAGACCGAGACTAACAGCTAGGGGCGTCTCAGGATGGCTGGCTACAAAGATCGGGGTTGACGCAAGACCTACCACTGTCCAGAGCCTTCGGCGGGGCTCGTCTTCGATGACCTTCAACAACAGGAACAACGCTCCCAGGTATAGGATTAGCTCTAGGCTTTGGGGTGAGATGTGGAGCTGAAACCAGAGCCCGCCTAGAAGGGTCGCGGAAGCGATGGAGGCGTATTGTTCGCTGTGCATTCGAACTATGACGTATGTTAGGAATCCGATTACAAGTGCTAGGCCCAGGGGGTAGAATCTCATGAGCTGGAATGGGTCGATTCCCGCCACCGAAACGAGCTGGGCGATGAACGCGAAGACGCCGGGGAATTGATGAACGTACCAGTTTGGAGATGTCAGCCATCCTTGGTAGTTGAGGAGGTCAAGAGAGTTTCCGGTATGATAGTACGTGTCTAGGAATCGAGGGTCCTGATACGTGAAGGATGGTATGCCGATGAGGTAGAAAACAAGCAGGAACAAAGCGCCCATGTCCAGTCCTATCCGGGCTCTTCCTCGGAGAATTGGCCTGGCGAAGAAGAGGGCTAGTGTTGCGCCCAGCCCCCACCAGTAAGTGAAGGGTAGGTGTGAGTAATAGTAGAAGGAGTTCGCGGTAAAAGTTGTGACTCGGAGGTTTGAGGCAGTGATGAGCCAGAGAGAGATTGCTTGAGTTGCAAGCATCAACATGATGATGAGAACCTTGAGGTCAACGATTTCATATATCCGGGTCGACCTCGAAAAGGGTTGTTCTCTCTGGCGAGCGGGTCGAGGCTCAAGTTGAGGCTCACGTAAAGGTTCGTCAATCCTTTCTATTTTCTTGACCCCGGGCTTTGAAGCGGCCAGTCCGCCTTCCAGTCTGCCGATCAAGAAACCAGTAACAAGAGCTAGCTCGGTGACTGCAAGCGCGACGATCCATCCGTTGAGCAGTACAAGGCCGAGAGGGAAATACTGGGATAACCACCCCCTGAAGTAAGCGTTGGACTGGCTTTCGAGGAACATCCAGTAGAGCAAGAGAGTTATGAAAATTGTCTGCGAGACGAGTAGGATCTCAGTGCGGCGTTTTTGGTCCATCCCTCGTTGCCTCACACTTTAGTCATGTTGCACGTGTTCTCTCGGCCACCCGTCCACGTGGCTCAGGCTCTGAAGAGGAGGTTCCTATAAGGAATCGCAGTGGCTCTGACCGTTTTTATCCGTAGAAAGCTGGAGATCTAGGACTATGGAGGAAGGAGGGTAATACTTCTAAAGGACGATCCGTACTCATCCGATTGGGTAGGGTCGAGAATTGTCCAATGATCGGCAGTCAGACTCTATCGGGACGAAAGAGCAGGGAGCAAAATTCTTTTCGTACGCCGATAAGTGGGCGATCTTCGAGCCAGTGTATGCAACAGTCCCTGATCACTGGCATAGGGTCGCTTCAGACCTAGATGAAAGAGCTCAGGATTACGGACAAATTCTCAAGACTCCGAGGATGATAATCGATAATCATGACGGAACAATCGTAAGAGCTTACCCTGAAAGGAACCAAGACCCGCCTGGCACATAGCTAAGATCTGAATTTTGCCCCATCATTTCCAGAGCGGCCTATTTGCTAGCGCAGAGGCCAGTTGGCGAAAGTTGAAAACCCTCATGTTCCAAGTGCTAGTGTATTCTCCAAACAATCTCGCCCGGCCATGGGTAATATCCTCTAGGGGATCGTCGCAGACTATTCCTGCGTTTCCCACTGTCCTTTCCCAATGAGCATCACTGCCCGCCGTTCCTCGACGACCGTGTGTTTGCGCTAGAAACAAGGCTCTAGAATTGGAATCTCCTCGATTTGTTGCGTTGAAAACCTCAACCCCATCGGTTTTCAAGCACTCTTCCCCTAGTGATGGTCGGACCCGGCTCGAAAAGGGATGAGAAGCGATGGCAATTCCTCCTAGGTCATGAATTCTTTCAACTGTCTCCTCCACAATGAGCCCCCTCGGAACATTATTTTCTATGCCAATTGCCAGAATGTGGCCAGAACTGCTCGTCACCTCCGCACCGGGGACCACTTTGAAGTCCTCGTATCCTCGCGCTACTTTTCTCCCGGCCAAGCTCCCTGCTACACTGTCATGATCTGTTATTATCATCCCTTGCAAGCCCTTTCTGATTGCTGCCTCTATCATCTCTCTTGGAGTGTTCAGCGCGTCGAATCTGCGATGGCGACGGTTACTATATACGGTGTGGCAATGAGTTTCCCATTTCAAGACGGAGTACACCTATTCCTTGCATTGAGTTCGTAGTGGATAAGCTCCGTTTCGGGACAATCCCTTCTGGCGTAGTTTGACCGATTCCTGATCCTCAAGATGAAGCGAGCGAATTAG
>WNFT01003241.1_pt1 | contig 14033 bp, 6 predicted proteins | sample 5400191 | NCBI WGS metagenome assembly WNFT01 (sample SAMN13153359, study PRJNA577476) | soil metagenome | isolation source: 80 cm saprolite under Madrone tree | place: USA:California | collected 2016-06-14
AGAATCTTGGAACCGATTTTGTTGTTGTGGGTTCGTACGCCATGTTGGGCGCGAAGTCCGATGTGCAAATTCGTCTTGATGTGCGGCTGCAGAACACGCGAAACGGGGAAACAACCGGTGCTTTTTCCGAGACCGGAACGGAGAATCGTCTGCTCGATCTTGTTTCCCGCGCGGGAGAACATCTGCGGGCGAAATTGGGCGTGCGCGCGGTGACCAGGGAAGAGGCGGCGGAGGTGGCGATTGCCCTGCCCTCGAAGGGTGAAACAGCGAAATTCTATTCCGAGGGACTCGTCCGGTTGCGTGCCTTTGATGCCCTCAAAGCAAGCGAGCTTTTGCAGAGCGCCATTCGAGTCGAACCCGCTTATGCGCTGTCTCATGCGGCCCTGGCTAAGGCCTGGGCGCAACTCGGTTATGACGAAAATGCCAGGGCCGAGGCGAAAAAGGCCTTCGATCTGTCTTCCAACTTGTCTCGCGCGGAGCGCCTCCTCGTTGAAGGACGTTATCGCGAGACTTCCCGGGACTGGGACAAAGCCGCCGAAATCTACCGGGCGCTCTTCGAGTTTTTCCCGGACAATCTTGATTACGGACTCGCCCTCGCCAATGCCGAATACAAGGCCAATAAATGGAAGGATACGCTGACCACTATCGCTGCTTTGCGCGAGCTGCCTGGGCCCCTGCGGGACGACCCTCGAATCGATTTGGCGGAACAGGACGCGGCGCGATCGTTAGGAGACACCAAGAGGTCCGAAGCCGCGCTCGTAAGGGCCGTGGAAAAGACTCAAGCGGCCGGAGCATCTTTGCTGCTGGCCAAGGCGCGGCTCGATCAAGCGTGGTTGTTTGAAAACCTCGGCAGGTTTTCTGAAGTTGAGGCCGCGGTGCGCGAAGCGAAACAACTCTATGTAGCGGCGAATGACCGCAGCGGGGTCGCGGAAGCGACGACACTCGGCGCCATCGCTCTCAAGAATCAGGGAAACTACCTGGGTGCGAAAAAGGGCTATGAAGAGGTTTTAGCGCTTTATCGCCAAATCGGGAACCGTACCGGTCTTGCCGCCGAGAATGACAACATCGGGGACATTCTTGTTTACCTTGGCGATCTCGATGGAGCTCGCCGCGGGTACCAGGCGGCTCTGGCAATTTATCACGAGGTTGGGGATCAAAACGGTGAGGCTCTGGCGAAGAACGGTCTCGGTGATGTCTTCCTGGCCCTGGGCAAGCATCGGGAAGCCATGCAGATGTTCGAGAGTTCTTTCGAAATTTGCGGAAGGATTGGCAATCGAGGCAGGCAAGCCGGAGCCATGGCCGGCAAGGCCCGGGCGCACCGAATACAAGGAGAACTGACCCAAGCGCTCGCAGAGGAAACGGAAGCCAGAGCCATTTTCGAGGAGATTGGTGACAAGACCGAGGTAGCACACGTGGACCTGAATCTTGCCGAACTCTTCCTTGATGAAGGGAAGAGCGAGGAGTCGGCACTCTCGGCGCGGCGCGCCTCGGACGTGTTTACCAGGACCAAGGGAACGAGCGACGAGGCAGCCGCGAGCCTCCTTCTGGCTAAAACATTGCTCGTTAGCGGCCACATCGCTGATGCCCGCAAGATGGTCGACCAGGTCGTGGGCGTTGCCACCGAAACGCACAACCGGGAATTGGATTTATCGGCAACGCTGATGGCTGCCCGTGTTCGTGCGGCGTCGGGAGATTCTTCGGAAGCCAGGGAGGCTCTACGGCGCCTCGACAGGGTGATCGCTGATGCGGCGACGACAGGCTTCCAGGCAATCACGCTGGAGGCTCGCCTGGCAAAAGGCGAGATTGAGATGCGAAACGCGGATTCAAGCACAGGCCGCGCCTATCTTATGGCCTTGCAGAATGATGCGGCCAAAGAAGGATTTAAGCTGATGGTCCAGAAAGCGTCTGCTGCTTTGCAGACGGGCATGACCCGGAGAGTGGGAAATTAGGGGCCAAGCGATCCCGCGTCACGCCGCCAAGAGGATTTAGAAGCAGCTAACTAACCTGCGGGGGCCTGTAATCGGCACACTGCGTTTGGGGAATGTCTCTTGGTAAGGTTTTATCTATCAATAGAATACGGAAGGCAGCGCAGAGTACATGCGAGTGGCTTGACAACGCCAAGCGGCGTCCGGAAACTGCCTAACGCGTCAAATTTCTGCTTTTTGTGATGGGATAGGAGCCTTGGCATGCGAGCAAGGATGCTGGCGCGACAATTTGTGTTTTCCTCGGCTTTTCTAATGGCGTTGCATGTTCTGGGCGCTAAAGCCGCTGGCGCGGCACCGAGTCCGCCTGAGACCAAGACACGCATTGCCATTGTGGGACTTGACCACGATCACGTCTGGGGACTGCTGAAGTACCTCGAAGCGGAACCCTATGCGGAACTAGTGGCGATCGCTGAACCTCAACCCGCCCTCGTGAAAGAGGCGAAATCGCGGGTGCAAGGCAGCGTGAAGTTTTATTCCGCCTATGTCCCCATGTTGGACGAGGTCAAGCCCGACGCCGTTATCGTCACCACGTCAAACGACCGGCACCTCGAGATCCTGCGCGAGTGCGCCAAACGGCACATTCATTACTCTGTCGAAAAGCCCATGGCGACCAACGCGGCCGACGCCCGCGAGATGGAAAAGCTGGCCCAGCAGGCCGGGATCAAACTCATGGTGAACTACTGGAACGCCTGGGTGGCGCCGAGTCATGAGCTTTTTCATCGCGTGAAAGACGGACAGGTCGGCGCGGTGCAGAAAATCATAGTGCAATACGGGCACGCGGGTCCCAAAGAGATTGGCGTGTCGGAGTATTTTGCGGACTGGCTTTACGATCCGGTCAAAAATGGCGGCGGGGCAATCATGGACTTTGGATGCTACGGGGCGGAGTGGGCGCTGTGGCTGAAGGGCCGGCCCAAAGGCGTGCAAGCGATCGCGCAAAAGTTGAAGGTTTCACAACACAACAAGGTGGACGACGACGCGACGATCCTTCTCGAATATCCGGATGCCACCGTGATCGTTGAGGCCTCCTGGGATTGGCCGCACAGCATGGGGCAGGTGCAGGTCTTTGGCCCGAAGGGGAGCTTGCTCGCGACTCGCAACACTTTGTTCTACAGGTCCGCCGAAGATCGCGGGAAATCGGGATTAGAGGGCGAGCCGGTTACGCTCAATGCACCGCAGGGAGCGACGAGCAATCCCGTGGCGTATTTTGTGGATTGCATCCGCCACGACAAACCCATCGAAGATCCGCTTTCGACGAGGTTAAACGTGCAGGTGCTGGAGATTCTGGATGCGGCGCGGGAATCTGTTCGAACCGGACGCGCACAGGAACTGCGATGAAGTTGCGTAGGCACATGTCCCGCAATTCTCATGGTTTGCTCATTACGGCGGGCTGCTCAGGTGCTACAGGATTCGTTTGATCCGCCCTCGCTCTCCTCGTCTTGGCAAGCGTACTCTCTTCGCGTCGAACCATCTTCTCCATCTCTTCGAGACGATGAAAAAGCTCCAGCTCCGTATTGGCTTTTTCCTGTTGTTTGACCCGCGTGTACAAGAGGAACAGTTGGTAGTGGGCCTGTGTGTTATCCGGACTAAGCTGCAAGACGCGCTCGAAATAGGTCATTGCCTTATCAGCTTGCTTTTCCATGGCGTAGGTCCGAGCCAAATCCAAAAGGGCATCAACGTTTTCTGGGTCGAGTGCAGCCGCCTGTTCCAGCTCCTTTTGCGATCCTTCGAGTTCGCCTTGCTCCAACAATAGGAATCCGATCCCCGCGCGGGCACGGACGTGTTTGGGGTCGCTCTTCAATTGCTGTTCAAAGTGTTGCTTCGCCAGGTCCAGTTGGCCTCGGGCTCGATAACAGTAGCCGACCAGATACTCAATGTCTTCAGTCTTGGGGTCCAGCTTTGCGGTTTTTTCAAATGCCGCAGCAGCTTCAGCATAGTTCTCTGCACGAAACAGAGCGTTGCCCAGGCTCAGATTGTAAAGCGGCTGCGCAGGATCGAGTTCCGCGGCGCGCTGGTAACTCTTGGCGGCCAACTCCCAATTGCCGGTCGCGAATTCTTCGCGCCCCAGCAGGTAGTGATACTGTGCGCGGTCGGGAGCACGCGCCGTCGCGTGCTGGAATTCCAGGATGGCATTGTCATGATCCAGCCGCTCCACGGCGATCAAGCCCAGCCGAAAATGAACCTCGGGAGTTTCAGGTTTCAAGTCCGCGGCTTCCGCGAGGGCCGCAGCGGCATCATCCAACCGTTTCAAGTTGTGGTATGCAACGCCCAGATCGTAGAGGACCTCCGGAGTCTTGGGGCGAAGCCGGCGGACTTGCGAAAAGAGATCGGCGGCTCGTTCGTATTGTTCTTCCTGAGCGAGCGTGAGGGCGAGATTAAAGAGCAGCGCAGGGTCTTGTTGATTTGCCTTGGCCAATTCGTCGGCTGCCGTCAACGCCTCATCGATGCGGTTGGCCTTGAGCGCCGCTCGCAAGAACAGGAATGTAATCGTAGTATCATTTCCCTGCAGTTTCCGCGCGATATCGAATTGATCCGCGGCCAGCGAATACTCTTTCAATGGCGCCAGCACCATGCCCAAGTTGTAATGCGCCCTGGCATTGTTCGGATCGAGCTTGATGGCCTGTTCGAGTTCCTTGCGGGCGGCCGGACTTTTGCGTTGCTGCAACAGAAGATTTCCGAGGTTGCCATGAGCGGCAGCGAATTGTGGATCGAGGCGGATGGCTTCACGGTATTGCGCCTCAGCAGAAGCAGCCTGCTTCAGCTTCTCGTAGATGAATCCGAGCAGATTGTGAGGAACGGCGGACAAAGGTGCAAGTTTCGCCGCTTCCTTTGCCGCCAACTCGGCCTCGGGAAATTTGCCGCCCTGCACGAGCGCACCCGCTTCCTGCAGGGCTTTTTCAGCCGCGGGATTGGATCGTGCCGGGGCGATGGTTTTCGGCTGTTGGGCGAGGGCAGAACCAGCTAGAGCTATCATTGTCGCTGCGGAAAAGACGATATTGAGGAGTGACTTCACTTCGGCTGCTCGCTTGCGAGGACTTTGCCTTCTACGATATTGAAGACACGGTTGATTCCCGGAAGCGAAATATTTTCTTTTGTCCCGTCGGGCCAGCGGATTTCCAGCTTGTCCACTTGCTTCGCTTTTCCTATTCCGAAGTGGAGCCGCATGTCATTGTTGGAGATAAAACTGCCGCCGCTGATCACGTCGTCTCGCTGGGTCATTCCGTTGGCGGTCAGGAAAACTTTAGCTCCGATGGCATCGCGCGGACTTTTCGGTCCGCCCGTCAATTTCAAATCAACCCAGTTGTTGCCGTTACGGATGGCATTCCGCAGCAAGACCGGCGGGCCGTCGATGGTGTTCAGCACCACGTCGATCTTGCCGTCATTGAAGAGATCGCCGAAGGCCGCTCCGCGCGCCGAAACGACGACTGCCAGCCCGCTGTTGGTGGCGGCAGGCACGGCTTGAAAGTGCTGGCCATCCAGATTGTGAAAAAGAAGCGGCCGCTGCGCGTAAGTCATTCCCCAATCATTTTGGTCCACTCCCGGATAAACGTGGCCATTGGCATCGAAAATATCCTTCCAGCCGTCATTATCATAATCGAGAAACCCCGTGCCCCAGCCCAAGAAGGGGATCGTCACGGCAGCCACGCCCGCCACAAAGCTGACATCCGTGAAATTGGCATCGCCCTCGTTCTTGTACAGCGTGAAGTAGTCGTCAGAAAACGTGGTGACGTAAAGCGACAAATGTCCGCTGTGGTCATAATCTCCGATCCCCAGCCCCATCGCCGCCTGTTCGCGACCGTCATCCTTCAGCGCAAATCCTGACGGGTAGCTCGCATCTTCGAATGTGCCGTCGCCCTTGTTCAGGAAAAGGTAGTTCGGCACGGAGTCGTTGGCCACGGCCAGGTCCAGCTTTCCATCGTCGTTCACGTCGACGAACGCCACGCCGAAACCATAGTGGCCCTTGTCATTCGCGACGCCGGCTTTCTGGCTCACCTCTGTCAATGTGCCGTCGCCGTTGTTGTGAAAGAGGTGATTGTGTTCGCCCGGCAGGCCGCGTGGGCCACACATCACCGGCTTCCCACGGTACTGGCAGAAGCTGTATTGCGTCGCGGCAGTCCCGGCGACTGGCGGATGGTTCAAGTCGAACTTCACATACCCCGTTACGTAGAGATCGAGATGGCCATCCCCATCGTAGTCGCCAAACGTTGCGCCCGTCGACCAAACTGGTTGCGCACCGCTGACTTGAACGCCTGCCTTTTCTGCGACGTCCGTGAATGTTCCGTCGTGATTGTTGTGATAGAGGCGATTCTTGCCGAAGTTCGTGACGTATAGATCCGGCCAGCCGTCGTTGTCGAAATCGCCGACGGCCACGCCGAATCCCCATCGCTCATTGGCGACTCCGGCCTTCTCGGTCACGTCGGTGAACGTTCCATCGTGGTTGTTGTGATAGAGCGCGGCGCGCAGGGGCTTCTCCTTGCCGCGCAGCGCGTCAAACGTTGAGCCATTGACCAGATAAATGTCGGGCCAGCCATCGTTGTCATAGTCAAAGATGGCCACTCCCGATCCCGGCGCCTCCAGGATCAAGTTTTTCTCCGGCGATCCGGAGACGTGTCTGAACTTGTCCAGCCCGGACTTTTTCGTGTCGTCCACAAAGATTACCGGCGCCCCGTCCACGAACCCGCCGGCAGTGATCGGCCGGTGTTTCTCGTCCATAACCGGAGCAAAGACGCCCCCTGTCGAGGCACCGCCCGATTGCGGTGGTCCCTGGGGCTTGGGCGCTTCCGGTTGCTTGGTCTGCTGTGGGCTGGCCAATGCCATGGAATTCAGCGTCACACTCAATAGCAATGCCAGGGTGGCTCGAACAAAGGTGACCATGGATCTTGTTTTGTTGCGCCTGGCCATCGTCTTTCAGGGTTTCGGACTGCCCATATCCATTCCCGCTGCCCCGCGACGCTCGCGGTTCAGGCGGTCCACTTCCGCAAATTCCGTGGCTGCTTCCGCCCTGCGACCTGCTCGCTGCAAGCTCAGAGCAAGCTGATAATGAACTTCCGGACTTTGCGGCGATTGCGTCGCCGCTTCCTCAAGGTATCGGATGCTCTCCTCCAAGTTCCCGGTTTTTGCCAGGAGGCGGCCGAGGGCCAAGTTGGTTTCGAAATTGGCAGGGTCCAGTTCTCGCGCTTTTCGCAGCTGCGCAAGGGCGTCTGCATTCTTACCCGTCTTGCCGAGGATGCCGCCAAGTCCGACGTAGCCCCGCGGATCGTTTGGGCTGACTCGCTGAAGCTCCAGGTATTGCTTGGTGGCGCCATCCGCGTCTCCAGCCACTTCCAACACAGTGCCAAGGAAGAAACGGGCTTCCGAGTCCCCCGGCCGCAAGCTGACGGCTTTCTGCAGGGCCACAGTCGCGCCGGCCGTGTCGCTGCGCGCATAACGCGACCTTCCCAGGTAAAGTTCCGCGTCAAACGAATTTGGATCGATCTCCACGGCCCGGCTCAACTTGCTGATGGCCTCGTCAAAACGGCCTTGCGAGGAGAGCGTAATTCCCAGGAGGGTGTACGCATCGGTCGAATGGGGGTCCAGCGCGAGCGCGCGCCGTACTTCAGCTTCCGCCTCTTTGGAATGCTGCGAATTCTGCAGCGCCAGCGCATTCAAATAAGCCACAACATAGGAATTGGGCCGGGCAACGGCGAGCGGCTCCAGAACCGAAGCGGCCTCTCTCCATTTGCCCATCCGCACAAGCGCAGCTCCGAAGTCCTGACGGACGGCCAGCGAATTTGGATTGGTTTGTAGTGCGCGACGGAAGCTGGCCGCAGCAGCTTCCGGATATCCCAAATCCGCCGAGAGCAGCCCTTGCGCGTATTCCAGGCGGGCGTCCCCCGGCGGCAACTGGTCCTTCAGGATGCGGAGTTGCACGCCCGCGGCCGGAAAGTCCTTCTGCTTGCGTAAGGCGTTGACAAGCTCAAATCGCAAGTCAGTCTGGTCGGGGTATAAATCCAAGGATATCTGAAGCTGTTCGATCGCCGCTTTCGGATCTCTTCCGCTCGCTAGTAACGCGCGCCCCAGCAACGCATGTGCTGCATAGCTCTTATCTTCCAGCGCCAACGCCTTGCGTGACTCGGCGATGGTCTCCTCCAACTTCTGATTCATTAAAAGCCCGTAAGCCAGGTTAATGTGCAGTTGCGGGTTGGCCGGAGCCGCTTCCGCGGCCATCCGAAGATCCGCAATGCCCTCAAGAGCCTTGTTCAGTTGCAGCCGCAGCAATCCGCGCGAACTGAGCAGGCTGGCGTCCCTAGGATTCGCCGTCAGCTTGGCCGTCAATTCGCCGTCCGCTTTCTCAAGCGCCTTCACGGCGGGAGCAAATCGCTCCTGGTGTGAAAGCTCAGCCGTAGTCTGCGCCAGGGCGCATAGCGGCGCGATCAACGCCAGCATCACAGGAGACAGTGGACGTAGCGATATTCTTTCGCGCAAATTCATACAATCTTCATTGTAACAAGGAGGGAAGCGTCCCTTATGCAAAGCCAAAAAAAGCTCGGCCAGGGCAACCGCCCTGGCCGAGGAAGAACCCGAAGGCCCCCGTTGACGCTAAAAGATGATTCTACCGCGGTATTGAACGAGGCGGCCAGGCAACCAAGTGTTCTGGAAGAACCCAAAGTTCCCGCCTCCTCGGTCAGCATTCGGTACCAATGCGTTGGCATGGTTAAACATGTTGAATCCTTCCAGGCCGATTTGCATCTTCACGCGTTCAGTAAGCGTAATGTTCTTGAGCACGGACATATCCGTACGGAAGTATCCCGGGCCGGTAAAATGGTTGCGGCCAGAGTTTCCGTAGCAGAACTGATTGCCCGCGAGGTTGTTATAACAGATTGATCCCGCGTTAGCGGGATTGGACCCATCGGTGAACGAGGCAGGATTCAGGACCCCATTTAAATAAGCAGGGCCAACTTGATTTGCTGGGCGTCCGTTCTGAACAACGCTGAAATGCTGGCCCGTCGTCCCGTTGAAGACAACGTTCCACTGCCAACCACCGATGAATTTGTCCGCCATCTCGCTGACACTCTCACCAAACTTCTTACCCTTTCCAAACGGCAGGTCCCAGAGCATGCTGGCAACGAACGTATGACGGTGATCCAGGGCGGAATCCGCGCGGTCCGCGTTTAAGTTCAAGGCATTGAGCGGCCCGCCCACATTGCCACGCTGATCGCCGGGGTTTCCAAACAAACCAGTGCTATTGTCACGATTGTGGCTGAAAGTGTATGCCACCGTCGACACAATTCCCATGGAATAGCGTTTCTCAAGCTTTGCCTGGAGCGAATCGTAGTCCGCGTTAGCGCGCCCTTCGAACGCGCGCACGTCGTTAAAGAAGCAAACCGGACTCGTGCATCCGAAAGAGCCGTTGGTAGTCTTGACTCCCCCAAGTCCGTTGGATGGGCCATTACCGTTATTGCCCGTTCCCAATTGCCGCTCGGCCAACAGGTGCCGGCTGCGGTTTCCTGCGTATCCAACATCTAGTAGGAAGTTGTTCGCGAACTGGTACTCGATGCTCAGATTCCCTTCGTAGATGGTCTCGTTCTTGAAGCTCGACGGAATCGTATAGAGCGTCGTTCCGGTGGCAAGTACGGGCGGGTCAGTCACCGTAGCTACCGGCGGTCCAATCTGAAAGTTTGACGGTCCTGAAAAAGTCTGATTCACGTTGGGCGGGTTGAGAATAAGGGGATAATCCCCGCCGAACCCCTCCAGAGCATAGAAGATCCCCGCGCCGCCACGAAGGACGTATTGCCGTTTACCGCCAAAGGAATAGGCAAAACCAGCCCGCGGTGCGATGTTGTTGTGGCGGGTACTGGAGAGATTATTTCCGCCGCCTTTCGCGCGGTTTAGAGTCAATGTGGCTGGATCAAAATTGCCAATACGCCCACTATCTTCCCCGTATAGCGGGAACACATCCCAGCGAACGCCGAGGTTCAACGTTAAATCGTTTGTTGCCTTCCAATCATCTTGGACAAAGAAGGAGTACTCCGTGGATTTCAGAACGAATGGATTATTTCCCCCTCCAACAGTACCGCTGTTCTGAAAATCGGAGGGAACGCTAAGAAGGGCATCGGCTTGATTCACACCGGTGTGCCCCGCGCACACTTTGGTCGCGGTGGCACAGCCCACGCCTCCGTTACCCCAGGCAAAGGCGCCCTTCAGGTCGCCAAACCCGCCGGAGTCAAGTTGGTCAATCTCCCGAGGCCGGATTTCCACACCGCCCTTCCAGGAGTGCTTGCCCTGAATGTATGTCACGGAGTCAGCCACATAATAGCTCTTCGATTTCTCCAGGAAGATGCCCCCGTCCCCGGAGAATTCAAGCGTGCCAGGGCCGCAGCAGCCAAAGCCAATCAAAGCCCCGCCAGTCGTGGCCGGTGTACCCTTGTTGCAATTCGGTATGCCGATGTCGTTGCACCAGGTCGGGCTAACGCCACAAGTGCCTTCCACTCCGCAATTAAAGATGCCCAGCTCTACAGAGGTATAGCCAAACCGAAGCTCATTCAGCAAAGTTGGTTTGAAAATGTGTGTGTCGGTTACAACCACCTGACGGGTGTTTCCCAATTCATTGCCTGCGCCAAACCCCGCCGTGGGCAGAACCGGGAAGAAATTCGCTCTCACGCGCGTCTGGTTGTCGCGCGTGTAGCGGGCCGCGAGCGTGTTTTTGTCCGAGAACCTGTAATCACCTTTGACGTCGAAAGAATCAATGGTTTCCTGATTGCGGCGCACCCCAACGTAGTTGGGAGCCCCAAACTGCGTCGGATCCTTGACATTGGGAAGGTTGGGCAGCGGAAATTCGTTGAAGTATTTTTGAGCGACCGGGCTGAAATCTGACCGGCTCGTAAGATTTGGAATCACGTTCCCCGGAAACGAGTTCCCGGTCTTGGGGTCCACAAGCTGTTGCGAAAAAGCCGAAAAATCGCCATTCCTCGCACCCTGTGTCGGCACGGCGGATGCAAATTGAGCGGGAATCAAATTGCGTTGACCGAGATAATCGCCAAAGAAGAAAAGCTTGTTCTTAATGATCGGCCCGCCAACTGTGGCTCCGAACTCGTTGATGTGTGTGACTGTCTTCGGCAGAAGGGCTCTAGCTTGCGCTGGCGTGTTGCCTCCTAGAATCGACAGCGCGCGGGCTGCCCCAATACCAGGATTAATGGCATTTAAAGCCGTGTTCTGCCCGTAGTAGGACGCAGTTCCATGAATGTCGTTCGTGCCAGACTTGTAGGTTGTATTGATCTGCGCACCACCACGGCCTGCTTCCGATTTCGCCAAGCTGGTATCAACGCGGAATTCCTGAATCGCATCCGGATTCGGAAAAACGCCAATCTGTCCATAGATCGGCTCATTATTGTCCACGCCGTCCAGCGAAAAATTATTGTTCCCGGCCCGCAATCCATTCGCGGAAATCGCCGAGCCGCCCGAGCGGCCGAACCGCGCTGCCGGCGTGTCACCTTGGGAGTTCGTCACCCCATTGCTCCCCGCGCTGGCATCGCCTTGGTTGAAGAAAGTGGAATCCGTCAGCTGCGCGGTGATGTCGCGACTCACGCCCGGTGTGAGGAGCGCCAGATTCGTGAAGTTGCGGTCACGAAGAGGCAGCTCGGTGATCTGCCGTCCCACGATCACGGCGCCTTGCGAACTCGTCTCCGTATTCAGCAGCGGCGTTTCCGATGTGACCGTCACTGATTCGGTCGTCGCGCCAACTTGCAGCGTCAGGTTTACTTCGCGTACGTCGCCAATGCGCAGTTCCACGTTGTCACTCACCGCCGTCTTAAAGCCCGGCTTCGTCGCCTCGACGCGGTATTGCCCTACCTGGAGGATGGAAGGCACGACAAATCGCCCGTCGTCATTCGTGGCCGCTTCGAAAGACGCACCCGTATTGATGTTCGTTACTTTGACCGAAGCGCCGACAACGCTCGCTCCGCTGGGGTCAGTGATTCGTCCGGTGATGGATGCCCGGTCATTCTGCGCCATTGCAGCAATTGCCAGGCTCAGCGCAAGACATACGACAAGGACCGCACACCTGCTAGCTTTGCCCATCATTTGCGTCTCCAAACCCCAATTTTCGGTTTTCTCTGTGTCGCGCATCAGAAACTCCTCGGAGGAGCGGGTCACCCACCATGGACAATCTGACTGGGCGGGGAAATTGCCGATCCCTAAAATACGAACTCCTGCTGCTTCCCCCTCGACGAGTCACGCAGCGCGTCCTATCGCCTGAAAATGTCTGTTTGGAACCGGCACCCCGCTGACTTCACAAACATTGGAAGTCCGCCCGTATTTGCACCCTACATTTAGGCATGAATCTGAGTTTTTTCTGGTTGCAATGCAAGTACTTGATTGTAAGTCACCGTTACCGGGCTAAATCCTTTTGTTGTAGCAACCTCTGCAATTTGTTACCTTGCTGTCACGGAAGGTAACAGAGGAAGCGCGTGAACGAAAGGGACCAGTTCGTCAGGCAGATCGATACTCTGGTTGCAAGTAGGGAACTACACGGTGCAGATTCGCTCTGTAAGCTGCTGCGCTACCTGGCCAACCATGCCTTGGAACAACCTGGGGAACCTCTAAAAGAGTACAAGATTGCGACAGAAGTGTTTGGGCGCTCCTCCGACTTCGATCCGCAGTTGGATTCCATTATTCGAGTGCAGGCGGGCCGCCTACGTTCCAGGCTGGCCAAATACTATGAATCCGAGGGCGCGGACGACCCCATTCTGGTGGAACTGCCAAAAGGCTCCTATGTCGTTTCTTTTCATCACCGGGGCAAGGGTGCCACAAAGTTCAATGGGAATGCTTCTCGCGAGGGGCATGGGCAGGAGGCAAGGTTAACCGTCAGGAGCTTAGGAACAACAGTTATCGCGCTGTCAGTCCTGCTGGTCTTGGCGATCGCAACGATCGCCAGGCTAGTCGTAAGCCGTCAGACATCAGATTCCACCAGGGTCCATGCCGAGCTGGCTCCGCCCACCGTTTTCGGATTGTTCTGGCAGCCATTCACTTCCGGTCCTGAAGAGCCCTGGGTAGTTTTCAGCAACGCTTCCTTCGTAGGACGGCCAGAGACAGGGCTTCGGTACTTTGATCCCACTAGGGATCCCAAGGCCTCGGTGTGGGATCATTACACGGGAGTCGGCGAAGTCTTGGCAGTTCATTCACTCGACCAGGTCTTTGGATTGCTTCACCGGGGACTTCGCGTAAAGAGAGGCAGTCTTTTTACACTCGATGACGTCCAGAACAATAACTTGATATTCGTAGGCTCACCGTCGGAGAACCTTACACTCATGGACATTCCGGGTACCAAGCAGTTCGTTTTTCAGCGGCTCACCTCCGGGCCTCGGAAGGGTGACCTGGCGATTGTCAATTTACGACCGGAGAATGGCGAATCGAAAGAATTCGTTGCCAGCCCGTCATCTGTTCCGTTAACGGAAGACTACGCAGTCGTCGGACTGTTACCGGGTTTGAGCTCCTCCACCTCAATGATGATCCTCGCCGGAACAACGACATTTGGAACCCAGGGTGCTGTTGACTTCGTGTGTCGCAAAAATTCCGTGGAGAATTTGCTTCATCGGCTTTCCGTTTCAAGACCGGGCGAATTGAAACCGTTCGAAGCCGTGTTGCATGTGAGAGTTGCCAGGGGCGTGCCTGTTCAGATGGATCTCGTCGCCCTGCGCCGGAACGTGTCACCTTAAGCGACATTCATAAAAAAGACGTTCGGCTACACGACCTCCATGATAAGTCGGTGTCAGAAGGGCGACCAACGGCCCAGCATTTTGTGGACACCGCATCTGCAAAACGGACTTCGAGCTTTGGTAAAAATTCACGAAGATTTTGTAATACCTTTGCAATCCCGCGAAGGGCGCAACTCCTTCAATTTCCTGAGGGTAGCGCAGACTGCTTTATTCAGATTGCACCTAGTGTACCGTCCCGGAAATACGTTCACATAGTCGCTGGATTTTAGCGAAGATTGAATCCGCTGTGGCGCTCCAGACGAAAGGCTGCGCGTGGTTGTTGGAACTTTGAACGTATTGATCGATTTTCTCGACCAGT
>WNFT01008742.1_pt1 | contig 14033 bp, 16 predicted proteins | sample 5400191 | NCBI WGS metagenome assembly WNFT01 (sample SAMN13153359, study PRJNA577476) | soil metagenome | isolation source: 80 cm saprolite under Madrone tree | place: USA:California | collected 2016-06-14
CTCGTGATCACCCAGGTCAACGCGGGGATTCTAGATCACCTCACTATCAACACGCGGAAACCGCCTTTCGACAACGTCAAGGTGCGCCAGGCCTTGAGCCGCGCCATCGACCGGCGCGCCCTCATCGCGGCCGTATACCAAGGCGGGGCCGTGCTCGGCTCCTCGATGATGCCGAGGCCCTACGGAGTGTGGGGCATCCTTGAGCCCGATCTCCGCACACTCCCGGGCTACGGCGAGCCCGGCCACGAACATGGCCAGACCCGGATGCTCCTCGCCGATGCGGGATTCGGCCCGAACAAGCCCTTGAAGGTCGAGGTACTGACCAGACAGCTTCCCGCCTTCGTGGACATCAGCTCATTCGTGATCGGGGAGTTCCGGCGCGTCGGGATCGACGCCTCGCTGCGGCAGGTGGATTCGCCGCAGTGGGGTCCCCTGCAAACGCGCGGGGCGTTCGAGGTCGGCGTCGACCGAAACGGGGTGGAGCCGGACGACCCGGACGCCAATTTCTACGAGCACTTTGGCTGCGGGTCGCCACGAAACTATACCGGCTTCTGCGACGAGCCAATCGCGCGGCTCATCGACCAGCAATCCCAAGAGTTGGATGCGAAGAAGCGCGGGGCGCTGGTGCAGGAGATCCAGCGGAAACTGGAAGAGACGACCGTGCGGCCGGTGCTCGTCTGGCGACTCGACTACTTCACGGCGTGGCCGCACGTGAAGAACCTCGTCCCGCACCATTCGATCTACAGTTGGGGCCGCATGCAGGAGGTGTGGCTCGACAAGTAGGGCAGGGGCCTTGACAACCGCGCGGCCACCCGCGGAGCATCGCCGCGGGAGACGCTCATGGCTCGACTGCATATCCTGGGCGCCGGCACGCCGACACCGACCGCCGATCGCTTTGGCACCTCATACGTCCTCGACCTCGGCGGCGGCCGGCTTGCCATGTTCGACTGCGGCCCGGCGGCCACGCACAAGCTCGTCAAAGCCGGCCTGTGGCCCACGAAGGTGGACCACCTCTTCTTCACGCACCACCACTTCGACCACGACGTCGACTACCCCTGCTTCCTGCTTTGCCGCTGGGATCAGAGCATCGGTCGCGAGAACCGGCTGCAGGTCTTCGGCCCCACGCTGACCGAGCGAATCACCGAGCGGCTCATCGGCGAGCACGGCGCCTTCACGCACGATTGGCAGGCCCGCGTCGGGCACCCGCTCAGCCAGCGTGTGTACCGCAATCGCGGCGGAACGGTGCTGCCCCGCCCGGGACCGAGCGTGGAGGCCACGGACGTGGGCCCGGGCTCCGTGTTCACCGGCTTCGACTGGGAGGTGTGGGCGGCGCCCGCCGAGCACGTGCAGCCCTTCCTCGATTCGCTCGCCTACCGGGTGGAGACGCCGACCGGCAGCATCGTCTTCACCGGCGACACCCAGCCCTGCCAGAGCGTCATCGATCTGGCGCGGGGCGCCGACGCGCTTGTGTGCATGTGCTGGAACGACCAGGACGCCATGGACGCCGACGGCGAGGCCGGCGGCCAGTGCGGGACCAAGGGCGCCGCCCGCATGGCTCATGCCGCCGGCGTCCGGCGGCTCATCCTCTCGCACATCGGCCCCAATCTCGCCAGCCATCCGGTCATGGAAAAGGGCATCGGCGACGTCCGGCGGATCTACGAGGGCGAGATCGTCTTCTCCACCGAGGGCCTGGCGCTCGACCTCTGAAAGCTGATCGTGACCGGCTCAACGCACGGCCAACGCACGGCCCTTGACAAAGCCGCTCGCGCCGCCTAGAGTCCCACGCGCCAAGGCTCCCAAACCGCTTCGGGGAGGTCTCTATGTCACCGAGACGTCTGCTCCTCGCCGCCGCGCTCGCCGCTGCCCTCGCGGGCGCCCCCGACCTGGCTTCCGCGAAGACGATCTTGGTCCCCGTCACGCTCGTCGGCGGCATTCCCGTCCCGTGTGGCGCCGAACGACTCGGGACGTGTCACAACCGCTGGCACTTCGCGCTCCATCCGGTTGCCACGGCCGAGCCGGGAGACACCCTCGTCTTCCAGACGCGTGACGCCCTGGACAACCAATTCAACCGAACCTCGACCGCGGCCACCGTCGCCGCCGCGAACCTGAACCGCGTCCACCCGCTGACGGGCCCGGTCTTCGTCAAAGGTGCGAAGCCTGGTGACGTCCTGGCCGTGACGATCGAGAAGATCGAACCCGGGCCCGACCGGTTCGGCTATACCGTGATCGTGCCCGGCTTCGGCTTCCTCAGGGACGTGTTTCCAAATCCAGCCATCGTGAGATGGGACCTCGACAGCTCCGGGGCCGTGTCGCGGGACATGCCGGGTGTGCGCGTTCCGATGAACGGGTTTACCGGCACGATCGGCGTCGCGCTGGGCCCTGGCGAGACGCGGGTGGCGTTCCAGCGGGAGGAACAGCTCCGTCTGGCCGGCGGGTTCGTCCTCCCTCCGGAGCCGCACGACGCCGTTCCGGTGGGCATCTGTGGCGTCGGCGGTTCGTTTGCGGGCGGGCCCACGCCTTGCTTGCGGACGATCCCGCCCCGCGAGAACGGCGGCAACATGGACGTCAAGCAGATGATCGCGGGAACGACCCTTCTCTTCCCCTGCTTCGTCGACGGCTGTCTGCTCTCTACGGGTGACGTTCACTTCGCTCAGGGAGACGGTGAAGTTTCGGGGACCGCGATCGAGATGAACGCCGTCGTGACGGTCAGGGTGGACGTTCGAAAAGGCCGGGCCGCCCTCGGATTTCGCCTGCCGGAGATCGAAGGCAAGAAGATCCCCGGTCTCCTCAAGTAGCTCGAGCCGAACCGCTTCCTGGCGACGACGGGAATTCCGCTCAAGCCATCGGGCAACAGGACACCGCAGGAGTTCACCGACGGCACGCTGGCCTCCCTCTCCAACGTCGCCGAGGACGTGACGCTGGCGGCCCGGGATGCGCTGCTGAACATGATCGACCTGCTGACGGGTCCCAGATCGCCCGCTCCGACACGGCTCTCCCCCGAGCAGGCATATATATTGTCGAGCGTTGCGGTGGACCTTCGGATCAGCAACCTGGTCGACGTCCCCAACTTCCTCGTCACCGCGATTCTCCCGCTCGATGTTTTCCAAGGTGGGAAGGACGACGACGACTAGGGGGTCGGCAGCGTCAAGCCGACCTTCCGGCCAGGGGCGGAGAGCCACACTCTCCGCCCTTTTGTTACCGGTCAGAGGAGCGGCGGATTGAATCGGCGCGGCTTCCTGTTCCTCGGGCTGAGTACGAGCGCGTGTCTGCTCATGGGTCATACGCCATACCGTCAGTGGCAGGTGTACAGGAAGAGCCGGCTGATCTTCGTCGTCAGTGAAATGGACGAGGTCTCGCTTCGCCTCGGCAGCACGATCGCGCCGGCGCTGGCGGCACGAGTGCCGGAGAGCAAGGCCATGATGGCGACGGCGGCCACGGCCGTGGATGTCGTCAAGCTCCTGACGAGCGCGCAGCTCGACGTGGCGCTGTTGACGTCGGACGACGCGTACGAGGCGCTCCAGGGAGCCGGAAGGTTCAAGGGTCCGGCGGCTCCGCTCCGGACGCTCGCCGCGGTCGGCTCCTCGGTCTTGCATCTCGTGACGCTCAGCGGCCAGGGCATCACGCGGGTTTCAGATCTCAAAGGCAAGACTCTCGCCAGCGGGATCCCCGGGAGTCCGACCGAAACCCTCGCCCTGCGCGTCCTCGAAGCCTCCGGCATCGATGCCGAGAACGATCTGCGGCGGGAGCCATTGGCCGGCGCCGGCGCGAGGGCGGCACTCAAGGAAAGAAGGATCGACGCCATCGCCCGCGCCGACCTGGTCGCCGACGACGCGCTGAGGGAGCTGGCCGGGACGCCAGGGATTGCCATCGCACTCCTCGAGCACGACGAGACGATGCCGAGAATCGAGGCCAAGTACGGACCCGTCTACCGCCGCGCGACGATCCCCAAGAACGCGTATCACGGGATCGCGACCGACGTGGGCGGTATCGCGGTCGCCCACCTGCTCGTCTGCCGGGACGATTTCCCCGAAGAAAAGGCGTATCGGATCGTGAAAGCGCTGGCCGAGCCTCATGACGAGGCGATGCTCACTCGGCCACCACTTCCCTTTCATCCGGGAGCACTCGAGTTCTATCGAGGAGGGTCAACTCCACGATGACGCGACTCTGGCGCCCACGCATGCTCGTGCTCGCTCTTCTTCTCTCGCTGGGCTCGTCCTCGTTTGCTGACGGCCAGGAGAGCATTCGCCACTCGTTCCAGAGCCTGGCGGGACAGGTCGTCGCCGAATTCCAGCGAGCCACGGACGGAATCAGGAAGCCCCACTTCGACATCCGCCGGCGGGACACGTTTCCCGACGTCAATGCCGAGATGGTCGGAATGCTGAAGTTCGAGATGAAGCCGAAGGACGAGGCGGGGTGGCACCCGGTCGTGTGCGTCTTCGGATATCGCGAAGGCCGGTGGAGATTCGTGAAGGCCTTCCATGAGCTTCCGTCCGACAGGCCGACCTGGACCGAGGCGGGATCCTGGTACGAAGAGATCGTGGCGAGGGCGATGAACAGCTCGCAGTAACCATCATGCGGACGGTCCTGGCCGCGGTTTTCCTCTTCCTCTTCCAGGCGCCACCGCTGGACGCCCATCCGCTCAACGTCGGGTATGCGGAGATCACCATTCAGGCGCCTGAAGTGACCATCGCCCTGAGCCTCAACCTCCTGGAGCTCGATCTCGTGCTGGGCTTGGACCGGAATCTCGACGCTCGTGTGGACCAGGATGAGCTCGATGCCAAGCGGACGGTGATCGTGGACTATCTGCGGCGGAAGATCTCAGTCGCGAGCGCCGGCGAGGCGCTGCCCGTGGACGTCGGCGCCATTGCGATCGGCCGGGGGGCCGACGGCAAGGATCTGTTCGAGACCACGCTGCGCTTTCGCAGCTCGACGCCGCTGGCGGCGGTCACAGTACGCGCCGCGCCCCTGACCGAGCTCGGAGCCGACCACACGACGCTGGCCACGATCATCCACGGAGGACACCGCCAGCCGTTCGTATTCTACGAAGGCGTCGCGTACCAGGGCGGCGCCCAGAGTTTCTGGTCCTCCGCCTTCCAGTTCCTCGGCGTGGGAATTCATCACATCTTTCTCGGCTACGATCACGTCGCGTTCCTGCTGGGTCTCCTCCTGGTCGGCGGCTCGCTGCTCGCTATCGTCAAGATCGTGACCGCGTTCACGGTCGCCCACAGCGTGACCCTTTCCCTCGCCACGCTCGACGTCGTGACGTTGCCCGCGCCGCTGGTGGAGACAGGCATCGCGCTCAGCATCGCGTACGTGGCCCTCGAGAACCTGTTCTTCACGAGGTTCGACAAGCGATGGCTGGTGAGCTTCCTGTTCGGCTTCGTGCACGGCTTCGGCTTTGCCAACGTTCTGAAGGACATGCACCTCCCGACCTCCAGCCTCGTCGCCTCTCTGCTCTTCTTCAACGTTGGCGTCGAGATCGGACAGATCGTCATCGTGGCTCTCGTCGTCCCGCTCCTGTGGGCCTTGGGCCTGACCCGGGCGTATCGAACCACCACGAGGCTCGCCTCGGTGGCGATCTTCTCGGCGGCGGCGTTCTGGTTCTTCCAGCGGGCGTTCTAGGTCCATTCGTGCCGCTCCTCATGCTCGTCGTCGCTCTCCTGCTCGGGATCCCCGTGCCGAGCGAAGCCCACGTCGTTCTCGATGCCGACGTCGTGCGTCCGATCCTCATCGATCTCGCGAAGTATGTGAGCGAAAGCCAGAACGGCGTGAGCGGAGAGGCCAGGGGCGAGGCCCTCTATCTTCTCGGAGAAAAGGTGCAGCTCCTCGTCGATCTCATGAATCTCGACGCCACCTCCCACGGCAAGAGCCTGTACGCGGATCTCCTCGTGCGCAGACTCAGCGAGTACGGCATCCGCGTCACCCGCGCCGAATCGAACGCGCGGTACGTGTACGACCAGGCCGCGTTCCAGGAATACGTGCGACGCGAGCCGCGAGGACGGCGGGTTGCGGAGGCGAAGTTCCGGGTCATCGCCCACGCGTTTTACGGCTCCGTCGGGAGCGATCCGGCCGAGCTCGTCAACAGCGACGTGGATCAATTGCGGCGGGCGGTCGGCCGGGAAGAAGCCTTCCTCAAGGAGCATCCGAGGTCGGAAAAGCTGAAAGAGGTCCGGTTCTTTCTGGCAATGGACTACTACCGACTCTTCAGACACAGCCCGGATCGGGCGACGGCCATGAAATACGAACGGCTGGCGTCTCGCGCGCTCCGCGAGATCGCTCAGGAATACCCCGGAACCGCCGAGGCGAGGGCCGCGGAGGTCACCCTCGAAGCATTGACGGCCGAAGCGCGCCGCTAGCTCGAACGCACCCGATGCCGGGAGATGCGCGGGGGCGGCCGGAGCCGCCCCGCGCGTCCTGCTGACGACGAGTCGCCTCAGTTGCCGCGGAACAAATCCTGTGGGATGCCCGCCGCGGCGAAGATATGGTCGCGCGAGGCCTCGAGCTGCCGGCGCAGCTGCGGCAGGTCGACGTCGAGCAGCCGCCCCTTCCATTTGCGCACCTTGCCCGCGACGATCACCGTCTCGACGTTGCTGCGGTCCATCAGCGAGACGACCGCCCCCGGCACCTGGTTGAGCGGCGCCACGTTGAGCGCGGTCGCGTCGAGCATGATGATGTCGGCCTCCTTGCCCGGCGTGAGGGAGCCGGTCTTGCGATCGAGCCGCAGGCCTTTCGCGCCGTTGACGGTGGCGTAGCGCAGCACGTCGCGTGTGGTGAGCGGGTTCGGCACGCCGGGCGGCTGCGCCGGCCACCAGTTGCCTGTGGCAAATCCCGTATCGAGGATCATCTGGTTCACGAGCGCGCGCTGCACATTCATGGTGGCGCGCATCTGGTAGAAGAAGTCCGCCAGCAGCGTGACCTCCACGTCCGAGCTCAGGGATGGCTCGATCTTCAGGCTTTCCATCTTGAGGACGGGCGGCGTGCCGTGCCGCATGTTCATTTCGATCGGGACGGCGAGCGAGACCTGCGCGCCGAGGTCCTTGACCTTCTGCCACGCCGCGTCGGACATCCCGGTCATGTGAACGAACAGGTTGTCGGATCCGATCCCGAGCGTACCGCTGTCGCCGCCGTGGCCCTGGGCGAGCAAGTCGAAGGTCGGGCGCATGCCGAACGGAGAGAGGATATGTGCCGCCACCTGAAGGCCGAGCTGCCGTCCGATCTGCCAGGCTCTCTCGTAGCCCGGAAGATAGATCTCGCCGCCCATGATCATGGTGACGAGCTGGTCGCTCGAGGAGAACCACTGCTTCTTGATGCGGAACGCGTCCTCCGGATACTTGTAGTCGGGGCCGTGAGTGAGCCCCGCGCCTTCGAAATAGCCGAAGGCGGCGCGGCGACCCGTATCCATCAGGGCCTGGATGGCGGCGTCGGAGTGCGCAGGCGAGTGGTGAATCTGCGAGATGTCGTGCACCGTCGTGACGCCGTCATCGAGCTGGCTGAGCCCACCGAACAGCTCGTTGATGTACACGTCCTGCGGGCGGTACACGGGGGCGAAGGTGAGGAGAATGTACTGGTAGTAATTGATGTCCCCGCCCGGCGTCCCGGGCAACAGCAGCCCGTCGGCGAGAAAGCTACGCAGCGCCGTCTCGAACTGGTGATGGTGCGTATCGATGAAGCCGGGCATGACGATGCGGCCGCTGGCGTCGATCACGTCGGCGCTGCCTGCGCTCAGGTTCGGCCCGACCTTGAGGATCTTCTTGCCCTCGACCAGCACGTCGGCCTGAGGGAAGTCGCCCACGTTCGGGTCCAGCGACATCACGGACCCGCCCCGAATGATGTAGCGCCGCCCAGGCCGGCCGCTGTCCGCGGGCGGGTCCCCGCCGTCCGCGGCGGCGGGGCGCGCCGCGAACGGATTGAAACCGGCGGCGGCGACCCCGGCCGCGGCCGTCGCCTTGAAGAAATCGCGCCGCGAACGGGACGAACGGGAATGGTTCTGCGGATTTCCTTCGTCGCACAGTTTGCACATTGGTTTCTCCTCCGCCTCGAATCATCCCCGGTGAACAGCGCAAGCAACATGAAGCCGCCGCCGCCCTCAGGTACAGCGCGCACAACCGGCCTGTCAAGGGGATTTCCTGCCGCCGCTCGTCCCTCGCCGCGGCCTCCGGGGGCAGGTGAGTTCTGGCGTTGGACGGCATGACAGAGCCGTTGAAAGTCACGGTGAAGGCGCCACAAGCTTGTACGCCGGTCAGGTTCTTTAGGGAGACGCCGGCGCTGTTTTTCTAGCCGATCACCGACCTCGCGGCGTTCTTCGAGCAGGCGTTCGCGCGCACTGAGCGCGCCTGAAAAAACTGCCGCGCGTCGTTTCTGGCGCGCGGCAGGGAATGTCCGGTCGCTGCGGCGACTCTACCGCTTGATCAGCGTGTTGCCCGGCAGGATCGGCACCGTGTTGATGGTCGGCGTCGTGTTGATGGTCGGCGTCGTGTTGATCGTGGGCATCGTGTTGATTGTCGGCATCCTGGTCGTCGGCAGTGGCGTCAGCGTAGTCGTCGGCGTCAGCCTGATCGTCGGCGTGAGCGTGGTTGTCGGCATCAGCGTGGTCGTCGGCGTCAGCGTCGTGGCCGGCGTGAACGTGGTCGCCGGCGTGAGCGTAGTCGTCGGTGTCAGCGTCGTGGTCGGCGGGAGTGTGGTCGTCGGCGTCAGCGTGGTCGTCGGCTCCAGCGTAGTCGTCAGGGTCAGCATGGCAGTCGGCGTGAGCGTGGTCGTCGGCGTCAGCGTGGTCGTCGGCGCCAGCGTGCCCGTCGTCGCCAGCGTGCCGCCGGTACCCGACGTGTCCGTCTTGACCGCCATCCCGTCCAACCGCGTCGGAGTGGGCGTATCGGCCCTGGTCGGGATCGTGCCGGTGAGCGTGCCGAGCAGGTTCGTCGCACGCGTGACCTCGTCCGTGACGATGGGGCTCGCCGGCGAGAGCGGCCGCACCGGCGCCGTGAAGTCGTTCGACAGCCGGCGCGCGTTGTCCACGGAGATCGACTGGCGCGGGCAGCGGACCCGGGCCCGCCTTCACCGTGATGCTCTCGCGCACGCCCACAGGCGTGGCGGGACCGACGGCGTTGCCGGTCACCGGATCGCGGCGGTAGACGTCGACGAGGCCGCGGAGCACCGTGATGGTCGACACGCCGCCCACCACCTCGGCGACCACGATCGTGCCACGGATGCCGCTGACGGCGTTCGGCGTCTTGATCTCGACGACCTCGCCCGGGCGCATCCGGGACTTGACCACCGCGACCGAGATGCGGCCGGAGACCAGGTCGATCGTGGACACGCCGGGCACCTCGGTGATCGTGATCACCGAGCGCTCACGCGCGGTGACGATCGCCTTGCCCCCGAGCAGCATCCGCGCGAACCCCTTGTCACCGGTGGTCACGCGGTCGTTCAGGAGAACGTCGTCCTTGAACTTCAGGGGGACGGGCGACGTGGTCGCGTGCGTGATGGTCACGGGACCCTCCACCGTCGTCGCGATGCCGACGCGCTCTTGCGCGGACGCGACAGCCGGAATCGCGATCGTGAAGGCCAGCAGCATGCCGAGCACGCGGGTCATCGTCGTCTTCATCGGCACCCCTCGTCTGATCGAAGTATTCGACATCGCGCCAATGACGATGCAGCGTGGGTGCCAAAGGTCGGCCCCTCGATATTCGTCGATATTTGGCGGAGTTAGCAGCCTACCCGCCCGCGGGCAACGGTGCGAGCGGCTAGAGACTGATCGGGCGCGTGCCACGGTGCCCGGGTCGATCGGGTGATTCGCCGGCGCGCGCCGGGTAGACTGGCCGCCATGCCCCGCAAGGAACCCCCCGCCCCGAAACGGGTCCTGTCGATCCACGCGCACCCCGACGACCAGGAGTTCACGGTGGCCGGCACGCTCGCGAAGTGGGCGCGCGCCGGCAGCGAGATCGTCACCGTGTGTCTGACGCGTGGCGAGGCGGGCTCGAACAAGGGGACCCCGGCCGACATGACGCGCGAGCGGCTGGCGAAGATCCGCGAGGAGGAGCAGCGCGCGGCGTGCCGCGTACTCGGCATCACCGAGGTCGAGTTCCTCGGGTACGACGACGGCGTGCTGGTGCCGTCGATCGACATGCGGCGCGACCTCACGCGACTGGTGCGCCGCCACCGCCCGGAGGCCGTGGTGACGGGCGATCCAACCGTACGCTTCTACGGCACGCGCTACATGAACCACCCCGACCACCGCGTGGCCGCCGACGTCGCGCTCGACGCGATCTTTCCCTCGGCGGAAACGCGCTTCATCTTCCCCGAGCTGCTGGACGAGGGGCTCCAGCCGCATCACGTCAGCGCGGTGTGGTTGTTCGGATCGGCGGACCGCGCCGACACGTTCGTCGACATCTCCACCACGCTCGATCTGAAAATCCGCGCGCTTCGCGAGCACCGCAGCCAGATGGGCGACTGGGACCCGGCGCCGATGGTCCGCGGCTGGGCGCGCGAGCAGGGCGCGCGCCGGCGCCTGCGCGCCGCCGAGTTGTTTCTGAGGATGGTGCTGGAGGACTGAGCCGCCGCGAGTGACTATTTCCGCTGGAAGGACGAGGGCACGCGTTGCCACCGATAGACGCCGGCGCCCGGCTGTTGAAGCGTCCAGCGCTCGGGATAGATGTAGCCGTTCGTCGTCTCCGTCATGACGTAGCCCGGGATCTCGACGGCGCGCTGCTGCGTCTCCGGCGGCACGTCGGCCGGCACGCTGACAGGGACTTCGATCATCACTTGCCGCGGCGGCACCTGGATGTGGCGGATCACCTGGCCGGGGCCGGAGTCGGGTCCGTCGAAGAACGCCATCAACCTCGCGACGATCGAGCTCCCGGCCGTCATGTCAGCCTCCTCCCATTTTGATCGGATCAAACGGGCGCGTGCTGCCGCTTACCCGTCGGCAGGCCCGTCGCTGGGTCGCGACCACCCTTGACGTCCTGCGTCTCACGCGCCGGCAGGTCCTTGACCGTGCGCTCGCCGTTTCCGCTCTTCTTGTCCATGGCGTCCTCCTGAGACGAGATGTCGGAGCCCCCATCGCATACTCGATGCCAGAGGACACGTGCGGGAATATCGCGGATTTCTGCACCGGGGGTCGTGAAGCGCGGGCGGTGCGCCCGCCGACTCAGCTCTCGTCGGGGCATCGTGCCCGATGAGGCTCTGGCTCTGCTGACCCGGCGTTTTGTCGCCGGAGCGGGACCCGGCGACCAAGAATCAACTACGCCCGTGACGTCTCCGAGGCCGCCGTCATGTACCGATAGGTACTTACGGAACAGCGTGGGGGTCGGCACGCCCATTGCGTCGTATCCGTATGCCTCGCCCGCGACAACGGCAAACCAGCCGTAAGGCTGGGACGCAAAGCCATGGACCCGAGTGCCGGACGCTCGGGCCGCCAGGCTACCGAAGCGCGAGGACCGGTAGCATCGGAGGTCCTCATGCAGCCGAACGCAAGTCGGCGTGTCCGCCGGGTGCTCGTCGTCGACGATGAGCTCGAATTCGCCATTCTGATGAACGACGTGTTGGCCACACTCCCCGAGCCTCTCAACGTGGAAATCGCCGGAAACGGTCGGGACGCCGTGGAAGCCGTGCGGCGCGCCGCGCCCGACCTCGTCATGCTCGACGTCAACATGCCGGTCATGAACGGTCTGGACGCTCTGAGGCACATACGCGAGCTGGACCCGAAGCTGCCGGTCGTGCTCGTCACGGCCACGGATTGCCACTCCATCGCAGAGGGCTGTTGGTCGGTGTCTTCGGCTACCTCCCGAAGCCCATCGATCTCCGCTACGTCGCCCACCTCGTGGACTTGGCGTTGAGCAGCCGCGCCGGCGACACCATAGCTCCGGGAGGAAGGCGATGATGGCTCATCGAGTCATCCTGGTCGTGGAAGACCACGCGCCGCTCCTGCGCGTCATTGCCGAAATGCTCGAACGGTTTGGCTACGACGCCCGCCTCGCGGGGACCGCAGCCGACGCATACACGTTCGCGAAAGCCGAGCGGCCCGACACCATCCTCCTCGATATGAACCTTCCCGATGCCAACGGAACGCAGACACTGGACGAGCTCCGCCTGCTTCGTCCAGACGTCCCGATCATCATGGTCACGGCAAACGCGGACGTACGCCTCGCCCGCGAGACGCTGACGCGCGGGGCGTTCGATTACGTGATGAAGCCCTTCGACATGAACCGTCTCGGCCAGGTGCTCGACGCCGCCCTCGACAGTCAGCCGCGCTGATCGTCGTCGCCATATTACTCGGGCCACTTCCAAAGGGTACCGGTTGCCGAAGGGCCCTCAACGGCGCGATAGTCTCAGGCCACATGATCTCTCGACGCGCGTTCGTGGGAGGTGCGGTGGTGCACAGGATCCTGGTGTTGGGAATGGTCGTCGCTGGAGTCGTGGGGCCGGTAGTCGCGGAGGCGCAGACTCCTGCGACTGACCCCCAGAACCCGTTTCGTTTCGAGCTCGAGGAAGCCCAGAGTCCTTTTCGAGGGCGGGCTGTTGAGGGATACGTCTACAACAACCTCCCCTGGCGGATAACCAACGTTCGACTGCGGGTCGAGAGTGTGGACCCGGCCGGGAGGGTGACGGGTGAAGCCTCCGGGTGGGTTGTGGGTGACGTAAAAGCCGGCGGTCGAGGCTACTTCTTCGTCCTCGTCTCGTCGCGTGCGGCCACCTATCGCGCCACAGTTCAGTCTTTCAACAAGGTCGCCCTCGACACGCCCCAGTTCGAGGCGCCCTGAAGCAACCACGAGGGCATCGCCGTGAACATGGTACGACGGTCCGTATTCGTCGTTCTGCTCGCCGTCTTGTTACTACCGCTCGTCGCTGCCGCAGATGAGCAGATACCGATCAAGAGCGTGAGCGATCTGAAGGGTAATTGGTCTGGCTCTGCGGGCCTTGGACCTTTTGGGAGTTCGGCGACGCTGACCGTTCAATATACGATCAAGGGCGACGGCACATTTACTGGGGTCGCCAAACCTCGTTCGACGCAGGAGGGCGGAGGTACCTTCCAGGGCTCCTACGAGCCGAAGCCTGACGGGTCGGCCGGTTACGCTACGACTGGCAGCACGGGCACATGGCGCCTGTTCGACGTGAACGGCGCGCGGGTCCTGCGCTTTGAAGGAAGAAACAGGGGCGGGCAGCCGAACTGGTCCGAAATCACGCAAGAGAAGTGACTCAGATGAACACCGCCTTCATCTGCGGCTCCGGGTAGCGCAGGCCCGACGCGGCGCCCGTCGGGACGGCGTCCGAGATGCGCTTGACCTCGTCCGCGCTCAGCTGAACCGCCGCGGCGCCGACGTTCTCCTCGAGGCGGTCGCGGCGCTTGGTGCCGGGGATCGGCACGACGTCGCCCCCCTGGGCGAGCAGCCACGCGAGCACGAGCTGGCCGGGCGTGCAACCCTTCTCGCGCGCGAACTGCTCGACCTTCTTCACGAACTCGACGTTGCGCTGGAGGTTCGTCTCCTCGAAGCGGGGGTGCTGGCGGCGGCGGTCGTCCGCCGGAAGGTCGGCGAGCTTGTGGACCTGTCCGGTGAGCAGGCTGCGCCCGAGGGGCGAGTAGGCGACGAGCGAGATCCCCAGCTCGCGCAGGGTCGGAAGGGTCTGCTCCGCCTCCACGCGGTAGAGCAGCGAGTATTCCATCTGTACGGCGGCGAGCGGATGGACCTTCTGCGCGCGGCGGACGGTCGCCGGCGCCGCCTCCGAGAGCCCGAGGAAGCGCACCTTGCCGGCCTCGACCAGTCGCGACATCGCGCCCACCGTGTCTTCGATCGGCACCTTGGGATCGACGCGGTGCTGGTAATAGAGGTCGATCACGTCCACGCCGAGGCGCTTGAGACTCGCGTCGCACGCCTGCGGCACCCACTCGGGCCGGCCGTCGACGCCGGGCGTGCCGTCCGGCTTGCGCATGTTGCCGAACTTGGTGACGACCACGGCGCGCTCGCGCCGGCCGCGCAGCGCCTGGCCGAGCAGCGTCTCGTTGTGGCCCCAGCCGTACATGTCGGACGAGTCCAGGAAGT
>WNFT01003242.1_pt1 | contig 14032 bp, 12 predicted proteins | sample 5400191 | NCBI WGS metagenome assembly WNFT01 (sample SAMN13153359, study PRJNA577476) | soil metagenome | isolation source: 80 cm saprolite under Madrone tree | place: USA:California | collected 2016-06-14
GAGCCTATGTATCTGTATTTTACGGTGCCGCTCAGAGAGATGGGACACGGTGTGGAGACCTTCGATCATTATGAGATGAAGCGCACGTTCGGGAGACAGCGCGCCACGGAAGCTCTGGTGGACAGAATCCAAAAGGGAGAGTTCGACGTTGTTTTCTATCAGACGTCTGGGCGGGAACCTGTGGACACAGCGGCGCTTGCCCAGCTCTCCAAAAAGTTCTGCATTGCAGCCTGGAACAGCGATGATGATTGGCAGTGGGAGAGCACGCGGCGCCTAGCGAAGGATTTCACGTTCATGATCACGACGTATCCGCACATCTACGAGCAAAATCGCACGCTATACCCCAATTTGCTGATGAGCCAGTGGGCATGCCTTGGGATTTACAGTGATTTCGGTCGAAGAAAAGATATTGCTTTCTCCTTTGCGGGCGCAATGTATGGATCAAGGAACGCTCCTTGCCGGTACCTGAAGCGTCAGGCTGGGCTGGCTTGTTTCGGCCGAGGTTCACGACTGGTGAACTGGAACCTGCCATACACCAGGGGAATAATGAAATTCCCGTGGTTAAGCGGGCGGGCGATTCACTTCCGGGAGATTAACGAAATTTGGAATCGTAGCCGGATTTCCTATACGCCCATGCGTGGAGGACCGAATGGGGAGGTTCTATCCATCAAGAGCCGTACGTTCGATATGGGACTATCGGGGACTCTGATGCTTTGCGAACACAGCCCGAACTTGGAGCGTTACTACGAGCCGGGAAGAGAATGCGTGACGTTCGAAACTGTGGAGGATTGTGCAGAGAAGGCTCGTTGGTATCTCGCACACGAGGTGGAACGGGGAAGGATCGCTCAAGCTTACCAGGATCGCACCGCGCGGGAACACTTGTGGCGGGACCGTTTTTCTCAGCTTTTTAGAGAGATGGGTTTGAACAAAACGCAGAGTACGTCGACGCGTAGCTGCGCAGCGGCAGTCTAATTCGAAAGTTAGGTGAGGAATGTGGGTGAGAATCGCTCCGTGCTCGTGAGCGTTGGGCTGCCAGTTTACAACTGCGCGGCGACTCTGGACCTAGCTATCCAGTCCATCCTGAATCAGACGTTTTGTGACTGGGAGTTACTGGTGGTTGACGACGGATCGACGGATGGCACGATTGATGTGGCACGGGCGTATTCGGACCCACGAATCCGCTTTTTTGCGGATGGATCGCACCAGGGGCTTGCGATCCGCTTGAACCAGACCATTGACCTTGGCCAGGGGAAGTATTTCGCTCGAATGGATGGCGACGATGTTTCCTACCCTGAGCGGTTGGCACTTCAAGTGTCATATTTGGAGGAGCATGCCGAAATTGATCTTCTCGGAGGAGGGATTCTCGTTTTCGGCCGTGGCGGTGAAGTTCTCGGGGCTCGCGAGAGCCGGACTACGCATGAGCAGATCTGCCGAAGGCCGTGGGCCGGATTCTACTTGGCACACCCAACCTGGCTAGGACGACTGGAATGGTTCCGCAAGCATAGCTATCGTTCCGAAGCGGTCCGCTGCGAGGATCAAGACCTCCTGCTCCGAACTTATGAGAACAGCCGTTTTGCAGCACTCTCGGAGGTTGTCCTTGGATACAGAGAAGCAGAGCTATCGCTACGGAAAATCTTGCTCGGAAGGCGCTCCTTCGTGCGGTCGGCGTTCCGCGAAGGTTCCCAAACGGGAAACTACTTGATCGGGGTGGGCGCCCTGGTTGAACACACTCTCAAGGGGTTTGCGGAATGCGTGGCCATCGGCACAGGACTGGGCTACCGCGTCTTAAGGCACCGCGCATTACCTGTGGACGACGCAACGAAACGGCGTTGGACGGAAGTCTGGCAAGAAGCTCAAACAGAGCGCCGCTCCGCTCGAAAAGCCGAATCTATGCTGATGACAATTGGGGGAGAGCAATGAAAGTAGAATTGAAGTGAAAGGCGTAATCCTTGCCGGGGGCAGCGGTTCGCGGCTGCATCCGCTGACGCGAGTGACGAACAAGCACCTGCTGCCGGTATACGACAAGCCGATGCTCTATTACTCATTGCAGACGCTGGTGGACGCCGGAATCCAGGACATCCTGATCGTGACGGGAGGCAACAACGCGGGAGACTTCCTTCGTCTGCTGCGGAACGGGAAAGACTTCGGCCTACAGCAATTGCACTTCGCGTACCAGGAAGGCGAGGGAGGGATCGCGGACGCGCTGCGGCTGGCGGAGCCCTTCGCGGCGGGCGAAAAAATCTGCGTGATCCTGGGCGACAACATCCTGGAGAAGAACATCCGGGCGGCAAGAGAGAAGTTCGAGCGGCAAACGGAAGGCGCACTGATCTTGCTGAAAGAGGTGCCGGACCCGGAGCGCTTCGGGGTACCCGTGTTCGATGGTAAGCGAATTGTGCGCATCGAGGAAAAGCCCAAAGTGCCCGCCTCGCTCTACGCGGTCATCGGCGTGTATTTCTACGACGGAACGGTGTTCGACCGCGTCCGCACGCTGAGGCCTTCCGGGCGCGGAGAGTTCGAAATCACCGACGTCAATAATTCGTATATTTCCGAAGGACAGCTCAGTCATGACATCATCGACGGTGGGTGGACGGACGCGGGAACGTTCGAATCGCTCTGGCGCGCGACGAAGATGGTGCGCGAGAAAGTGTTGCTCGCTGAGGAAGAGAGGCTGGCAGCGGCGCGATATCGGGAAAAGGGGAAGAGCACCCGGGCAGGAGTCGGGGCCGCTACAAATGTCTAAGAATCGAGGAGGTTCCATGGCCGCGACAGCGGTGCAAATAGCAGAAGTGTTGGCAACTGAGATCGCTGACCTGAAGATGATCGTGCCGCGAATTCATCTCGATCACCGGGGATTTTTTTCGGAGACGTACAGCAAGGCCGGGCTGAGCGCGCTGGGAGTGAATCTGGAATTCGTGCAGGACAATCATTCGTTGTCCGTGGAGCGCGGGGTGGTGCGCGGGCTGCATTTCCAGATCGCGCCGTTCGCGCAGGACAAGCTGGTACGAGTGATCCGGGGATCGATCTTCGACGTTGCGGTGGACCTGCGGCGCGATTCGCGGACATACGGGAAGCATGTGGCGAGGGTGATCAGCGCAGCGGAGTGGAACCAGTTTCTGGTGCCGGTGGGATTCGCGCACGGATTCTGCACACTGGAGGTGAACACCGAGGTCATCTACAAAGTGACGAATTATTATTCGCCGGAGCATGACCGCGGGCTGCTGTGGAACGATCCGGATTTGGGGATTGTCTGGCCCATCGCGGAGGCCGAAGCAATTCTTTCCGAAAAAGACCGCAAACAGGCGCGGTTGCGCGAATTACCAGGATATTTCGAGTGAGAGGGGAACTGCCATGTCGCGAGTATTAGTGACGGGCGCCGGGGGGTACATCGGGACGACGCTGGTTCCGGCGTTGCTGGAACAGGGCTATCAGGTGCGGGCGCTGGACAGGTTTTTTTTCGGGAGGGAGCTGCTTCAGGAAGATCCCCGCATCGAAGTTGTTCAAGAAGACTCAAGGAAAATCCGCCCGGAACACTTGGCGGATACAGAAGCGGTGGTGGACCTGGCAGCACTGTCCAACGATCCGAGCGGCGAACTCTTCCAGAGAGAGACTTGGGAGATCAATTGCGAAGCGCGGGTACGCACTGCGAGGCTGGCGAAGGAGACGGGCGTGCAGCGGTACATCCTGCCGTCGTCATGCAGCGTTTACGGCTTCCAGCAGAACGGGCACGCGGTCAGCGAAAAGTGTGAGACGAATCCCCTGACGACGTACGCGAAGGCCAATCGCGCGGCAGAGGAGGGCGTTCTGCCTCTGGCAGACGATGGTTTCTGCGTGGTAGTAATCCGGCAGGCGACCGTCTTCGGTTACTCGCCGCGGATGCGGTTTGACCTGGCCATCAATGGGATGACGTATGGTGCATGGAAGACAGGCGTGCTTCCGCTGATGCGCGACGGAACGCAGTGGCGGCCGATGTTGCACGTGCGGGACGCCGCCGCCGCGATTTGTTTCCTACTGCGGGCGGACGTGGGCAGGGTGAACAGCCAAATTTTCAACATCGGGGCAAACCGCAACAATTATCAGGTGGGACCGTTGGCGGAGATTGTGATGGGGTGCCTGCCGAAGCAGATTCGAGTCGATTGGTACGGCGATCCGGACCGACGGTCGTATCAGGTGTCGTTTGACAAGCTTCAATCTTTGGGGTTTGAGGCTAAGTTCGGGGCCAGGGAAGGTGCGCTGGAGGTCTACCGGGCGCTGGAATCTGGCGTACTCCAGAAGACGCCGCAAACCATCACGCTGGATTGGTACAAAGAGCTGACACGTTGGCACCAGATCATCACGGACGTGGAAATGTACGGAGGAATAGTCAGCATATGATCGTCGCGGTGCTGGGAGCAAACGGGCAACTGGGCAGCGACATCATCCGTGCCGCTGCTGCGGCAGATCGCCGCATCGAGACGTTGGCGCTGTGCCGGAAGGATCTGGATGTGTGTGATTTGGCGTCCGCCCCGGCGATTCTCGCGAAGCACCGATTCGATGTCCTGATCAATTGTTCGAGCTACCACAAGACGGACGAGGTCGAAGCGCACGCGACGGAAGCATTTCGTATCAACGCACATGCCGTTGGAGCCATGGCAAAGGCATGTAAGGTCCGCGGGGCGCGCTTCATGCACATCAGCACGGACTACGTTTTTGACGGAGAGAGCCAGCGGCCTTACACGGAGATGGATGACGCCACTCCGCTCAACGTCTATGGTGCGTCGAAGTTGCTCGGCGAAAAGCTCGCTCTCCGGGAGTACGGCGATGGAACCCTTATTGCGCGTGTGGCGTCGTTGTTCGGCGTCGCCGGGTCTAGCGGTAAGGGGGGGAATTTTGTCGAGACGATCTTGAAGAAAGGCAGAGAATCGGATGAGGTGCGAGTCGTGAATGACATCACCATGTCGCCCACTTCCACGGCGGATGCGGCTCGGGCCATCCTCACGTTGCTCGAAAAAGAGACTCCGAGCGGCATCTACCACGTCGTTAATTCGGGCTCGGCTACCTGGTTTGACCTTGCCCAGCAGATCATCGATGAAACCGGGATTAGCGTAAAGGCTGTTCCGTTGAGCAGCGAACAATACCCTACGGTTGCGCTCCGACCGATGTACTCTGTCTTGGACAATCGGAAGGCTTGTCAGATCGTTGGAAAGATCCCTCATTGGAGAAATGCCCTTCGCCGTTACCTCATAGAAAAGGGCAACGTTCCTCTTGCTCAGTCTCATACGCTAAGGGCGGGGGGTTAATTCGATTCGAGCTTTCGGCCGCGGTCCATCCGGTGAGGCAAATACGGCGATGATCCAAGTGGCAGTGTTGAGAAGCGATACAAAGAGCTACGCGGCGAGCACGCCATTTCATCCAGGTGCCGCTTTTCCGGAATTGGCTCGAGGGGGAATCCACGAAGTTGACAGGAGCAACGGAGTGTACGGCGCAGTGCGAGACGTTTTCAGGCTCTTGGGCTTGGATAAACACAACTTCGGGACGCCGGAATGGAACCCGCTGAGTGCATACATTCGGCCGGGGGACAAAGTGGTCATTAAGCCCAATTTTGTGCTGCACGAGTTCGGCGTACAGAAGGGTGCGAGCTGTCTTACGACGCATGGGTCTGTGCTTCGAGCTGTACTCGACTATGTGTACCTCGCGACGGGGCCTGAGGGGCGAATCGTCATCGCGGATGCCCCTTTGCAGGGGACGGAATTTGAACGTGTGGTTTCCGACGCGGGCCTCCGCCAGGTTCAGGACTTCTATCACCAAATGCTTCGTGTCGAAGTGGACGTCATCGATCTGCGCCAGGTTCACGCGGTCATTGATGAAGCTTCGTCACTGATCCGCAGTGTGGAACGCTTGGCAGGAGATCCGAAGGGATATTGCGAGATCGATCTCGGCAAGGCAAGTCGCCTGAGCGAAGTGGACGGGACAGATTCGCGGTACGTGGTGGGCGACTATGACGCGGCGGTCACCAATGAGAGGCACCAAAGTCCGCGGCACTCCTACGTGGTGAGCCGGACGGTTCTTGATGCGGACGCCGTGATCTGTGTTCCGAAACTCAAGACGCACAGCAAAACAGGGGTCACCGTTTGCCTGAAAAACGTGGTGGGGATCATCGGGTCCAAGGATTGCTTGCCACATCATCGGCACGGAAAGACGAATCAAGGAGGCGATGAGTTTCCGGCTGATTATCCTGTGCGTTGGCTGTTGAGCGCGCGGACCTATGCGCTGTTGCAGGGACGCGTTCCCGCGGGTGTGTGGAGACTTATGCGCCGAGTCGCGGAGACCGTTCTGGGCGCGGGAACGCCCACGAATGGCAACGGGAAAAGTTCCTCGTTCTTTCCTTCCGGAGGCTGGCACGGCAACGACACGATCTGGCGGACCGTCCATGACTTGAATCGCATCCTCTTCTTCTATGACCCGGCGAAAGGTGTTATTCAGCCGCAACCACGACGGCGATACTTTGCCGTCGTGGATGGAATCGTTGCCATGGAAGGCAATGGACCGCTTCGGGGTGCACCAAGACATGCCGGGGTAATCATCGGAGGAGAAGATCCCGTTGCGATGGATGTCGCTGCCGCCACGCTGATGGGTTTCGAATGGCGGCGCATTCGAATGCTGAAGGGCATTGCGGCCTCGAATCATCCGTCCCAGTACTCGGGGTTCACGGGCGACGAATCTGTGATCGAACTGCTTTCGAATGCGCCCGCGTGGAACTCACTCGAAGCTCTCAGGCAAGAAAACTTAAACTTTGACCCGCCGAGTGGCTGGCGCAAGTTCGTGGAAATGAGACATGTGGGCTGAACGCATCTACGATTTCTTGCCCGTAGCTCTACAAAACGTAGCCGTGTCCGTAAGAGGCTGGAAGTTTCATAGAAGTCGCTACCTCTCACCGTCTTTCGAAGATACCTCGCAAACGTTGGAGCGAAACGAAAGATTGCCTCTCGAGGCCTTGAACGAGCTCCAATTCCGCGCTTTTCGAGATTTCGCTAAGCATTGCTTTGAGAGGTCCCCGTATTACCACCAGCTGTGGCAATCGCGTGGGCTGCATCCAGACGATATTCACTGTCTGGACGATATCCGTATGGCGCCAATTGTGCCGAAACAAGATCTGCGAGCACGCACGAAAGAGTTTTTTGCCGAACAGATTCATCGCGGGATGACGGCAGCGCACACCAGTGGCACCACGGGCTCGCCGATCACCGTGTATTTCTCATGCGAAGACGTCGGACGGCGTCACGCGTTTCTGGACCGTTGCCGCCGCTGGGCGGGAGTTCGGATCGGGCAAAAACGGGCAAGCTTTACCGGACGCAATATTATTCCCCTAGGACAACGCAAGCCCCCTTTTTGGCGCTACAACAGTCCGGGAAACCAGCTTCTCTTCTCCGCATATCACTTGGCTGCGCAGAATCTTGCCTCATACGTGAAAGCAATTCGGCAGTTCCAACCCGAAATTATCGATGGGTACCCGTCTGCTATCCATATCGTGGCCGACCACATGTTGCGCAACGGCAGTGCTGGGACTGTCAGGCCCCGTGCGATCTTGGTTTCGGCCGAAACTGTGTTGGAGCATCAACGAAGGGCAATCGAGACGGCATTCGGGGCCAAACTCTATAACCAATATGCCTCCTCCGAAGGCGCACCGTTCGTTAGCGAATGCCAGAGCGGACGCCTTCACGTACACTTGGACTCAGGCGTCGTCGAAATCCTCGATTCCGAAAATAACCCTGCAGCTCCGGGCCAGGTGGGACAAATGGTCGTGACGAGTTTCACCACTCACGTCGTCCCGTTATTGCGTTTCGCGATTGGCGATACCGCGATCTCATCGAAGAACGAAACTCCTTGCGAGTGCGGTCTGCCCTTTCCCACCATCGACGCGGTTATCGGGCGAGTGGACGACGTGCTCTTCACGCCAGATCGCGGCTTCGTGGGACGCCTCGATACTGTCTTTAAGAGCGTTTCAAATGGAATTGTGGAGGCGCAGATCGTGCAGACATTGCCTGATTTGATCATCCTGCGCGTCGTTCCTGACTGTGAGCGATACCGGCGAAAGGATGCGGACGAGATCGTCACAGAGATGCGAAAAAGACTCGGCCAGGTCGTGACGATCCGCGTCGAGGAGGTTCAAAGTATCCCTCGTTCGGCGAACGGCAAAATGCGACCCGTCATTAACCTGTGCAAGGATTTGCTGCCGCAGACTCTTCGGTATGCGGAGGTGGAACTGGGAGTGGAAATCAGCAACTCTGGAATGCACTGACACTCCAGACCTAACTAAGGCGAACATTGTCGAACGTTGTCCGAAGAAATCTTAACGTTAGGTTTGGATCGCCGACTTCTCCAGGCGAGTTGCTAGCACGTGGCGCCCCTTCACTGCTCTCTCGGTCGGAAGCTTAAGTTTGAGTGGGAATATGAGGCCTTATACGTCAACGCTAAGGCGCTGCTTCTTGTAACGGAAGACTTGTATTTCGCTTCTCACCGTTTGCTTCGAGCTGACCGCATCTGAAAAATGGCAGGAGCACCTCTCGGGCGATCCACAATTGGCAGTATCTGCTTTGGGACATACTTATCTTTCAGGGCTGGTTTCTCCAGGGCAAATCGGCCCGCCGTGTTTCCGTACTCAGTTGCGCGAAAGAAGAAACGATGGCGAAAGCGGGATGCCAGTAGTGCTCGACGGCTTTTCAGTAGTCGAAGCTAATCCACAAGTGAGGTGAATACGTGACGAATTCAAATGGGAATGGCGTTTCAGGGTTTAGCGGCCGAAAGATTCGTGCATTGATCACGGGCGGAGCGGGATTTTTGGGTTCACACCTCGCAGAAGGCTTGCTCAAAGAAGGCCACGAGGTTTTGATCCTTGATGATCTTTCGACAGGGAACGTCGAGAACCTCCGCGAGCTTAAGGGATACGATGGCTTGCAGTATTTTATCGATTCTGTCGGAAACAGGTCCCTGCTCGCCGAACTCGTGGATGATTGCGACATCATCTTTCATCTGGCGGCAGCCGTTGGTGTTCGCTTGATTGTCGAGAGTCCAGTTCACACGATTGAAACCAACGTCACCGGGACCGAAATCGTGCTGAAGGCCGCAAACAAGAAAAAGAAACCCGTATTCGTCGCTTCCACTTCGGAAGTTTACGGAAAGAGTACTCAAGTCCCTTTTCGCGAAGACGACGATTTAGTTTTGGGAACCACGACGAAAGGCCGCTGGAGCTATGCAGCTTCCAAACTACTCGATGAGTTCCTAGCACTCGCGTATTGGAAGGAAAAAAAGTTGCCCGTGATCGTTGCGCGCTTTTTTAACATCGTAGGCCCCCGGCAATCCGGGCGTTACGGGATGGTACTGCCCAGTTTTGTTTCTCAGGCGATTGCGGGAGAAGACGTGACCGTCTTTGGCACGGGACAACAGACGCGCTGTTTCTGTTACGTCGGAGATGCGGTCCAGGCGATTTTGGGGCTGATCGGAAGGCCGGAGGCGATCGGTCAGATCTTCAATATCGGCAGCAACCGTGAGATCTCCATCGAAGATCTGGCACACCAGGTGATTACGCGCGTGCATAGCAGGTCGAAGGTCCGCTACATCCCTTACGAGATGGCCTACGAACAAGGGTTCGAAGATATGCTCAGGCGCGTTCCCGCGCTTGAGAAGATTGCGGGGCTTACTGGTTGGCATCCAGTAACCACGCTCGATACTTCCATTGACTTGGTTGCTCAGTATCTGGAGGAGAAGACGCGCAGACTGGAAAAGAAGTTGGCGCCACGCGAATCTAGCCGTGCTGCCGGGTTGTGAACACGCTCGCAGTCGAGTCTTGCCTTATAGATAGTTTGAGCAAATTTCTTATCGTCTCTGCAAGAACGGGGAAGTCTTCTCTCAAGCCACCGGCGCGTCACAATTGTATTGTCTGAGATTGAAACAGCTTCCATGAACTCATTCACATCTTCCGGCCTGATTGCTTTTTTCGTTTCATTTTGTTTGGGGGCTTGTCTTACTTGGGCAATTCTTCGGCTTGCTCTCTGCTTGCCCTGGTTGGCGCGGCCCTCTTCGGGCCGTTTGCACATAGCCCCAACTCCTGTTTGGGGTGGAGTCGCTATTTTCCTCGCGTTTCTTTGCTCAGCGTTGATTCGCGGTTTGTTTCATGATCGTGAGGCCGCTGAGATAGCGATCTTCGCAAGCGGCATCTTTTTTCTCGGACTGATTGATGACATCTGGAAATTGCAGCCGCGCTGGAAGTTAGTCGGTCAAATCTTGTGCTCTCTCCCTCCTTTAATATTTATTTTTCGCCCCTCACTGACAGGCAACAGGTTAATCGACGTGCCCCTTGCACTCCTCTGGATGGTGGGCATCACCAATGCCTTCAATTTGCTCGACAACATCAACGGTCTTTCATCCGGCACGGCAGTCCTGGTTAGTGGTTTTCTGGCAACGATATTCCTTGGCGAGAGACAAATGGCACTTGCACTGCTCAGCCTCGCTCTGGGTGGCGCCATCCTGGGCTTTATAATCTTCAACTTCCCTAAGGGGCGCATTTTCATGGGTGACTCCGGCAGTCTTTTCATCGGCTTCTGGCTGGCTGCCGCCATGCTGGCAGGCGCTAACTTTTCAGCGAAGAATCACTTGGGCTCTTATCTGTTCCCACTTCTCGTCATGATCGTTCCGATTTGCGATACAACACTTGTGACCCTGACCAGAATTCTAAGAGGACGTCCGGTTTCCGTCGGGGGAACGGATCATCTCTCTCATCGTCTCATTGCCTATGGCTTTTCGGAGAAATCAGCAGTCGTAGCCCTTTGGGCGTTGTCTTTTTTGAGTAGTGTTCTTGGGATGTTCGCCGTTTCATACGGGCCTCCACGGTTCTTCACCATCGTCACTCTTCTCCTTGTCGCACTTGTTCTCTTTGGCACGTACTTGGCACGGTTTGAGCTAAATGTGCAGTCGGCTTCGCCACAGGAAGCGGCCCGGCGTCCCAGGATTGCGCCGTGGGTTCGTATTTCATTGAGGGTTCTGTTCGATATTGTCCTGATCGTAGTCGCCTATTACACTGCTTACGTGCTCCGGTTCGATGGGAAAATCAGCAGCGGAGATATGCATCTTTTTGTTTCGACCAGCGCAGAATTAATGCTTATCAAATTGGGCGTATTTTGCGCTTTCGGTGCGTACCGGCCTTGGTGGGAGTATTTTGGATTGAAAGATGCTTACCGGCTCGGTGGCGCCTCTGTTTTGGCTTCGTTGATCGCAGTTACTTACTTTTCGACGGTTTATCGTTTTTACGGTTTCTCCCGCATTGTGATCGCCTTGGACTTTCTAGTTTTTACGCTCCTCGTGCTCGCATTTCGTTTTTCATATCGCTTATTCGACGAACTAGCACCCGCAAATCATCGCACGAACGCTCTAATTTGCGGCGCCGACACCCTCGGTGAAACGGCATTGCAGCTCGCTTCGAAGCACTATTGCTTCAGAGTTGTAGGATTTCTCGACGATGACCACGGCAAGAGAAATCTTTCGATTCATTCGATCCCCATTCGCGGCTGCACGCAGGACTTGGAACAAATCGCCAAGCAGTGGAATGTACGAGTCATACTACTCACTCCCTCTGCCACAGAAGAAACAAGCACAAAGTTACGGACACTTTGCCGGAGTCTGGGGATGACACTCATGCGGCTCCGGTTCGAATTAGAAGGCGTAGAGGGCGTAGCAGATACGTCTTTGGTACATCCAGTTCCAAGCGAGTCCATTTGGCCAGAAGCAATTGGGGAAGTGGCGCAGAAAGTCCTGTCCAAAGCAGGTGGGGCTTGAGGATCCCCGATAACTGACTTCCCGCGATCTGCCCCAGGTGCGTTCGGGACGCATCGTGACGGTCACAATTCCTTTGTGTTGCATGGAAACCATTGCCGGCTCCGGTCAATCAGCGATACCCGGCCGCAACCGAGCTCTTCGTGGCCCAGAAATGTCGATCTCAACGCGTCAACAGCTTCGGCTCCTCAGCCCGAGCAAATCCCCATGAAAATCGTCCGCATTATCGCCCGTCTAAATGTCGGTGGACCTGCGATCCATGTGGTTCTCCTCACCCACGAATTTCGCAAACGTGGGTATGAGGCACTCCTGGTTACTGGACCTGTCCCGGAGACGGAGGGCAACATGGAGTACTACGCGTCGAAATGGAATGTGCCGTTCATCCAGATTCAGGAACTGATCCGACCGCTCGCACCAATGAAAGATTGCGTGGCATTCTGGAAGATCTACCGCATTCTGCGGAGAGAGAAGCCCGACATAGTTCACACTCACACTGCCAAAGCAGGTACTCTTGGCCGAGCCGCAGCGCTCCTGGCAGGAATACCTACGATTGTTCATACCTTTCACGGTAACGTCCTCGATGGCTACTTTTCTCCGGCGAAGACACGCCTCTTTCTTTTCATCGAGCGTTTTCTCGCCCGCTTCACAGATCGTCTTATCACGGTCAGTAAATCTCAAGCTGATGAGCTTACAAAGAGGTACAGGATTGGCAAGCCAGATAAGATGGAAGTCGTTCGGCTCGGAATTGATTTGGATCCGTTTCGCGAGGCCGAAGGGGCGAGGCACGAAAACACTGAACATTCGGAAGCTCGTCCTTTGGTCGTGGGTTGGGTGGGGCGCTTAACAGAAATAAAAGACCCTCTCTTCTTTGTCGATGTTGCGGCCGCTATGAAATCGTCGGGCGCGATTGCAAGATATGTGATGGTCGGGGACGGCCCTCTGCGGAACGCAATCGAGGCGCGAATTTCCAAGTACGGTTTGCAAGAAGATTTCAGGCTCTCCGGATGGCAGCGAGAAATGTCAAAGGTTTATTCCGGCATTGATCTGATGGTGCTGACTTCTGTGAACGAAGGCACTCCAGTGACGATGATCGAAGCGATGGCAACGGGACATTCATTTGTAGCCTTCAACGTGGGTGGGCTGGCAGATCTAATGGTGGGAATCGCGCAAGAACACGAAGGGTTCGACGTATTCGACAATGGCATACTTGTGGGTCCCCGGGATGTGCCCACGTTTGTGCAGGCGGTCAGTCTGCTTGCCCGGGATTCAGTGCGGCGCGTTCGCATGGGACAGATAGGCAAGACATTTGCTTATCAAAACTTTACCAAAGAGCGTCTGGTTCAGGACCTGGAAGAACTCTACCAAAAACTCGTTCTTCCGGCTAATAGTGTACCGAGAATTAGATCTCGAAGGACTAATCACTTCTCGTCACAAGAATGAGGCGTCAGTCCAGAGATTCCTGATTCTCACTTTCCGATTAGGATAATTAGGACACGAGCGACACCCGGGCAGTTCCTCGTGTGACTTGGTAACTCTTGTGTCGGTCGGTGCGATAATGCTGGGGCAAGTCGCACTTTGTAGGTGTCCGCTGACGTTGTCTGGCAGCGTCCAACATACAGCACTGCCTTCCTGTCTGGGAACTCATCCACCACGCACGTCCTTCTTGCTTGGTCCCGCAGCAGCTGCCCGCAGTAACCAATTGCCGTAGCATTCCAGTCTCTCTGTTCGTAGCGTCGGACCCCGCACAATCGATCCGCTTCAGGATCGAACACCGCGCTCTGCCTCTCCTCCACGGCGCTGCGAATGGGCTGACCGGGTATCACTGAATCCTTATTTTGCCTATCTGGATTACTTAATTTAACCTCTGATGATCTCGACTGGCATTTTCGTACCTGCTAGCAATACCCCTCGCGTTGCCAAACAAGACGTATCCTGTGTAGCATCGTTGTTTCTAGCGGCGCCCTGCGTGACATTTGCCGTGACAACCGACGCAAAGCTTGATCAAGTTGTGCATCACATCGCCGCCGAGTTGGCTCCTGGGTTTCATGTGGTAGATTCTCATGGATCGCCATCAGGTAATACGCTTTTCGGCGCGATTCAGGGAAACGCTTTGCTAGAAACTCATCAAAGGACTTCAGTTTCTCTAACTTCCAATACTGCTTCGACCTGACCTCACACAAATACTCTCCAAGCTCGACAAACCGCGTATCCTTCTCTTCTTTGGTCTTCT
>WNFT01003245.1_pt1 | contig 14030 bp, 14 predicted proteins | sample 5400191 | NCBI WGS metagenome assembly WNFT01 (sample SAMN13153359, study PRJNA577476) | soil metagenome | isolation source: 80 cm saprolite under Madrone tree | place: USA:California | collected 2016-06-14
TCTGGCGCGCACCGCGAATCTCGATGCAACCCACCGCAGCCAGCGGTTTTCTGCGCTCTTTTTCAACAGCCTTTAAACCCACTGGAGACAATTCCAGATGGGAACGCCGTTCGCAAATCTCGCAATGCGGAAAACAAAATTCTGTAGGAGAAGCGGTTCGCTTCGTCCGAGCCGGACTGGCATTTGGACGCTAACAGCGTCCCCTACAGCCCGAAGCGCGCTGCGAGTTGTTCGCGCTGTCTCACTAATTCATCGGGAACAACGCCGCCTAACGAATCAAAAAACTTCTCGTGCGCGGCGACCTCTTTTTGCCATTCCTCATGATCGATACCTAGGATCTCGATCACGGATTTATGCGCTACATCGAGTTCGGCAAGATCGAGATCGTGGGGGCTGGGTAGCCAGCCAATCGGCGATTTGACCGCGCCGCCGGTTTGCTCGCAGCGGTCGATGATCCATTTGAGGACGCGCATGTTGTCGCCGAAGCCGGGCCACAAGAATTTTCCGTCCTCGCCTTTGCGGAACCAATTCACGTTGAAAATGAGCGGCGGATTCGTCAGGCGTTTTCCGATGTCGATCCAATGCCGGAAGTAATCGCCGATGTTATATCCGCAGAATGGCAGCATTGCCATCGGATCGCGTCGTACTTGCCCGACCGCGCCCGTCGCTGCCGCGGTCGTTTCCGAAGCCATGGTCGCGCCCAGATAAACACCGTGATTCCAATCGAACGCCTGGAACACGAGCGGCATCGTGTCGCTGCGGCGACCGCCGAAAATGATGGCGCTGATCGGCACGCCTTCACCTTTTTCAACATCGAGATCGAGTGCCGGATTGTTAAACATGGGCGTAGCAAATCGGCTGTTCGGATGCGCGGCTTTCTCTTTTGAATCCGGCGTCCAGTCGTTACCGCGCCAATCGATGGCATGCGCGGGCGGCGCGCCATCCTTTCCCTCCCACCAAACGTCACCGTCATCAGCCAACGCCACGTTCGTGTAAAGCGTATCGTGCGCGATCGATTTCATCGCGTTCGGATTCGATTTGTAACTCGTCCCCGGCACGACGCCGAAGTAGCCGTTCTCCGGGTTGACCGCATACAAACGGCCATCGCGGATTTGGATCCAGGCGATGTCATCGCCCACCGTAGTCACTTTCCAGCCCTTAAAATGTTTCGGCGGAATGAGCATGGCGAAGTTCGTTTTGCCACAAGCGCTTGGGAACGCTGCTACCACATAATGTTTGCGGCCTTCGGGGGATTCGACGCCGAGGATAAGCATGTGCTCCGCCATCCAGCCCTGTTTGCGCGCCAGATACGAACCGATGCGCAGCGCGAGACATTTTTTGCTGAGCAAAACATTCCCGCCGTAACCTGAGCCCACAGAAATGATCGCGTTGTCCTGTGGAAAATGACAGATGAAGCGGCGCGCCGGATCGACATCTAATAATGAATGCACACCGCGATTCCATTCTGCGGTTTGATCATCGCCGAGCCGCTTGACCGCGACATCCCCCATCCGTGTCATGATTCGCATACTGAGCACGACGTAAATTGAGTCGGTGATTTCAAAGCCGACTTTGGTTAGGGGCGAATTGGGCGGTCCCATAATGTATGGAATGACGAACATCGTTCGCCCGCGCATCGCGCCTTTCAGCATTTCGTGCAGCTTCGTATACATCTCCGCCGGGTCAGACCAATTGTTTGTTGGCCCGGCTTCTTTTTTCGTAGGCGTGCAAATGAATGTGAACTGCTCGACCCGCGCCACATCGTTCGGGTTCGACCGATGCAAATAAGAGCGCGGAACTTTTTTGTCGTTCAGCTTAATCAGAATGTCCTGCCGGCACGCTTCGCCGAGCAGATAATCGTTTTCACGTTCCGAGCCGTCGCACCAAAAGATGTTTTCCGGTTGCGTCAGCTTGGCGACGTCCTGCACCCAATCGAGGACGGCCTGATTCGCCGGTTTCGCTTCGCCGAGTCCAGCGGGCGATGAAATGGCGGGCGCGATATCTTTCATAAAATGTTGATTGTTTGACTCGCTTCCGGTCACCGACCTTCCGGCTTCCCATCGGCGTCGCTCGGCTCCCGCCGGATCCGTTGTCGATCTTGCGATTGAGCGAAAGCGTAATTTTCGCTGGTTCGTGCGCTTCTCCAAGAAATTTTTCGCGCAGCCATGAACTCGGCTTGCGTGTTCAGAACGCCGGCTGTTTATTTCTTGCATGTTCGGAGTGACCACCTCCGATGATTATCGCCCAGTCGCGTGGATGGGCCGGTATCCCGTCGACGTGACGACGATGCTGGTTGGTTTGCACGTCGCGGTCGCGATTCTGACGGCTATCCTCGTTGCCTTCGGTGCGGGTTCCGTGTTGGCATATCTTCAATTCGACAGCGCACAAGTTTTGTTCGGAGGCCAGGTATGGCGTCTTTGCACCTACGCATTTGTTCATCCTCCATCGGGCCTTCTTTGGTTCGCAGTCGAGATGTACATGTTGTTCGTCTTCGGCCGCGAGGTGGAGCGCTTTATTGGCCAGCGCGCTTACATCGTACTTTATCTCATATTGTTGATCGCGCCGGCGGCGATCCTGACTATCTGGGGTCTTTGGCAGCGTTCAGCGCTCGCTGGTTCGCCCGCGTTGCACTTCGGGATTTTTGTCGCCTTCGCCACGATTTATCCGCGAGTCGAGTTGTTCCTTCGGATTATGGCGAAATGGATCGCGCTCATTCTCGCTGGCATTTACACCTTCCAACTGCTCGCCTACCACGCTTGGACTGATCTGGCTGTCGTTTGGACAAGCATCGGCGCTGCCTTCCTGTTCATTGAAATGCGCGGCGCTGGGCCGGAGCTCGTTTGGTGGAATAACGTGAAGGCGCGATTTGGACCCAAGCCTAAACTGCATGTCGTGCAAAAATCCGCGTCGCGCCGCGCCGTCGAGCCGGACGATCTCTATGCCTCGATCGATCCGATTCTCGACAAAATCTCAAAATCCGGCATTGGGAGTTTAACCGCGAACGAGCGCCGGCTGCTGAATCGGGAACGCGATCGGCTTCTGAAAAAATCGGAATGATCCTGTGGTGGCAGCCGTGCCGCCTGCTCTTTTCCTAAACGCAGGCGGCACGGCTGCCTCTACAGCTTGTTCGGCGACAAGCGGGCCTCCACCGTTTCGCAAAGCACGTGGAGAAGAAGCTTGTGCGCTTCCTGGATTCTGGCGGTTGAATCACTTGCGACCAAGAGATCGACGTCGGCAATGCCAATGCTCGATCCACCATCGCGTCCGAGGAATGCGATCGTTTTCAGCTTGCGCGATTTCGCTTCTTGCAGTCCGCGGCGGACATTTTTCGATTTGCCGGAAGTCGTGAGAACGATGAGCAGATCGCCTTTGAGGCCGAAGGCCGCGACCTGGCGCGCGAATATTTCGTCGAAGCCATAATCGTTGCCCGCCGCGGTGAGAAGTCCACCGTCACTGGTCAAACAAATCGCCGGATAAGCGCGACGCTCTTTAGCAAACCGCACAACCAACTCGGTCGCGAAATGAGCCGCGTCGGAAGCGCTGCCGCCGTTACCGCAAACCAGCAATTTGTTTCCTGCAAGTAAACATTGCTCGATTGCCTTGGCCGCGTGCTCGATTTGCGGCTCGATTCTCTTTAACCCTTGCAGCGTTTCGATTGAGCCGTTGATGGCCTTTTCGAGGATTGAAGAAAGATCAGACATGCGGTTAATGTTGAGGGACAAAGATGGTGCGCGGTAGAGGTTTCGAACCTCTGACCCCTACCGTGTCAAGGTAGTGCTCTACCCCTGAGCTAACCGCGCCCGAACCAGTGACAAATGACGAGTGATCAGTGAACAGTCAAGAAGCTTGATCTTCGCAATCTCAACTTGTTGATAGGACCGCTCGCCTGAAAACGGGTCGCATTTTCAGTGTCTTCGCGAGCACTTCAAGACTGGACAACGCGGAGCGTCGGGACGACTGTTCGCATCTCGTGAGTGTCTTGTTTTTTAAGCGTTTCCTGCAGCGGCCGTTTCAGATCGCCTCGATCGTACCCAGCTCCAAGGGGCTCGTTGAACGCGTCGCCAACAAGATGGACTTTAGCCGGCCACGCGTGATTGCCGAGTACGGTCCGGGCGAAGGTGTGCACTCACGCGAAATCGCCCGACGCATGAGTCTGGATTCGCACTTGCTCCTGTTCGAGCTCGATCCGGCGTTCTCTCACGATCTTGAACGGCAATTTGCCCGGGATCGCCGGGTGCATGTCATTCATGGAGATGCGGCGCGTTTGCCGTATGAACTGGAGAGACTAGGTATTGCCGACTGCGATTACATCCTCTCCGGCATTCCGTTCAGTATTCTTAAAATCGACAAGAAACGTGCGCTCCTGCAGAAAACCCACGACGCGTTGGCGCCAGGCGGCAGTTTTATCATTTACCAGGTAACGAATGAATTGAGACAACACGCCACGTTGTTCGAACACGCCGAGTCAGAATACTTCCTGCAAAATATACCGCCGATGTTCATCACCGTTTTTCAAAAAACACCGATGATGAATGGCCGAGAATATCCCGCCGTGGAGCGGATACCCGTCGGCGCGCATCGATCGGCATGACTGAAAGGCCGACGCGCGTGGAAAAGGATTCGATGGGCGAAATGTCGCTCCCGGCATCCGCTCTCCATGGCGCATCTACCCACCGCGCGGTCCTTAATTTTCCGGTCAGCGGTTATCGATTTTCGCGGCCGTTTATCCGCGCCTTGGGTTTGATCAAGTGGGCGGCCGCACAAGCAAATCACGATCTCGGTTTGCTTGATGCGGAGCGTGCAGCGTTGATCGTTCAGGCAGCTGAAGAAGTTGTTGATGGAAAACTCGATCAACATTTCCCTCTCGATATTTTTCAGACCGGTTCAGGCACGAGCACAAATACCAATGCGAACGAAGTGATCGCGAATCGCTGCGCGCAGCTTGCCGGGAAACCGATTGGGTCACGCGAACTGGTTCATCCGAACGATCACGTCAACATGGGACAGTCGAGCAATGATGTGATTCCGTCTGCGATCCATATCAGCGCAGCGGAACAGTTGAAAAACTGTCTCATCCCGGCCTTGGAAAAATTACATGCCGCGCTCGAAGCGAAAGCGAAGGAATTTTGGGACATCATCAAGGTCGGCCGGACCCACTTGATGGACGCGACGCCGGTGCGCCTCGGTCAAGAATTTTCCGGCTATGAGCAACAGGCCGCTTACGCCAAGGAACGGGCGCAGAAAGCGCTCGAGGCTTTACGCGAGCTAGCTCTGGGCGGAACCGCGGTGGGCACAGGTTTGAATCGTCATATCCATCTTCCAGGCAAAATGCTGCGGCATTTGGAGCAACGTACCGGCATCGCGTTTCACGAGGCGAAAAATCACTTCGAAGCGCAAGGGGGGAAAGACGCGGTGGTTGAAGCGAGCGGTCATCTAAAAACCATCGCAGTGAGTTTGTTCAAGATTGCGAACGACATCCGCTGGCTTGGGAGCGGGCCGCGCTGCGGCATCGGCGAGATTCAACTTCCCTCCACGCAACCAGGCAGCTCGATCATGCCGGGCAAGGTAAACCCGGTGATGTGCGAATCGGTCATGATGGTCTGCGCTCAGGTGATCGGCAACGACACGTGCATCACGTGGGCTGGCGCAAACGGGAACTTTGAACTCAACGTGATGATGCCGGTGATGGCGCATAATCTTCTCGAGTCGATCCGGCTGCTCGCGAACGTTGTCGATGTTTTCTGCGAGAAATGTATCGCCGGTATCGTTGCGAATGAAGAGCGCTGCCGTGAATTGGTCGAGCTTTCCATGGCCATGGTGACCAGTCTCGCGCCCAAAATCGGTTATGATCGCGCGGCTGAAATTGCGAAGGAGAGCGCGAAGACCGGCCGCACCGTTCGAGAAATTTCCCGGGAGAAAAAAATCCTGCCGGAAAAAGAATTGGAGCGCGCGCTCGATCCGATTGCAATGACGAAACCGGGCGACAAGGAAATTTAGGCGCTCTTAGTTTCGCGGGATCCCATGGTCGCCAAACTTAACGGGCCTCAGTTTTCAGGTGGCGCAAATATCGCGATCAAATGCCCAAGCCATACTTATGAACAAACGGTTGTCTTTTATCGCGATACGCTTGGACTACCTCTGATTGAAGAAGAGGCGGACGGTTGCATTTTCCAATTCGGTCCAAACCGGCTCTGGATCGACAAAGTGCCGAATCTGAGTCATCCAGATATTTGGCTGGAATTGGAGACCAACGACACTGAAGCGGCTTCATCATTTCTAAAGGTAAACGGCATTGCGCAGCGGGATGAGGTCGAACAGTTGCGGGAAGATTTCGATGGGTTCTTCGTGGCCGCGCCGAACGGCGTGATTCATCTCATCGTCGGTCACGAAGAAGCGTAGAGCGACCTGCAGAGACGGTGGCACCGAGGCGCACCTGCCGCCGCTATTAGGCGCGCCGTCCCATGATGGCGAGATCCCGCTCCACGTCGTCCAGCCTCGCAATCGCCGGAAGCAATCCCCAGCGCTCAAATCGGAGCCGATCGAATAATCTCAGGCTCGGTTCGTTGTGCCCGAAGATCAGCCCGACCAACGCCGTAATCCCGAGCGACGGCGCACGCGCGATTGCTTCTTCTAACAATCGTCGCGCGACGCCTTGACGTCGGAAGCTTTCGTCGACATACACGCTGATTTCGGCGGTGCCCCGGTAGGCGCAGCGCGGCAGGAATTTTTTGAAATCGAGCCAGCCGATCACGCGACCGTCGCTTTCCGCCACCCAAAATGGATGTTGATCCGGTGAGTGTTCTCGGAACCATGGCAAACGCGCCTCGACCGTAGTCGGCTCGAGCTCGGCCGTCACCATGCGCGTCGGCACAGTCGCGTTGTAAATGTCGATGATGGTCGGAAAATCGGATTCGAGTGCGTCCCGGATAATCATATCTGCTGTAGCCGCTTCGCTGGGCAAAGCGCGGCATCGCCCGCAGGGCGACGGCTACAGGAAGCGGTTTGGAAAAACGCATTTTCAAATGTCGGCTGAAACGGGCCCGGCGCCGTTTCACCGATTCGAAACTGCGGACTGATTTGCGATTGCGTGGCGCAATAAACTTCCATGTCGATCTTGCCGCATTTCGCGAGCGACGCGCGGATCGTGCCGCACGCCAGCTCCGGTGTGTTGCAGTCCCGACTGAGGTGTCCGAGCACCACGCGCTCGATTTTTCCAGAGAGCAATTCCTCGATTACGTTCCCCGCCGCCGTGTTCGAGAGGTGACCATGACGCGATTGGATTCGCTGTTTCACCGGCCACGGCCGATGCGGATCATTCTGCAAGAGTTTTTCGTCATGATTGGTTTCGATGACGAGCGTCTGGACTTGGCGCAAGCGTTCCACAATCATTTTTGTCGCGTAGCCGAGATCGGTGATGAAACCGAGACCGCCCGAGCCCGCGTGACAGGCGAATCCAAGTGGATCGACAGCGTCGTGTGGCACGGGGAATGTTTGCACGGTCACGTCGCAGATGGAGAACTCGGCGCCCGTGCGAAAGATTCGCCAGTTGCGATATTGCTCGAATAATCCGTCGCACCGAATCGCCTCCGCGGTAAGCGCGTTGCAATAAATCGGCACCTCCAGTTTGCGACAAAGAACTTCGAGTCCGCAAACGTGATCGCCGTGCTCGTGCGTAAGAAGGATACCATCGAGCTGGCTTGCCGTGACTCCACACTGCGCGAGGCGCAACACAAGTTGTCGCGCGCTCAGCCCGCCATCGATTAGAATTTTGCAATGCTCGGTCGCCACCAGTGCGCTGTTTCCCGCGCTCCCGCTGCCGAGCATCGTCAAACTGAACACGGGTCTTAAGGTAGCCGAGATGTTCAACCTTAAGCAAACGGAAATGGGGAAATCGGCGCTCAATTACTATTACCCGCTTGGAGGCGCAGTCGGATCGAGATCATTTCGCCTTGCTCGACACGAGTCGGAGAGAGAAATACATTCGCGGCGTTTGAGAAGGCGCATCTTGATTTTCATCGCAGCGGCGAGCGCGCTTTTTGGGAGCGTTAGCTACGGTCAATCGGATCTGCCGAATTCGAATAGCGGCAGCCTGGATTTCAAGAATGGGGACTGACTGCAATTCAGGATGGCGGGCGACGCAAACCGGTGGACACATTTGCCCGGGAGACGCTCATCCGGATCACTGGAAGATCGACATATACAGATAAAACGGGCCGGAAATGGCAGCCAAACGATTTTGTTTTGTCCGCCTTACTTGAGACGCGCGATTGGAAAAATGAGCCGATGGTGCTGATCTTCGTCGGGAGACTGATTGAGCAGCTCGGACTCGATAAAACGCAGCGCCGGTTTTCATTCGCGCAATTGGCCGGTTCGGCTGAGTTGCTGCGGATCGCGAATGAGGCACGCGGGCGTAAACGTGCGGAAGAACCACTCGACAGAGTTCAGCAAGAAGCCCTTAGCGTAAGCGATCGATTGGCGATGCTCTCGAATGTGATGAACGGAAGCGCGTTTTTAATCATTCCTGCCCCGCGAAACGAAACCGACCCGTGGACGGAGCCATCGGAGTTCTCTCGCTATTACACGGAAGCACAATTCGCGCCGCTTCAAACACAACTGCAAACGCTCGTCACTGCCTATACGCAAGGAGACGGATTCAACTTTAGCAGGGCCGCGATCCAATTACGCAAAGGGCTGCGCGAATTGAGTCCAGCGATTTATCCCCAAGATCCACAATTGCGTCTCGAATATTTCTACAACCATTTCGAAGGGTTTTACCGCGCAATTTGGTGTTACGGGATTGCGCTCGTGATTTTAATCGTGGCGCATCTCCGCAAACGCGGGCGCACGTTGAGGAACATTGGCGTCGCGGTTGCAATTGTTGGTCTCGCGTTTCAGGCCAGTGGAATCGTGATGCGTTGTATGATCGCCGGACGACCGCCGGTGACGAACATGTATGAATCAATCATCTGGGTTTCATTTGCGGTGTTGTTTTTCGGGATGATCTTTTTCGCGCGCTATCGAGCTCTGGTATATTTGCTCGCGGCGCTGCCGGTAGCACTGATCGCGCTACTGCTCGTGCATCAAATGCCAATCGCGATGCCGTCGAGCATCGATCCACTTGTGCCGGTCTTGCGCGATAATTTCTGGCTTACGATCCATGTCCTTACGATCACGCTGAGCTATGCGGCGTTCGCATTGGCAATGGGCTTCGGGCACATTCTACTCTGGCGCTACGTCCGAAATCCGACGGCAGCGAGTGCGGACGCGCCGATGCATTTCTGGCTCTACCGCGTGCTTCAGCTCGGCGTGCTCTTGCTCGCCGCAGGCACGATTCTGGGTGGAGTCTGGGCAAATTATTCCTGGGGCAGGTTTTGGGGCTGGGATCCAAAAGAAACATGGGCATTAATCGCGCTGCTTTGTTACATCCTGACGTTGCACGGACGGCTGGCCGGTTGGTGGACCGAGTTCGGTCTCGTGGTCGCGAGCGTGATTTGTTTTCTCGCCGTGCTAATGGCGTGGTACGGTGTGAACTTTGTGCTCGGCAAAGGGTTGCACAGTTACGGGTTCGGCATCGGCGGCGAGACCTACGTTGCGACGTTTGTTGTTGCCGATCTTTTGTTCGTCGTGTTCGCGATCTGGCGATATCGTGCGAGCAAACGCGCGGTGGTTGTAGCCGGGGACGTTGTCCCCGGTTGATCCGCGGTCATCGACCGCGGCTACAACAATTATTCCGTGGTAAGCACGTCCAAAAATTCGCGTGAAGTTTGGGCGTGAAGCAGCGCCGATCGCGTCGCATCATCTTTTACCAGCCGGGCGAGAGTGCCAACGCAAATCAGGTAATCGTTTACCAACCGCTCTGGCACGCCAATAACGAAAATTAGTCGGGCGCGCGTTCCACTTTCGCCAAACGGAATGCCGGCGCGGCTTCGACCGATGCCAATAACGATTTGATCGACCAAATCGGTGCGCGCATGCGGAAAGGCAACGCTGTATTCCACCACGCTGGGGTGTGCCTGTTCGCGCAGGAGCACTTGTTCGAGAAATTTTCCCGCATTGTCGATCTTCCCGTTGTTCGTGAGCAACTGGATGATTTCGCGAACCGCGTTCGCTGGTTTGCGGGAGCGCAATTGCAGCGTCACGTCGTTTTCATCGAGAAGATCGGCCAGTGCGATAGCCATTGGTGGCAGTGAGATTTATTGGATTATCCGGGCAAAGCCAGTTATCCAGTTAATCTAACAGCCGTGGCAACTGAAAAGACATCAACCGAGGCGACCGAGGAGGCAACGGTCTCGTTGCAGCGTAGCATTTACGATCCGGGTTACGTCAACGCGATGTCGCACTTTTATCGGGGCGAGATGGGCCGCATCATGGTCTGGCGGCAGCGGCTCGACATCACGACCAATTGGGCCATCACCAGCAGCACCGCCATCATTACGATCGCGTTTTCCACGCGCGGAGTGCCGCACATCATCTTCTTTTTCAATCTCGCCATCGTCTGGGTGATGCTCTGGATCGAAGCGCGCCGGTATCGGTTCTATGACGCCTTCCGCGCGCGCGTCCGCATGCTCGAGGCGCATTTCCTCGTGCCTATGGTTATGGAAAATCGGGATTTGCTTCAGGGCGAATGGAAGAAGCTGGTCTGCGAAGATCTGATTCTGCCCTGCTTTAAAATTAGTAAACTGGAGGCGATCGGACGGCGATTAAAACGAAATTACGTTTTCATTTTCATCCTCATTCTGGTGGCGTGGGTGACGAAGATTTTTCTGCACGCCGAACATGCCATGGACAGCTTGGCTGCATTTTATAGTGCACTGCGCGTCGGTCACATCCCTTCCTGGCTGGTGGCCTTTGTTTTCGCGGGCACGTTCATCACTGTGATCACGATCACGATTTACGTGAGCAAAAAATCCTCGGGCGAGATTTCCGAGTTCGGCACCCACCGTTCGCTCTGGCGGATTTGAGTAAGCCTTGAGCTTGAAGCTTTAAGCAAAGAGGCGGCTGATCAGGATTCTTAATACTTAACGCTTAAAACTGCTCTAACGATGCTAGAAGATTCGTTTAACAAACTCTGCGAGATCGTCACGCAACTGCGGGCGCCGGGCGGTTGCCCATGGGATCGGGAGCAGACTAACGAATCGCTGCTGCCTGCTTTGATTGAAGAGGCTTACGAAGTAGCCGGAGCGGTACGCGCGAATGACAGCGCAAATTTCCGCGAAGAATTGGGCGATCTTCTCCTGCTCATCGTGATGCACGCGGAAATCGCGCAGGAAGAGCACCGATTCAATATCGACAATGTGCTCGGTGACGTGACGGAGAAGCTTGTCCGACGTCACCCGCATGTGTTTGGCAAAAGCGATGCGGGCGATAGCGGCGCGGTGCTGAAGCAATGGGAATCGATCAAGCGCGCGGAAAAAGCGGGCAGACATTATCTTGATGGCTTGCCAGTAGCGTTGCCGGCGTTGATGCGCGCGCAAAAAGCGCAATCTAAGGCTGCGCGTGTCAATTTCGACTGGAGCGAACTGCGCGATGTGATCGCGAAAATCGAAGAAGAACTCGCCGAAACGAAATCGGCGATTGCCTCGCAAGATCGACGAGCGATCGAGGATGAGATCGGCGATCTGCTGTTCGCGGTCGTCAATTTGGCGCGGAAATGCGACCTCGATGCCGAGAGCGCGCTGCAGTCTGCAACAGGCAAGTTTGTCGCGCGATTTAATCGAATCGAGGATGAGCTGCAGGCGCAAGGCAAACGGCTTGGCGACGTCGATCTTGCCGAGCTGGATCAAATTTGGAACCGGTTGAAGTTATAGCATTGGCATGCTGCCAACTGAATTCGTGAGCCAGGAAGCCCGTGCCGGGCTCCGGTCATTTACAATAGAGCGACTTTGGCGATATTGCCCGTTCCGATGAACCTCCTGATCAATATCCTTCTAGTGCTCTACGTGCTTGTTGCGTTGCTCATGGTCCTCGTGATTCTGATGCAACGTCCAAAGAGCGAAGGCTTGGGCGCGGCCTTTGGCGGCGCGGTCACGGAAAACATTTTCGGCGCACAAACCACCAACGTGTTGGTGAAGTTCACGGCATGGCTCGCGGGCATCTTTTTCGCGCTCACCTTTGCGTTGTCGATCCTTTATGCCCATAAGAACACGGCCGACAGCGCGTTCCGGCGCGAGCTGATGAAATCGCAAGCCGCGCCGCAGACTTCTCCTGCGCCGACCACTGCTCAGCCCTCGCCGGGCTCCTCTCCCACTGCAGCGCCAAATTCCGGCGTTTTGCCTGCGGGCACTGCAACTCCAGCGACCTTGCCATCGTCGGCTGCGCAGGCCGCCGCTTCGCCAACTGCGGCGCCGGTCGAAACAGCAACGAGTCCCACGGCAACGCCGAAGTTAAAGCGCAGACCCTGACGTCTGATGCATCTGAAAGCTCTGCTGGCGTTAGGGTTTTCGGTTGCGTTGTTATGCGAGACTGCTGCCGCTGAAGAAGCGTACAAATTTCTCAATGAAATCCCGATCGGCGGCGAGGGCGGCTGGGATTATGTGACCGTCGATGCGGCGGCGCGTCGCCTCTATCTCTCGCACGCGACGAAAGTCGTTGTTGTCGATCTTACGAAGAACGCCGTCACCGGGGAGATCGGCGACACGCCCGGCGTTCACGGGCTTATCGTCGTGCTGGATCTGGAGCGCGGTTTCTCGTCGAATGGCAAGGAATCGAAAGTCAGCGTTGTCGATCTAAAGACGCTTCGCACGATTTCGAAAATAGACACCGGCGCGAATCCCGACGCGCTCGTTTACGAGCCGCGTCATGGCGAGGTTTACGTTTTCAACCACAGCGGAAATTCGGCGACGGTGATCAACGCAAAAACGGCAGGCGTAGTCAACACGATCGCGCTCGGTGGCAACCCGGAGTTCGCGGCGGCCGATAGCGCGGCAGAACGCATTTACTGTAATGTGGAAGACAAGAGCGAAGTCGCAGTCATTGACACGGCAAAGCACGAAGTCGTCGCGCGCTGGTCACTCGCGCCGGGCACCGAGCCAACTGGAATGGCGTTCGACGCGACGCATCACCGGTTGTTCGTCGGCTGTCATAACAAATTGATGGCGATGCTCGACACTGAAACTGGGAAAGTTGTTGCCACGGTGCCGATCGGCGCCGGCGTTGATGGCTGCGCGTTCGACGGCACGACGCAACTTGCATTTGCATCATGCGGCGATGGGACCACGACGATCGCGAAAGAAGAAACTCCGCAGAAGCTTACAACCATTCAAACGCTCAAAACTGAGCGCGGCGCACGAACGATCGCCCTCGATCCGCAGACGCATCGGATCTATTTGCCGACGGCGCAATTTCATCCGCCGCCTTCGCCAGCGCCCAGTGTATCTCCAGGCCGGCCGATGATTGTGCCGAACACGTTGAAGCTTTTGGTTTACGGCCAGGCCGAGTCGGCGAAACCCTAACGAGTGTCACTCCGGTGGCTTACCGGCCGCTCTTGGCTCGAAGAGGGCAAGCAGTGCAGGCAGCACGATTAACACGAGCGGCAACGAAAAAATTAGTCCCGAGATAATGGCGATCGCCAGCGGCTGCTGCATGGCGGAACCGTGACCGATGCCGAGCGCTAACGGCGATAGCGCCAGGATCGCCGCGAAAGTGGTCATCAAAATCGCGCGCATCCGATTGATTCCTGCGAGAATGAAGCGGTCGCCGCTGGCAGGCAACGAAAGAAATTCAGAGTAATAGAAAATCGCGATCTCGGTGACGATGCCGACGATCATGGTCATGCCCATCCGGGAGGTGATGTTGAATTCGGTGCCAGTGACCCAGAGGCCGATGAAGACTCCGGCGACGGCGAAAAGCGGGATGAGCAACATCGCGATGGCGACCCGGAAATTTTCATAGAGAAAAAGCAGGAGCAGAAACACGAGGACGATTGCGGCGATCAAAATGATCGTTAGGCCACGGAAGGCGATTTGTTGTTGTTCGTAAAGGCCGCCGAAAGTGTAGAGCACGTTGTTGGGAATGACGCCGGATCTGGCGAG
>WNFT01003247.1_pt1 | contig 14029 bp, 11 predicted proteins | sample 5400191 | NCBI WGS metagenome assembly WNFT01 (sample SAMN13153359, study PRJNA577476) | soil metagenome | isolation source: 80 cm saprolite under Madrone tree | place: USA:California | collected 2016-06-14
TCCTTGCTCGCCGACAATGAATGATTGTCCTGTACAAAGTGAACGTCAATTCCATGTCCGCGCAGCACGTGTTCCTTGAATATCTCCGAGAAAAACCCGCGCGAATCGACGTGACGAACTGGTGTGATCAGCTTGATGTCAGCAATCTCTGTTGCTGCTACTTGCATGTTGGCCTCGTCGCCATCAATGTACCAAATTCGTTTACACGAATCTCTCGAAAAAGAAAAGGATGCTGATAGGATGGCGTGTCGAATCCGGCTGCGATTAATCTTCGGCCTGACGATTTGGCGCGCTGGCGTGGATGCGATCCGCACCAAGCAACGGATCGCGGTGGCTGCCGACACGATACCATACTGCCGCACACCCGACCGTCGGCGGTTGCCCGCGGTGCTCAACCGCGGTAAAAGACGGCCGCCGTGCCGGCAGACTGCTGATCCAAGACGTTGGTTTGGGGGAATTTTAATCATGACGGAATGGCTGACGCCTATGGCCACACGGCTGCACGAGCGGTGGCGGACACCGTCGTCAGGGGCGATCGGCGTCCCGCTCCGGGCTCTGCCCTTTGCGTGAGCCTGCGGGATAGCTACCGGCAGTGAACGACGACACGCTCACCCCTCCGTCCCCGTTTCCTACAAAACCCAACGGATCGGCGGCGGACGATTTGGATTCCGACATTCAGGCGATACGCGAATCGGGTCTCTTCGACGAGGCCTACTACCGAGCAAACAATCCGGATCTACCGCCAAGCATCGACGCGATCAGACACTTCCTCGAGCAAGGGGCCCGGGAGGGCAGCCAGCCACATCGCGACTTCGATCCGGCATTTTATCTCGCGAGGTATCCTGACGTCGCACGTGCGGAGCAGAACCCATTGTTGCACTATTTGTCGATCGGAGTGAAGGAAGGGCGAAAGCCGAATTCAAAAGAAGTGGGCAGTTGGGTCCCAGTTACAGATGCCGAGATCCAATGTCTGAAGCAGCCCTCGTTCCGCGACGAGGTGGCTCTCTTCGCCACTCACTCGCCGCACGGCCGGCTGAAGCCGCATGTGCGACACTATTTGGACAGTCTCAAGCGGCAAGGCATCGCGGTCATCCTGATCGTGAACGCCGACGGATCGGTTATAGCGCCCCAACAGATCGATAAAATAAACGGGATAGACGGCATGTTCGTTCGGTGGAACGAAGGGTACGGCTACGATTTTGCTGCCTGGGCGCATATTCTCCGTCTGCATCCAGAGCTTTTCGACGCAAAGATCCTTTACTTGCTCAACGACAGCGTGATCGGGCCGACGAATGACGCCGCATTTGCCGCTCTGTTGACCAGGCTGCGCAATAGCTCTGCCGGACTCATTGGTTTGACCGAGAATTTCGAGAAGGGTTGGCACATCCAAAGCTACTTCCTTGCGCTCAAGCGCCCTGCCCTGTCGTCGATCGCTCTGCGCAAATTCATCAGCGATATCGTCTCGTACAACGACCCGGAGGATGTCATTGACGACTTCGAAATCCGCCTTGCACCGACCTTGCGGGCCGCCGGCGTTAGTTGCGAGCCGATGTTTGCAGCGAGCGATCCGCGCAATCCGACGATCTATCACTGGAAGCACCTTTTGCTGTCCGGCTTTCCCTTCATCAAAGTGAAGACTATGGACGGTGGAATCGAAAGCGGCGATTGGCGCGAGCTTCTCGCCGGCCAGGGTTACGACGTTTCGCTCGCCGAGCGCACCTTGGCCGAAGCGAAAGCACTCTTGGCGGTGCCACGCTCACCGCTGCTCGGCAGGCCGGTAGAGCGGCGATCGCTGCGCTCGAAACCGGCACTGTTCATCGAACCGTCGAGGCCAGAGAGGATCACAGCAATCTCTCGCGCTGTACAACGCAAGCCGATCGTTCTCGTGCTGGGCATGCATCGCAGCGGCACTTCCCTATGCTCTCATATTCTGAGCGCGCTTGGGGTCGATATGGCCGACGATATCGGGGTGGATGTCGGGAACGATAAGGGCCATTGGGAGCGGTGGGAGATCGCCGAGTTTCACGACCGCATTCTCCGGCTCTTCAACCGTGACTGTGGGGGAGGCTTTCACGACTTCGCCCTGCCGGTGGCATGGTGGGCGGACCCGCACGTCGCCCAGATAAGACGAGAAATCGCCGCTTTTCTCGAAAAGCGAATGGCTGACGGCTATTTCGGCTTTAAGGATCCGCGCACGATGCGTCTGATGCCGGTTTGGCATCAGATCCTCAACGAGCTCAACCTCGTGCCAAAAATCGTGCTGTGCTTGCGCAATCCCGCACAAATCGCCCGATCACTCAACCCGCGTGACGGCCTCGATCCCGAAATCGGGGAATATCGGTGGCTTGTTCATATGATCGATTTTTTTCGATATACGAACAAATTTGATTTCTGCACGGTGGAATACGAGGCGTGGTTCAGCAATCCGTCGGCCAACATCGCTAAATTACAAAAATTTCTTGATTTGCCATGGCAGCAGAGCGAAGCCGATCTCGCTCTCGTGCTCTCGGGCATTATTGACCCCGCTGGACGGCACAACGACGCCGATCATCGCGAAGCCTGCCAACCCCTGGTGCGCACCTTCTACAAGCTCGCCCGCAACGCTGGTCAGGATGGCGGGGCACGTGACCAGGTCGCCCACATCGTCTCGCAATTCGTCAGCTTTCAGCAATTGCAGAGGCCTCTTCTGCGGGCCTTCGAGGACGTTGCCAAAATCGCCGCCAATCTTCCCGAGAGCGAGGAGCAAGCGGCGGCGCTGCGGACGGCCCTCGGCGAACGCGATGCAATCATCGAGACTGCCGAGCGCAGAGCGAGCGGCGCGGAAGCGCGTCTTGCGGACGCGGTTGCGCAGATCGAAGCACTGCGCGGGCAAATCGCCGAGCTCGCGAGCGAGGGCGATGCTCGCGCCGAGATTGAGCGCGAGACAAGCGGTTTGAGGGCGACGCTCGCCGAGCGTGAGGCGGCGTTCGCAGAACTCTCGCGTCGGGCCGACGAACTGCTGGCGCGCGAGGCGGCTCTTCTGAGTGCTGAGCGAGCGGGGGAGCAGCGCGCCGCCGCGGCGGAGGCGATGCAGAGCCAAATTGCTGCGCTGCAGGAAGCCTTGGCGAAGGCAGAGGGAGCGGAGCAGCAGCGCGCCGCCGCGACGGAGGCGATGCAGGCAGAGATCACGGCGTTGCGCGAGAGGCTGGGGCAGGCCGCGCGCGAAGCGCAGCATCGCGCCGCCACCCTGTCGGGTTTGCAAGCCGAAATCGCGGCCCTGCAGGGCGCGCTCACCGCGGCTCGGCAGGTCGGAAGAGCCGCGATCGCTGCGTGCCGGATCGACAGCGCGGCGCCGATGAAACCCGACGAGCCGCGAGGATGGCGGTGGGCTGTGATGCGGTTCTTTGGCGCCAGGACAAGTTTCTAAACCAGGCGCGTTGGAGCTGGGTCCAGCAATCTGATTGGGGGCGAAATGGCATTGGACCGCATCGTTCCCCGGCCGCGTCTCGGCTTGGTGCGCCGGAAGCCGGACGCCATCACTATTGCCGATCGCGCTCGAGACGCGGGACAGTGGGAGCTTGCAGCTCAGCTCTACCGAAAGGCTCTCGACCGAGATCCTCGCAACCCGCCCATTTGGGTTCAGTACGGTCATGCGTTGAAGGAGTCCGGCGAGCTGCGTGATTTCGACAAGCTGGCGCAAGCGGAGCTCGCCTACCGAAGGGCGCTGTTGTTGGATCCGACCGCCGCCGACCCGCACTTGCAGCTCGGTCATGTTCTGAAGCTCCAGGGCAAGACCGAGGAGGCGCAGGCCGCCTATCTGCGCGCCTTCGCGCTCGATCCCTCAGTGCCCCACCCCTTGCACGAATTGAGCGGGCTCGGCTGGTCGGAGGCTCAGGTGGTTGAGTTCAGAAGGCTGGCTGGAGCGGCCGACGTTGAGCGAGGACCTTCCACGTATCCGCGTCAAACGCCACCTGAGCGCTCCAGCACTCTATCGACCCCGCCGGAAAGCAGCAGCAAGAATCCTGCCCTTGCCTGGCGCTTGCCTCACGACGCACAAGACCTGCTTGCTGAGTTTCGGGGCGCCGCTGCCTGTCCGGCAATCGTGCACCCCTATCCGACTTTCTCGGTCATCATCCCCGTGCACTCACGAACCTGGGAACTCCGGGAGGCATTGGACAGCGTTCTTGCCCAATCCTTTAGCGATCTGGAGGTCATCATCGTAACCAACGCCTCTCCTCCTGAAACGATCGCTTTTATTAACAAGTACGTACACGACGATCCGCGTATACGCGCTTTCTTCTATTCGGACGACTCTGGGAATGCATGCCGCGGCAGAAATAGAGGTGTTATTGAGGCCCGAGGCGAATTCATATCATTCCTGGATAGTGATGATCTGTATTTTCCAGAGACACTGGCGACAGCCCTCCAGATTTTCCGAGAGCATGAGGTCGATTTCGTCGCTGGCCGCGCTTCTTGGATCGTGGATGGGTCACGCATCGTTGGGGATTTAGTGACCGGCGCCACCAATCAGGCCTGTCCAGTAAATATGGCTGTCTTGATGAGAAGCAACCCATTCATGACTTGTACAGTGCACGTTAGACGCGACCTTATACTCAAGCATGGTGGGTTTCGGCCGGAGCAGAAATACCTTGAGGACCTTGAATTGTGGCTTAGATTAGCCAAAAAAGGTTGCAGGTTTTATTATTCGGAGGAGATATTTTCTAAATATAGATTGCACGCAGGGAATACCGAGTTAAAATATATCGATCGTCGTGATTATTGGTTCCAACAAATGCGTATTAACTATCTGAAACCATTTACCGATTGGGGAATCTAGAGCGTTGTATTTCGCGACGAAGAGCATCGATCGGAGGTGCACTGGGATGTGTACACGGGAACGAGGATTTCGTCGGATGCGCGCTTCGCAATCACTTAATATCGCATACGTAGTGCCCGGACTGGGCATCTCGGGAGGGTCGAATGTCATATTGGAACACGCATCTCGTCTAATCAAACGCGGTCATCGCGTCGTCTTGCTCTCGACGGGCGGGCCAAACGCGGCGGAATGGCATCCCATCACAGCCGTTCCCACCTATGATCTCTCATCGGTTCGAACGTTGCGTTGGCTCGCCGGCCAAGCCCTAGACATCGTCGTTGTGACAGCCTGGCAAACGGTTTATGAAATGTTGCGTCTTCGATTACGGGCGCGGCAGTTTGTTTATTTAGTTCAATGTAACGAGATACTATTCAATCCCCGCGGATCATGGGACTGGCGACTCTCGTCGCTTACATATCAGCTGCCGTTCCACTATTTGACCATTTCGCGGTGGCTAGATAACTGGCTGTCGAGCCAATATGGGCAGAAACCGTGCTATGTCGCCAACCGCTACAATCCCGAAGTCGTGCACGAGGTGGAGCCTTTGGAAAGGCGCCGCCCAGATAGGGTTAGAATTTTGCTGGAAGGGCCGCTTTCGAACCCATGGAAACGCATGGAGGACGCGTTCCTGGCAGTGCAAGGGGTGGACGCCGAGGTCTGGTGTTTGTCGGGGGCCGGGGAGCTACGCCCTTGGCAGCGGCCGGATCGTTTCTTCTCCGCGCTGCCCTACATCGAGGTAAGACGCGTGATGTCGTCATGCGACGTGCTCGTCAAGCTGAGCGAGATTGAAGGTTTCTTTGGACCGCCGCTAGAGATGATGGCTTGTGGCGGCACCGCGGTCGTTTCGCGTGTCGCGGGTTACGATGAATATGTGGTCGACGGATACAACGCCTTAGTCGTGGATATAGGGGATTATCGCGGGGCAAGAAAAAAACTCAAGCAACTGATCGAAGACCGTCAGCTCCTCGAAAGGCTGAAGGCCGGTGGTGCAGAGACGGCGCATAGGTTCTCGAACTGGGAGGAGAATATCGACGAGATCGAACATTTCTACCTGGGTCTGGTTGAGCCGGAGGCACCGATAACGGAATTTGAAATGCCCGACCTGCTCTCCAACTCGGCAAACCTTGCGCTCGATATTCGCTTCTCCCGCCATAGCGACGATCCGCAGGCGAACAGCCGAAACTGGATGACGATGCGCAATTTCATGCCAGTCGGCATCGAGGAGATTGCCGACCCGGCGCTGGTCGAATTCCGCGGAAGATGCCTTAGGGGCCTGCGAGATTGTGAGGTGAACTGTGTGGTGGTACCCGGCGCGATGAATTCAGACGGCGAGCTTCGGCCGCAGCGCGAAGCGACAGACCCCGTGGCTTCTGATGGAGCTGCCGAGAAGATTTACATTGCGTTTTCACTCCGGGCAGTTGTGGCAGTACCCCCCCGATTCGAGAGCACTGTAGCGGGGTGCAAGTCTGCATCGGCGCGGGGATTTCCGAACCTGTGTGTTCATCGGATCGACATCGCCGGCGAAGCCCGCCCACTACCCTTCACCGGGGACGATGTGGGGCCTGTGAATCCTTCCCCATCGGTCGGGTTAGGTCTGGTAGAAGAAGTCTTCGGATTCTCCGGCTACCGGATCGAAGTCGACATCCCGGTGAACAAGTGGCCGGCTGACCAAGGCGATAATTATGCCGCGATATTGGGTTTTTTTTGCGATTTTGCACCAGCGAACGTAATTCTTTATGGGGGTCGGAATAAACCCTTGCATTATCCAGCCATTCGCGTGGAACCGGTCGAGGACAACTCACGGTGTGTGTACGTTCTCATAGATACGATTGGCGTGTACCCGGGCAAGCCGCAGTATGATTTCGTCATGTTTGTCGATAAAGACCTTCACGTCTATTCGCCCTGCATTTCGCCAGGCTGCTTGTGATAGCGCTCCGATCTCCGTGCTACGCGGGAGAGCTGGTCTCTCAAGGATGAGCCCAATCTCGACCGTGTTGTCTTCGTGAAGGCGGGCGCGAGCTCAGCCGATGTGTTCTGGATTTGGCTCGTCGCGCGCCACGGATTTCTCGCGCCAGGCGGTCCTTATCGACTACGCGCGCGAGCGGACAATCGTGTCGGGAACCGGAAGATGGGACGATACGGAGCTTTTGGGCTGTTGCTTGGCACTTCTGCAGGTTTCGTTACAGGTTCGGTGTCCACCGCGACCGTGGGTGATCTGACGATCCACCTTCAGGACGCCCGGTCCAAATTTGCGCCGGGCTTGGGCAACTTCTCAGCGAGCGCCAACGACGTGAACAGCGCCACACGGGGATTCGACGCGTTGAGTCGACCGACAAGTCCCACTCATTCGGTTTCACGGCCGGGTTCGCCGCCCTCTGTGGCAATTTTCGGCGCGAAATGTGACTCAAGCGGCACAGTCGGGGACGGGACGGACGATAGCGCAGCCTTCTCCACGGCCGATGCAACTGGCCTAGGCTTCACGGTCCCAGGCAAATGCCGGGTTGCTAGCGATTTGACCCTTGAAAGCCAGGCCCAATTTTCGCCGACGGGCCTGCTCGTCGTCGATGTGGGCAAGACCGTGACCTTGACCTCTGTGCACTCTCCGGTAGCGAGTAAAACGCAGCAAATATTCGGCGGCACCGGCCGCGTTGTACTCTCTGCGGCGTCTTACGTTTCGGTTGCGTGGTGGGGGGCTCTAACCAGTGCTGACGCAGCATCGGCGTTCCGCGCCGCAGTCGGATCCAATCGCACCATAGATGGTGCCGGAGGAAATTATACCTTCCGTTCGACCGAGAGCCTTCCCTCTCCTTATACCAACCTCGACCCTCCCAGCATCCTCCTGGAAAACCTGTCGAACTTCACGCTCGACCTGACGAATTCTACAGTCACTACCGGGTCGCCGGTTATCCATAATACGCAGTTTATGATTGATCGCAGCAGCAATTTCCGGGTTGTCGGAGGCACCTTCATCGGGGCCACACTACCTAATCACGAAGATACGGCATTCATCTTGGAGAACGACAAGGATTTCTCTTTCTATCGTCAAGTGTTCAGAGGCAATTGGGGGGGAATAGCGTCACCGTTTGCGGGCAATTGGCTTGTGAATGGCAGATTCATCGATCTACGGATGCATGGCGTAGGCCAATGCTTCGACTTTGGACAGGTACACAAGTTGTATTTTCAGAACGTGCATGCCGTCGGCTCGGGTAATGGGGGAGGTGGCACGGGGCAAAAGTGCTTCAGCTTCGTTAACGACAAAATCTTCGATAACTGGAATTATACTGGTCAATCATGGACAAATGTCAACAATTGCGTTGTGTTACTTGGGAACCAGGCCGCAAACTTCAACGTCGGCTTTGTGGCGGCAGCAGGAACAAATTATCTGCTCAAGCGGAACGAGTGGATCAATAATCCGGGGGCTCCGGGGGTAGGGGGCTATGGTGTCCTGCTCTATTACGTTCCATCTGGTCAGTATTCCAGCGAGAATTTTCCTATATCTAACGTGTTGATTAAGGGAGATAGGTTTACCAGCAATGGGCGAATTACAGCTGGATCAGGGATCTTGGTTGATAGCGGCAATATCGCCAACGCGGATGTGATGCGGAACATCGTCATAACGAATTCTATTTTCGAAAACAATTCTAATATGGCAATTCATGCGTCGAGCGCGAAGCACACGGAAAATTTGCGTGCCTTCAACAATAAATTCGCTGGCACCAATCAAACGATAAACATTTCGCCGAACTATGCCGCCGGCGCCGTCAAAATGTTGGACAGATCGGACCGTTGGACAGGTTGTTTTGTGCATGACTAGGGAACGCGCGAGCGGAATGGGGACCCTCGCCGCGCCTGATCGCGTAATCGCGTAATCATCCGCGAGCGGGTCGGCAGCTACCAGCTCACCAGCTCTGCAGGAAGCCCATGAAAACAGCGTGACAGGATCGAGATCGGTCCGCTGCCGATGTCGGGGACGCGCATCGGCCGGTTGTGAGAACTAGCAGCCCACGCTCTGAGGAGCACGCAGATCTCGATCTGAAGTTCCGGATTGGGCACTACGTTGCACCAGTTTGCAGCATGTTGCGAAAGCCATTTGCTGTCGCTGGACAACCACTCTCGCCAAAACCCTAGTTCACCCTCTCGCCCGGAGTTCCGTAACGCGGAATCGACGACATCGTCGAATAGCCTACCAATCTCCCAATATTTATGAGCGGCGCTCAAAAATAGTCACGGTAGCCTACCGACCTCAAACCGGAAAGCGCTTTCTAAGCGGCTCGCCACCGTACTGCGCACTTTGCTCGGCGAAGCCGTTTCGACTATATCCGGGTTCTTCACATCCAACTCGGAATTGACGAAGATGGTCGTCGTGCCCCAGGCGATTTTCCAGGCCACCTCTGGGTTTAATTCCTGCACAAGCGGATGATTCCTGTTCTCCGAAAGTGCGATTAACTCTGAAGCCGACATTGTCCAAAACGTTTCCTTGAGATGCGGAGGTAATCCTTCCGCATAGACTGACAGGACATTTCCCAACATCCCAATCGGATGGCTGGAAGGATGCACGATTTGTTTTTCTACTTCGCAGTTTGCAAAAAGCTGTCGCGCACCGAATCGGGTTGCGTTGAAATAATGAGACGGGTAACCGTGCTCAGGCGCCAAAAACGGAATCATAACATAAATCTTTCCGTTCGGCTTGACGACGCGGCGTAATTCACGAGCACACCAAAACGGATCCTTGACATGTTCCAACACGTTTAGCGCCAAAGCTCCGTCAAAAACCGAATCCTTAAATGGTAATGATTCAGCCACAGCCAAAACGTCGGTTGACGGGTAATCGTATATTTCAACAGTTACAACATTATCTGCGGGCAGGAATCGCAGTCCAGCGCCAATTTCAATAAACATCGCATCTTCACCGCCACTTTCAAGAAAGTCATATATCATAGAATCGTAATAGTGCCTACACACTAATTCAGAATTATTGTCTATTCGTGGTTCCATCTCCCACAACTCGGGCAATCCGTATATCGCGAAAATATCATCATATCTATTTACTTGTCTACCATCCCAATTATTTAGGATAAAGTTTCGACGCATCAATCTTTTTTCATGAACTTTTATGAAATCGTGATTACTGATACTGTGAATTTCCAAATCAGTTGAGTGAGCGATTTGTCCATCCGCGATGACATTTATCTTGAGTTTTGAATCGTTGATTAACCCCCGGAGATAAAAATCTACCAGATTGACATAAAGCGTGAAGCCGGAAGCGAGAGCCTGGTCTAAATCCGGCCTTGCATAGGTTGAAGAAGCCAGAATGTTGTCTCCGACTCGGAATTCTATTTTTGTCCCTACCGGTTTTTCCAACCAACCATACAATTGGTCATAAGGACACCTAATGATACCATCCGGATGTGAGTCAAGAAACAGTCGCATGTGGGTCTCTAACCAATTGAACTGGCATTCCCCGGATTCCCGAGGGTGTTGAGGCCATGATCGGGCCCTTGAGCTTCCTTGGCAAAGACAATCGCGCACAGGGTGCAAAGTAGACGGTACGAAACGGGCGATCGACCGCCCTGAGGCGCTGGAGCCGGTTGTTCTGCCTTGATCAAGGCGCACCCCTGCTGCCTCCGTCTGTCGTATTCGATCCCATTTCCCGGTCACGCTGGCGTCGGCGGCGCCCGCAGCCGGGCGATGAACGACCGAATTTCTTGGAACTCTGCCGGGGTACTGCAACCTCGGCCATCTGGAACGTGACGTAGCGGCCGTGGGTCACGACCTTGGCGCCGCTCTTGATCAGCTTCTCCCGCAGGCTGGTCAGCGACCACGGCTCCGCGGTCTTGGGCATCGCCAGGTTCGCATGAAATCGCCGAGGTTGTAGGCCAGCGCATGGAGCGGAAGGCGAACCGCATTGGCAGCGAGGGATCGGCACGACAGCCGGGTCCAGTTGATCGCGCCCTTGCCGTGCTTGATCCACTGCTCGCAGGTGCCGCGGTGGTTGTAGAAGGCCACGATGCGCTCCGCCGGCCGCGCCAGCTTGGTAACGATGAAGCCGGCGCGCGGGCAAAGCTCGCCCGGGTGCCATTCAACCTTCGCCACCACTCGTCGGGGCTTTGTCCATGAACCGGCCCGGTGGTCGGTACGTTTCTGAACGGGGGAGCAGACGTGAACACCTGCGAAGAGGTGCTGTCGGAGGTATCCGGGAATGGGCATCTGGAGGTTGCGCGAGTGTGGGGGGTATTGCGGCATTATTGGCCGAGGTGGACCCCGATTGTGAGACAGCCGGAGCCGCTTCTTAAGGTGGAGCCCGCCCGATTTCGATGTCGGCTCCGATCGCGGCTACCGCGATGCCTGGTTTGACGATTTGAGGCGGCAATCTCGCTATGTGCGCGCACCGTCTCTCAGATAATACTCCACTAACTGGTCCCATGCGTGCGCTTCATCCCACTTCAGCGCGATCGCGTCGAGCAGATCGGTGTTGACGCGCACGGGCGGCTCGGGAAATTCGGTCTGCATGCCGAACTCGATCGCGCAGGGTTGGCCGATGCGCGTAGCGGCCTCGTCGCCCAGGCGCTGGGTAAAGGCCCCTTGACTCCCCACATAGCCGCTCGGGTTAATGCGCCGCACTGTGCACGGCGCCGGGCTCGCACCGACAAAGGCGGCATAGGCCTTGGCGAGCAGGCTGACATGGATGTTGTCGCGGACATAGCGCGGGGTCTGCACCCGGGCGGTTTCGCCGGCGAGCCAGGTCTTCATCAGGTAGGCGGTGAAGCGCGGCTCCTCGTAGGGGCCGAAGGGGTTGGGGATCACGAACTTCTCGAAGGTGAAACCCTCGCGATCGGCGTAGAAGGCCGCGGCCGCCGCGGTCAGGGTCTTGGACAGCCCATAGGGGCTGAAGGCCCGGAGCGGCACCGAGCCGGCGCCTTCGTCCGCCTCGAAGATGCTGCCGGTCAGCACGAGGCGGCCGCAGCCCCGGTCCTTCAGCGCGCGCAGCACTTCGGGCAGCCGATGCAGGTTGGCCGCCGCGGCCCGATAGGGGTCGAAATCGGGGCTGCGGTAGTCGCCGACCTGGGCGCCGTGATGGCAGAGCACGTCGAAGGAGGTCTTCGCCAGCGCCAGGAAGCCGTCCGTGCCAAAGGCGCAGCCAAAGCGCGTCTCGCACAGCTCGCGCACCATCCGCACGCGCTCGCCGCGCAGGCCCTCGTAAGCCCCGTCGCCCCGCATGGCGGCAACGACCTCGTGCCCGGCGGCGACCAGCTCGCGGACAAACCAATAGCCGGTGAACGAGCTCGCACCGGTGAACAGGATGCGCATTGCAGCCGCTCAGTGCCCGACTAGCCGCCGGATGTCGGCCCCCTTGCCGGCGGCCTCACCTGCGCCTATATAGCCGATGTGTGTGATAATATCAATTGTGGAATAGCTTTTCATGAGAAACTCACAAGCAGGATGCGACCCACAGGGGAGATCGGGCCCGTCCGCAGGCCGCGTGCCGAATTCCCCTGCCAATCCGCTGCCGACGGCGTTTTATTCCGCTGCCGGCAGGCTCGGCCAAATCGTCTACAAGTTGTTGATCGGAAGAGTATTTTCGACGTTGACAGTGGGCGCTTCGAGCGCTGAAAGGCGTTTTCTCCCTGAGGGCAGGGAGGTGCGAGCGGACCGCGCCGCGTGTCGTCGTGCTACCGATTTCGCGAACCATCGGCTCGGCCGCTCAGCCCGCCAAATGCCAGGCCGCGTCAAAGTCGCGCTGCTGCGCATCCTTGTCCGAGATCACGCGGGGCTCGGCCGGCCAACTGATCTCAAAACGCCGGTCGTTCCAGCGCGCGCCGCGCTCGCAGTCCGGCGTGTGAGACGCCGACGCGAGGTAGAGCGCCTCGGTATCCTCCTCGATCGTCAGAATGCCGTGGGCAAAGCCACGCGGGAAATGCATCATGCGGTGGCTCCCGACGCCAAAGCTGTGCCCGAAGGTCGCAAGCGGTTCAGTCCACTGACGGAGACGCGGCTTTGACGGCAGCTCATGGCGGGCGCTGAAACACAAGACATTGAACCGCCAATCATCCTACCCAACAGAGGTGCTCCCGAGCACTCAGCCGTCTCTCTCATAGACCTCTTCGACATACCCGGCGCGCATCCAATGCCGCATGCGGAAAGCGCGCCGAAAACCGCCGGCTTCCGCGAAAAGGTCCGACACCAGGTTCTGAGCCACGCCGCCCACAGGCACCCGTGCTTCCTGGTTGATGCTGAGTACGCGGGGTATCCCAAGATCCTTGAATGCACGGAGGTAGCCGAGCGCGACGCTTCGCTCGAATTCCGGCGTATTGTCCTGCATGAACACGAGATCGATGCTACCCGCGGGGATCTCGCGTAATGATGACGGCGGCAGGATCTGCATGCGGGTGCCGTCGCGCACCGGAACTTGTTCGCCCCAGAGCCCCAAATTGAGGCGAGGCAGACTCGTATTGAGGATGAACGCTTGCAGGACGTTGACGCTGGCAAGTCGATGATCGTATAATTCTTCATCCCAGCTTCGTCGCGTAGTACGCCGCCAGCCCGGCGCCGCCTCCGATTTCGCAAATCGCCGCATTGCTCTTATCGCAGACGAGTTCCTTTATCCGGTATGCTGAATAAATCGCGTCAATAATCCTGAAATTGAGATACCCCCGTGAGGTAACGACGCCAAAATACGAATTAACGCCGGCCCGGGGAGAGATATCGATCCCAAGACTGGCTTCGATAAGTCCGACGAGATCATCCGGCTTGTATTCGAAATTGCCGGTCCAGGAGCCTTGTTCCGGACACTGGACCGTAATACATCCTAATGCCTCAGCCAATGAAACAAGGTGGTCTAAATGCCAGGGAGCGAGTGCTTTTGGATGTAAGTCGCGGCCGTGAAAAAACCCCTTGGATATTCCCCTAGCCGAAGCATTATACAGATAGTCGCAGATTTTGTCGACGTTCTCCTCTTGCATCAGGGCATACAGCTCGCCGTGCAGGTCGTCGACGACGGGCCCCCAAAGCTTTCCAAGCTTGCCGGTGTCGCGTTCGATCGTGGCGCGGAACGATCGGACCAGCCTCTCGACGATAGCTTCCGCGCCCTTCAGCATCGGTCCTTCTTTGAGGCCATATGCGGGGCTCGGCAGGCCAAACCGCTGCGTGTGATGGAAACGCCCCTCGAAACGCTGC
>WNFT01004895.1_pt1 | contig 14021 bp, 15 predicted proteins | sample 5400191 | NCBI WGS metagenome assembly WNFT01 (sample SAMN13153359, study PRJNA577476) | soil metagenome | isolation source: 80 cm saprolite under Madrone tree | place: USA:California | collected 2016-06-14
CCGCCGGCGGAGACGTTCACGAAATAACGGGTGTGGTCGCTTCGGATGCGAACGAGATCGATCGCCATTGATTTTTGCGAAAGCAGGATGTCGATGTTCTCCTCAACGGTCAGCGGCAATTCTAGCGAACGCGCGAAATCATTGCCTGTGCCAAGCGGCACAAGTCCGAGGCGGACTTGTCGCGCGTGCGTCGCAATTCCATTGATCACTACATTCAATGTTCCATCTCCACCCGCCGCCACAACGTAACCGCATCTTTTTCGAACTGCCTCGCGCGCGAACTTTTCGGCATCGCCGCGCCGGCTTGTCACACGGAGAGCTGCGGGCTCGAGGCGCTGCAATTGCGAAAGCAGCCCATCTAAATCGGTGATCGATCCCGCACGCCGATTAACAATGACATAAGGCTTCACGTTTCGCCGACCATTGCGCACAGTGGAACTTTGGCTTGTCGCGCCCAGTGATGCAATTTGAGAGAAGCATGCAATATTTCGCCTGCGTCGCTCCGGTTTTGTCAACTTGCAGATACGATTTCGCCATGGCTGAGAACAAGAACAACGTTGTGGCATCCAAATCGGAGACCGCTTCTGGCTTTCGCATTTCCGACGGCCCCGTCGTGCGAGGCAAACGAAGCGTTGATCTTGAGGACTTAATCGAACTGCCGCGCCTGTATGGCGAGCCGATTCTTTTCGCCATTGCCCGTGATCCGCGCACAATTTTCACTTATTGGAACATTGATTGGCCGTCGATCTTTAGAAGCGCTTCGCCGGTAGATCGACAAGTTCACTTACGTGTTTACAAAAATGATGGCGGGGAGGAAACAAGCGCGGCGGTGGAACCGATGGCCGGCAGTTGCTGCCTGTCTGTTTCAGGGCCGCGCTCCGTGTATCTCGTCGAAATCGGATATTACCAGCCGGAAGATGTTTGGAATTCTGTCGCCACCTCCGATGCCGTAACCATGCCGCCCGCCACCATCTCCGAAAGGGTAGATATCGATCTTGCGACGATTCCATTTCATCTCAGCTTTCAACGGCTGATCGATCTCTTCCGCGCATCGAACGGCGACGCTTTGACCGAAATCATTTCCCGATTGCAAAAACGCGCGTTGACTGACGCAGATCGCGAACTGTTAAGCCCGGAGGAATGGGAAATTCTGCGTGCCATGAATGTGCCCCTCGTCGAGATCGACGCGGCGCGACGCGCGTTCATGGATCGCGCCGGCAGCGAGAGATTGCGCAAACGCACTGAAGCAATTCTTGGCTTTGGCTCGACCCACCCGGCGCACGGATTTGGCCAGAGCAGTTGGATTTCAGCCGCCTCCTAAATAGGCGCTTTTCACTTTTTCGTTCGTGCGCAGGGCACTCGAGCGATCGTGCAACATAATGCGGCCAGTCTCGAGGACATAGCCGTAATGGGAAACTTCCAAGGCCAGGTTGGCGTTTTGTTCGACCAGCAAAATGGTGATTCCTAACGAACGATTGATCTCGACGATTTTCTGAAAAATCGTTTTCACCAGAATCGGCGCGATCCCGAGCGAAGGTTCGTCCAGCATCAGGCAGCGCGGCTTGCTCATGAGCGCGCGGCTGATCGCGAGCATCTGCTGTTCGCCGCCCGACAACGTGCCCGCTACTTGTTTGGCTCGCTCTTTTAATCGGGGGAAAATTTCAAAAACAAAATCGAACTCGGCGCCGATTTTATGTCGATCTTTGCGGAGGTAGGCCCCCATCAGCAAATTTTCGCGCACGGTCAGGTTGGCGAAGATCATACGGCCTTCCGGCACCTGTGAAATGCCGCGCTCGACGATGCGGTGTGGCGGCTGATTGCTGATCTCTTCGCCTTCATAGCGAATGCTGCCGTGCCGCGCCCTGAGCAATCCGGAGACGGTGCGCAGCGTAGTCGATTTCCCTGCGCCGTTTGCCCCTATCAATGTCACGATGTCGCCCTTATCTACCTTGAGCGATACATCGTGCAACGCGGTGATCGATCCGTAGTTAACCGCGAGATCTTTTATTTCGAGCATGTCGATCTTTTATTCCTTTTTCGCTTCTTCACCGAGATACGCTTCGACCACCTTTAGATTCGCCTGCACTTCCGCCGGTGTTCCTTCGGCGATCTTGATGCCGTAATCGAGCACGGCAATGCGCTGACAAATTCCCATCACCACTTTCATATCGTGCTCGACAAGCAGGACCGAAATCTTGAATTTTTCTTTTACGAACCGGATTAGTTCCATGAGTTTTTCTTTCTCCCGCGGGTTCATGCCGGCCGCGGGCTCGTCGAGCAGTAGAAGCTTCGGTCGCGTCGCCAGCGCGCGCACAATTTCGAGCCGACGCTGATCGCCATAGGAAAGACTGCTGCAAACTGAGTCGCGAAATTTTCTGAGATCGAAAATATCGAGCAACTCGTCGACTTGCCGCTCGACCTCATTTTCCTCGCGGTAAAATGCGCGCATGCGCCAGAGCGCGTGGGCTAGGCCGTGACGCAGATGCAGATTGAACCCGGCGCGCACGTTGTCGAAAACGGAAAGCGTGGCAAACAAGCGAATGTTTTGGAACGTGATAAACGCCCGTGACGACGTTGAACACAGTCGTTTTACCGGCGCCGTTCGGGCCAATCAGGCCGATCAGATCGTTCGCGCCGATTTGCAGATCGAATGCCGAAACGGCGGTGAGTCCACCAAAACAAATGGTGCATTGCTTGAGATCGAGAAGTGGCGCGTTCATGTCGATCTAAACATGAGCTGGCAATTTTGCGCGCTTGCTCGCACCGCCGATCGGAATTCCTCGCCGCGGTAATCGGCCGAAAAGACCTTGCGGGCGCAGGAGCATTAACGCGATGAGAACAAGAGAGTAGATGATCACGCGGTTTGCCGCGATGCGGCGCACCAGGTCCGGCAACCATTCATAGCCGGCCACGAACCGCAAATATTCCAGCAGCAACGTGAGCAGAATCGCGGCAAAGGCGACGCCCGCGGTGCTGCCCATGCCGCCGAGGATGACCATGATGACAATTTCGATGGAACGTTGAAAATCGAATCCACTCGGATTGATGTAAGTGGTGCTGTGCGCATAAAGTCCGCCCGCTACTCCGGCAAAAAAGGCGCCGAGAACAAAGGCGGTCACTTTGTAGCGCGTGGTGTTGATTCCGACCGCTTCGGATGCGACTTCGTCGTCGCGCACGGTGAGAAAACCGCGGCCGTAAGTGGAATCGATCAAACTGACCACAATGTAGATTGTTAGAGCCGCGACCGAGTAGGTCCAAAAAAGCGTCGTGTACCCAGCGATCCCGCTGTAACCGCGCGGCCCGCCCACTGCGTCGGTGTTTTGAATCACCACCCGGATGATCTCGCCAAAACCGAGGGTAACGATGGCGAGGTAATCGCCTTTCAAACGCAGTGATGGCACGCCGACGATAAGTCCGGCAATCGAAGCGGCGATTCCTCCGGTAATTAGCACACCGACGAACAGCAAACTGATGCTAAAGAAATTTGTGCCGAGCGCTTTGAAAAGAGCGGCGCTGTGTTCGGTGGAAAGATACGCCGACACGTAGGCGCCGATGGCCATGAAACCGGCGTGACCCAGCGAAAATTGCCCCGTATAGCCATTGATCAAATTGAGACTGACCGCGAGCGTGACATTGATCCCGATGAAGATGACGATTTGGAGATAATAGGAATTCATCCCGCCGGAAAAATGCGAGGCGACCGCGCTCAATATGATCGCGGCGAGCAGCACCCACTTTTTGATGTGCCGATATTTCATGGGCAGGAGATGTCGATCTAAACTTTTTCGGCCTGCGCGCGCCCGAAAATTCCAGCCGGACGAAAAAGCAAAATGACGATGAGCAGCGAGAAGGCGATCGCGTCGCGGTATGTGGAAAAGGCCGAGCCCCCCACAAACGTTTCGATCACGCCGAGAATGATGCCTCCGACCGCCGCACCGGGAATGTTTCCGATGCCGCCCAGGACGGCCGCGACAAAGGCTTTGATTCCTGGAAGCAGGCCCATCAACGGGTCGATCGAGGGATAGCTGAGCGAATAAAGAATTCCGCCGGCTCCGGCAAGCGCGCTGCCGAGTCCGAAGGTGAATGAAACGATAGTGTCGATGTTGACGCCCATTAAAGCCGCGGCCGCGGCATTGTTAGAGACGGCGCGCATCGCCATTCCGAGTCTCGTTCGTTTTACAATGAAGGTGAGCGCGATAAGCAAACAAATGGTGACGATGAATGCTGCCAGTTGCGTGGTTGTAATCGTCAGCGCCCCTGTTCCCGGCACCGCGCGGTCCGGCATCAATTCAGGAAAAGACTTTGGATCCGCTCCGAAGACAAATTGGCCGCCGTATTCCAGAAACAGGGAAACACCGATCGCGGTAATGAGCACGGTGAGTTTTGGCCGTTGACGCAACGGACGATACGCAAGCTTCTCGATTGTAATGCCGAGGAGGGCACAGATCACCATCGTCAGAATCAATACAGCGACAGGTCCCAGCGGTGTCATCCAACCGGTGAAATGTGGCAGCAGCCGCGGAGCCAGGTAGTAACCGCAAAAGGCGCCAATCATGAAGACGTCGCCGTGCGCGAAATTGATGAAGCGCAGCACTCCGTAAACCATCGTGTAGCCAAGCGCGATCAGCGCGTAAAAAGCGCCTAACGACAGGCCGTTAATGAGCTGCTGGAAAAATTCGGTGGCCGACATGCAGCGAGTCTGCCCTCATCAACACTCAGCAATCAACCATCAAACTTCTTCAGGGCGGAACGGTCGCGACGAATTTCGTCTGGTTGTTCGCTACCTCGAGAACAACTGCCGCTTTCGTCGCGTTTCGCTTTTCGTTGATTGTGATGTTGCCTGTCACTCCGGGATAATTTTTCACGGCGGCCAGAGCATCGCGAACCTTCGTGCCGTCAGTCGATCCAGCGGTGTTGATCGCTTGCCCGAGAATCATCATCGCATCGTAACCAAGCGGCGCCATTCCATCGGGCAAGGTGTGAAATTTCGCCTGATATTTTTTCACAAAATCCTGCACCTTCGGGTTCTGGTCCTGCACTGAGAAGTGCGTCGAGAAATAGCAGCCGTCCAACGCGCTCCCGCCGATCTCAGTTAGTTTTGGCGAATCCCAGCCGTCGCCGCCGAGCAGCGGGACCTTGATCCCTAACGAGCGCGCCTGTTTCGCGATCAAACCAGCTTCCGTGTAGTAGCCGGGCACGAAAATCGCCTCGGGTTGCGCCACTTTCAGGGAAGTGAGTTGGGCACGGAAGTCCTTGTCGATACCGCCCCCGGTGTAAGACCGGTCGCCCACAATCTCTCCCCCATGAGCCGTGAAGTATTCTTTGAAGAACTGGGCGAGACCTTTCGAATAATCGCTCTTCACATCCTGCAAAATCGCGACCTTCTTCGCGTGCAGATTCTCAAGCGCGAACTTTGCCATCACTGTCCCCTGGAATGGGTCGATGAAGCAAACGCGAAAAATGTAATCGCCCTTTTCGGTCACGCTCGGATTAGTCGAGCCGGGCGAAACCATCGGAATTTTCGCTTGTTGACAAATGGGCGCCGCCTCCAGCGAGCGTGAGCTGGCGATCTCGCCCACGATCGCAATTGCTCGGTCGCTCGCGATCAGTTTTTTCACAGCGGCCGAAGGCTGGCCTGGTTTGGATTGATCGTCCTCCATGACAATTTTTACTTTACGTCCACTGAGCACGCCGCCGGCGTTGTTGATTTCTTCCTTCGCTAACTCGACGCCGTTACTCGAGTTGATTCCAAAAGTCGCTTCACTGCCGGTGAGCGAAGCGAATTCTCCAATCACAATGTCCTGCGCCCGGACGGAGACGGCGAAACCAAACAACGCGCAAATCAAAAAAACAACTGTGGAACTGAGACGTGATTTCATAACTACCTCCTCCTTTACCCCTTCACTTGCCCGCGCGCAATTCCCACCGGCTTCGAAAACCAAGAAAATGGGCGTATCCCGAGTTGCAAAATTCCTTAATGAAATCTTGGACGAAAGGTGGCTCGTGCTATTCTCCCGCCCGATGATTCACCCCAGGCTGCTTTCATTCACGCGCGCAACATTGCCGATCTTGCTCTTGAGCGCGCTTTGCGCGGGCCACATTTCCGCCGCCACCGGATCGGCGCGTGCTTCACAGCAATCGGGGCCGCAGTTTGAAGCGTTGCCACTTGTTCGCTCGCGGCAGAATCATCTCCTTGTTCGCGCTATCATTAATGGCAAGCCTGCCTGGCTCGGCGTGGACACAGGTGCGCCGGTCAGCGCAATCGCCGCGCAGCGCCGCGAATACTTCGGACTTACCGGAATTCCGGGCAGTTCGAAATTGCCGGCGCGCTTGCAGATCAATGGCGCGTTTAACAGTGTTGCCATTGCGCGCAGGTTCCAACTTGGCGCGCTCAAACTCCTGGATGAACCGGTCGTGGTTGTCGATCTTAGCGGTTCCGGCCGTGCTGTCCGCATGCTCCACGAGCAGCAGATCGATGGAATCCTTGGTGCTGATATTCTTTTTCCCACCGGAGCGGTCCTTGATTGCCAGAGACAGTTGCTGATTCTGAAAGTCGATCCGGACGCTTCCGGCAGCGCACCCGGAGTGGAGCATCGCGGTCTCCGCAGCATGCCGATTCGCGTGAGTGACGGGTTCAATCTTTATGTCGATGGCGCGGTCAACGGCGCGCCCGCCCAGCTCATGATTGACACCGGCGCGTTTGCCACGCTGCTCCATCGCGGGTTCGTTCGCCGGATGCGTATTCCGCTACAGGAAACGGCGTTCACCTCCTCCGCCGTGAATCTAAAACAACGGGGCGTTGAGATCGCGCGGATCCGCCGATTGTCGGTCGGTTCGGTCGATATTTTGGGCAAAGACGTCGGCGTGATCGATCTGGCAGGTCTGATTCACAGCGGACTCTTGGACGCTTCGCCGCCCGTCGCCGGCTTGCTTGGCGCCGAAATCTTGCGCCAGCATCACGGCATCATCGATTTCGGCACCCGCACGCTTTATCTAAAAAGGTAAAGGGTGGGTCGGGCCTAACGAAAACGCGCCAACGGGAGTCGAGCGACATAGATAGGACGAATGCATTAGCTGCATGTGACAAGCGGCGCTTTGACATGCAACCATTTGGTTGCATAATCCGAGGCAATGGATGAAGTCTTTAAAGCGCTGGCCGATTCGACCCGGCGACAATTGCTCGATCGGTTGCACGACAGCAATGGGCAAACCTTAAGCGAATTGTGCAAGCACCTCGTCATGACACGCCAAGCCGTGACCAAACATCTTCGGTGGCTGGAAAGGGCGAACCTGGTTGTGATTCTCTGGCATGGACGAGAAAAACTTCATTACCTCAATCCCGTCCCACTGCGTCAGATCTCCGAACGTTGGATCGACAAGCACCAACGCCGGATTCCCCTTGCCTTGAGCGAACTCGAGCAGGGCCTTGAGAGGATCGACCTAAACGGGCCGTGAGGAAACCGGGGACCAGTTACATCACTTTCTCAGCCGGAGAATGCGTCGAAAAACCGCGATCAACCACCGGGAAAAAAAGCGAAGGGCGATTCCAAAAGACATTTTTGATTGACCGCGCGCGCGATCTCGAAACTCGACTGGAATTTCACGGATGCGCAAAGTTGAACCGGCGCGGACAATTGTTTCAAAGGCTATCTTGAAGCCGACGGTCGGTGGCGCGACTTCTAGTAAGCGAGAACGCGCGATGGCAAAGAAACCGGACATCGAATCGTGCACGCCCGTGAGCGGATAAGCGAGCGCCGCGCCAGCTCGCGAAAGCATCAGCCGCCAAAACGGCCATCCTGGCGTCGATCCACCGGTAACATAACGGCTTCCGGTCACCATGTCCGCCGTGCCCGCCAGCAACGGAGCTAGCAGATCATTGATTTGCTCTGGCGGATGGCTGAGGTCCGCGTCCATGACGAGCAACAACTCCCCCCGTGCTGCTTCCGCGCCGAGCATGATTGCGGATGCCAATCCCGGCTCTGTGTGGTCTTGCTCGATCAAGCGGATCGGATGATTCCCGGTCAGCGAGCGAATCACATCGCGCGTCCCGTCGGTCGAATCATCATCAACAAATAGGATCTCGTGAAAAGGAACGGCGCTCGCCACAATCTGCGACACCAGAGTTGCGATATTTTCCGCTTCGTTACGTGTGGGAACAATGATCGAGATGGACTTGGCAAACGTGGACATGTTTAGCGACTGTAGTAAAAGCTACTGACGCTGTCGCTCAATCGTATCGAGTGCTTCGCGTGCCGTCGGCTCGTTAGGCACCAATCGCAGCACGGTTTGCAAGTGCGCGACCGCTTCGTCGTATCTTCCCAGCCTGATTAGAACCAGTCCAAGGTTACGGTGGATCGCTGGGTGCTCTGGTTCGAGTTCGAGTGCTTTCTCATATTCGCTAATAGCTTCCTCGTAGCGTTCCATCGCTGCTTTCCTATCTGCTTCGGCAGCGATCATTGCATCTTGTTCTAAAAGCGCTTGTCCTGAGTCGATAAGATTGTTTGCCGTAAGGGTCAAAGCATTGGCGAGGTTTGTTCGCATGGTCGCGACGCCTGCACTTTTCGCTGTGGAAGATTTTTCTCCCTTTAACTGCAACGCTTTGCGGTATTCGACGATTCCTTCCTCGAAGCGCTCGAGCCGGCAGTAGGCCAGTCCGAGGGAGTTGTAATTGTCGGGCAGCTCCGGTTTCAGTTCGATGACGCGTTCGAAATGCTGCGCGGCTTCCGCGAATTTCCCTTGATCGAAGAAGAGTTGTCCGATCCGGTTGTGACCCTGCCACGCGTCCGGATTCTTAGAAAAATTATCCTGCCAGAGTGTTTCTTCGTTGCGATAAATTTTCGTCCGGCCCCAGGTGTAACTTCCCATTGCCCCGAGGAGGAGCGTGACAACGGCTCCGGTTACAATCTTTATCCATCGTGGGCGCGACTCTAATAGACGCGCCACTCCCGCACTGAACAGAGCGATTAGAGAAATATCGGCGAAGTATTGGAAATGATCCGCGACCAGCGTGCCGCTGCGCGGATAAGCCATGCGCACAAATCCAAGCACCGGCACTAGCGCGACGACGAAGTAGGCCAAGGCAAAGAGAAAACTGTGCGTCCAGCGATCGCGCCATCGCCAGAGAATCGACATCAGGCCGATGAGCGCGACCAAAGGCAGCCACTCCACCGCTCGAGGCGAATCGAATCGCCAACTCGGATAGACTGTCATAAGCCGGATCGGCGCCAAGACCTTCCCCGCATACCACCACACTGCCATTCCGGCGTTAGCGAAGCGTCGGCCAAAAGATCCGAGAACAATCTCCTCCTCACCAATACCGCGATTTTGAAACCAAAGCGTTAACAAGCCAAATGCGACTGCGATCAAAAAGAATGGCCAGGTTCGAATCATCTCCCCGTGAGAATGCGAGCTCCCACGGTGGGCGGCTCGGCTTCCGCCCGCACCATTATTTTTCTCGAGACTTGAGCTTCCCCGCCACCATGCGCAGAGCAAAAGCACCACAGGCAAAAACACCACCTGTGTTTTTGACAGAAGTGCCAATAGGAAAAAAAAGAGTGATGCGACATAAGCGACGGAGCCGCTGAGGACTCGTTTTCCCTCGATCTCAAAAAAACAGAGGAGTGAGACAAGAAAGAAGAACATGGAAAGCAGATTTTTCAGCTCGGATATCCATGCCACTGATTCTGCGTGGATTGGATGGATTCCGAAAATCAGACCGGCCAACCACGCCCCTGGAATTTCCAGCCTTCGCAATACCGCCCAGACGAGCAGTGCGTTGGCAGACTGAAGAAGAATGTTGAGAGCGTGATAACCGGCGGCATGCCCGTCGAAAAGGTGAGACTCAATCCAGAATATCGTGTTAGTGAGTGGGAAATAATCCGCGGTTCTCGCTCCCGACCAAATTTCCGCCAGGCCAGAGAAACTTTGCAGCAACGGATTCGCTGTGATCAGCGGCTGGTCGTCCCAAACGAAACCTGCACGAAGCGCAGGCAGGTAAGCGAGCCCGACCGCCACGACAATTACTACGGTTTTGGCCGCGAGCTGCCAATGGTCGAATCCTCGGCGCCGTTGCTTGCTGGCCGGGCTATTCGACGTCGATTTCGCGGACACCTTTTTGCTGACGAATGATCTCGACTTGGTTGCGAATTTTGTCGCCGAGTCCGACGGCGCGCGGGATAGCCTGGATGAAAATGAACGGCGAAGACGTGTCGGAAGTATTCATCTGCACATTCTCAACGCCAACCAGCCGATAAAGAAACGGCTGCCGCGTCTCCAGGTCCTTTACGCGATACATTTCCAGCGTGTCAGTTACCTTGCTGAAAACGCCTTCCGTGATTTTCAGCCGCTCGGTCGTCAGCTCGTAGATTTTATTTTTCGTTTGGAGAAATCGCGCCAGCGCAATAAAGATCGGCACGATGAGCCAGCAAAAGAGCGCGCAGAGAATGTACACGCCGAAGTTTTTCCATTGCGATGAGCTCCCGCGCCAGACGATTTCCTCTGCCATGTCGAAAGTTGTAGCGTGTAGTGGCGGCTGTGTCAGCCGCAGTTTTGTAAATTCGGCGCTTGTTAAAAGCGCCGCTACAGCGTGATGGACATCACACAAGCATTCGTGCTCGGCGCCGGACTGGGGACGCGTTTGCGCCCGCTGACCGACCACCTGCCCAAGCCGCTCATCCCCATTTTTCAGAAACCGCTTATAACGTTTGCCCTCGATCATCTGATTGAATCTGGAGTTGAGCGCTTCATCATCAACACCCATCGGTTGCCGGAATCTTTTGAACATGTTTTCCCGGAGAACAGTTACGCCGGGCATTCGGTCACGCTTGTTAACGAACCGGTTCTGCTCGACACCGGCGGCGGCATCAAGAATGTGCAATCACTTCTCGGGACGAAACCCTTCATCGTTTACAGCGGCGATATCCTCACCGACGTCGACCTTGGGCCGCTGATCGAAGAGCACTTCCGCGCGCAGAACGATGTCACGCTAGGCTTGCGTCGGAATACCGGTTTGGGTGCTGGTGTGGTTGCGCGAAACGGACGAATCGTCTCGATCTCGAACGAATCCAATCCGACCGACAATTTTGACTACGCGAACATATCCGTCTGGAATCCTGAGATCTTTCGCAGGATCCCCTCAAACCAAAAAGTTTCGTTCATTCCAATCGTCACGCAGTGGATTGGACAAAACGGCAGGATTGGTGGCGTCGTCCTTGACGATGGCAAGTGGTTCAACATCGGTTCGAGAACCGAATATCTCGAAGTCCACCGCGCAATTTCAAAAGAGAGCTGGAAACCCCACTATGTGAAAACGCCCGGGTGGTCAGAGCCAATCGCAGCCAGTGCGTATGTCGATCCAAGCGCGCAAGTGCGCGGCTGCTCGGTCGTGGGCGCGGATTGCCGGGTGGGAGAGGACGCAATTTTGGAAGACACTATTTTGTGGCCCGGCGCACAAATTGCTTCACGAAGTAGCCTCAAGGGTTGTATTGTCCGCTCCCGCTGCAAAGCGAGCGGCGTCCATCGCAACATCGATATCTAAGGGCCACATGAGAACCGATCTCCTTCTGCGCCAGACGCGAATGCATTTTCCGCGTTTCAATGTCGATGAGGTAAAAATCACGCCGATCGAGAAAGGCGGCTCCGACCGAAAATTTTATCGAGTGAATTGCTCTCCAGCGCAGGCGCTCATCCTCGTGAAATACAATCTGGAGCGCGAAGAAAACCGACACTACGTCGCGATCGCAAAATTTCTCGAGGCCCACGGGATTCACGCGCCGAAGATTTATTATCACGATCCGGACGAGGGGTTGATCTGGATCGAGGATCTGGGTGAGCGCGACCTTTTCAGTTACCGCGGCGAAAGCTGGCTGGTGCGCCGCGCATTTTACGAATCGGCGCTGGATGAGGTCGCCAAGCTGCATCGCGTGTCCGAAATGGATTCGCACGCGATCCGCGGCGATTTACCGGCCGAATTCAACGCCGCGCTTTATCTTTGGGAACAGAGTTATTTTTTCGAGAATTGTTTGGGCCGCCATTTCGAGATCGACAACGTAAAGCTCGCTGCGCTCGCCGCACTGCCCGTCTTGCGGGAAATCGCCGAACGTCTCGCCGGTCTGCCGCGAGTTTTGGTGCATCGCGATTTTCAATCGCAAAACATCCTCCTCCGCAACGCCCAGGCCTATCTGATCGATTTTCAAGGAATGCGGCCCGGTCTTGCGCAATACGATCTCGCGTCGTTGCTCTATGATCCATATGTCGATCTGGCGGGCGAAGAGCGCGACGAACTGATCGCTTATTTTCGCGAGCAGCAGGTTAGAAATGGGATCAACATTAACGGTGAATTCGACTCCACCCTTCGACTTTGCGCGATGCAGCGGCTGATGCAGGCTCTCGGCGCCTATGGATTTCTCGGCCTGGCCAAAGGTCACAAGCAATTTCTCGAACATGTTCCCGCGGCGGTGAAATCGCTGCGCCGCATTGTCGAACCAATCGAAGGTTTAGAGCAGCTCGAAGCGCTGCTCGCTCAATTGATCTAACGCCCGGACAAGAACGGGTTTGTCCGGCGTTCGGTCCCAATTTTGGTCGGCGGTCCATGGCCGGGAAGCACGGTCACATTGTCGCCGAGCGGAAATAACTTTTTCTTAATTCCCGCGAACAAAAGATCGACGTCTCCGCCCGGCAAATCCCAGCGCCCAACGCCGCCGGCAAAAAGCACGTCGCCCCCGATGAGCAGTTCGTCTTTCCGCGAGAAGAAACAAAGACTGCCGGGGCAATGGCCCGGCACTTCCAGCACTTCCATTTCCAGGCCGAGAAAATTTCGCGACGGCGTTTCTTCGATCATGAAATCGGGCTGGACCGGTTCGATTTCCAATTCAAACCCGAAACTGCGAAAGAATTCGCGATCGGAAATCATCGGGGCGGTAATGGGATGGCAACCGACCTGGCAATTGAAGCGGCGTTTGATTTTGGCGATGTCCTGGACGTGATCGATGTGTCCATGCGTGAGCAGCAAAAGTTTTAGATCGAGCTGGCGCGAGTCGAGCCAATCGCAAGCGCCATCGGGCGCGTCGAACAAAATCCAGCCTTCCGGCGCCTGAACCAGATAGCAATTGGTCTCGAAAATGCCGCCGCAGAAGGTTTCGTAAGTCATGGCCGCCGTTTCAGTTTCGCGTCGAAGCTAGCATTGAAAAGTCACTTTGCATTTTGCCGCTCATGGAAAGGAAGTTGCATCCGAACGCGGGAGTTTTTGCGATTCTTTGAATGTTAAGGCGCCGCGAGTGTCTCAACTCCTACATGTCGATCTTGTCCAGTCGCCTTGCGTTTCACGGTGAATTCTGCGAACGTGGCAAACCCTTTTTCTCAATGAAATCACGTCTTGGTCTATTGCTGGCGGTTCCCGCCCTCATTTTCTTCAGTACCGCTGCACCCCAGCCGCTGCAGGCGAAGTCGGATGCCGAACAAATCTGCGTCTCCGTCGGCCGGCTGCTTGAGGAAGGCCATTACACGCATCAGCCGCTGAACGATGAAATTTCGAGAAAATTCCTCCAGACTTATCTGGAGCTGCTCGATTACAGTCATCTCTTTTTCACGCAGCAGGATATCCAAGCGCTCAATACCAAATATGGAGAGGCGGTCGACGATGACGTTCTTCTCGGCAATTTGAAACCGGCCTACGAAATTTACGATCTCTACGCGAAACGCGTGGATCAGCGCGTGGCCAAGGTGAAGGAGTTGCTTAAACAGCCAATGGATTTTAAAGCCGACGCGACGATCGAGGTTACCCGCCAAAAGGCGGCCTGGCCGAAAGATGAGGCGGAAGCCGACCAGCTTTGGCGCGGTCGCATCACGAACGAATTGTTGCAGGAAAAATTGAGCGAGCACCCGATCGAGCCCGGCCCGCAGTTGGTGGCGCGGCGTTACGATCGTCTCGCCCGCACCGTGCACGAGGAAGATAAGAACGAGCAGGTGAAGCTTTATCTCGATGCGCTCGCGCAAACCTACGATCCGCACTCGGAATATTTGAG
>WNFT01010037.1_pt1 | contig 14019 bp, 11 predicted proteins | sample 5400191 | NCBI WGS metagenome assembly WNFT01 (sample SAMN13153359, study PRJNA577476) | soil metagenome | isolation source: 80 cm saprolite under Madrone tree | place: USA:California | collected 2016-06-14
TGATCGCGATTGGTTTCGTACTCCGCGCTTATGCCGGCGGGGTGGCGATCGATGTGGCGGTCTCACCCTGGCTGGTCTTCATCACGTTCGTGCTGGCGCTGATGGTCGCGCTGGCGCGCCGCCGTCATGAACTGATCGCGCTCGACGCGGCCGCGGTCGACCATCGCGGGCCGCTCGGCGAATACAGCGTCAAGCTGATCGACCAGATGCTTTCGATCGTCGCGGGTGCGACGCTGGTGGGCTACATGATCTACACGGCGTCGCCCGAAGTTGCGCAGAAACTCGGCACTCAGCATTTATTTCTTACGGTGCCGTTCGTCGCGTTCGGAATTCTGCGCTACCTCTATCTCGTCAACGAGTGCAATGAGGGCGGTGATCCGGCGCGGCTGGTACTTCGCGACCGTCCGCTGCTGATCTCGATACTGTTCTGGATAATTGCCGATATCCTGTTGCTGTATGCTTAGTGTGCTGTCCCATTAATAACCTTGCAACTCGCTCAGGATGACAAACCAGGGCGCAGCTTGGTCATCGTCAATGAGACGACCAACATCATATCTGGCTCCTGCCCTCACCCGCGCGCGCCAAGCGCGCTTGCCCTCTCCCTGGACAGGGAGAGGGATCTGAAATGGACACTGAGACGGAACCAAAAAAATCACAGACTCGGAGTATGACAGCTTACCCGTATAACGGTATTTACGGGACACAACACTAGAGACGAACTCTCGCCGCGCTCGCTCACAGGTGCTGTTACCTACGAGTTTGTGAGTTTTTAGTCGCAGCCCCAATGAGGTTGTAGGGGATTCCTGCGTAGCCCCCTTAGCCGCGCGCTCACGCGCGCGAGATGCTTCACTTCGTTCAGCATGACAAACCAGCGCGGGGAAGGGCTTCCCGCTGCTGTGCGGGTACGAGGACCGCGGCTCTATCGGTAGTCGGGCAGGATGCCGGTGCGCGACTGGAAGGGATTGCGTCCGAACGGGCTTTCGCCGACCGAACCGATCCCGCCGAGCGTGACCTGGAACTGGAAGGCGACCTCGCTCGGGTTGATGCTCTTGGTCACACCCATATCGGTCGCCCAACAGTCGCAGGGCGACTTGACGCGTACTCCGTATTCCTGTGAGAGCATGCGACGAGTGGCGAAATCGTACGACGGCGCGAAGTACACCCCGAGGCGGTCGAACAGGTCATAGTACGCGCGCAGCACCAGCGACTGGCTGAAGTTCGCGTTGATGCCCTTGGCGAAAGTCGGGCCGGGTGCGATGTAGTTATAGCCGACTTGCAGGAACGAACCCGTAGCAGCCTTGCCCATATAAAGCTTGGATTGGTTGTTGGTCCACCACGGCTGAAAATTCAGATAGGCACTGGCGTATCGGATTTGGGACTGGCGCGGGTCATAGCCGATTTGCGAGCCGAAGGACATCAGCCGCGTCGGGAAGAGCGTGGCGCCGGCCTGCAGGTCCGAGAAACGCGACCCTCCCTTGGCGATCGCGTTAGTAGTGTCGTAGGCCTGCATCAGGTTGAAGCGCACCAACTCTTCGACCCTGCCGCCATCGAACAGGGTGCGTGCGCGGAACGGGCTGATCGTCGAGACTTCCTGCCCATCCGCATTGGGCACGTCGCTCTGCGCTGCTGTCAGTTGCGGTAATTTCGCGTACAGGCGCGAGGTGAACCCATAAACTATCAGGCTTCGCGGCTCGACCCGGTCGACCTCGTCGAACAACGGAAAATCGCTTTGGCCGATGCGGGGAACGTAGGAATAGGTCACAAACGGTTCGATCGTATGCTTGAGCTTTTCGATGTATTTCCAATCGACGTCGTAGACTTTTTCAATTTCGCTGGCGACGCCGGTATTAGCGTAGACAATTTCGCGCGATTGTAGTCCACCTTGGCCGAGCGCCCCTAGTGCGAGACCGTTGTTGAACTTCCGCCCCTTCGTGTCGATCGGGATAATGGCGATCTGATGTCCCGAGGTATCGTAGACGGTTTCGCGTAGCCCGAGCGTGCCGAAGCCGTAGAGATAGTCGCCGAGCCGCCACGGCACGGTAACCCGCGGATTGAGGTCGAGCCGCAGTCCGTTGACCCCGTTGGCTCTCCAGAAATTGGTACCCTGCACGTCGTAATCCGCGTGAGCCAAGCCGCCCAGCAGGTCCTTGCGGCCACTCACCAGGATCTCAGGCAGCGTCTGGAGTGCGAACTGCTGCGGTTGAATCAGGTCCTGATGCCAGGTGCCCTGGAGACGCGCAAAGCCGTCGCTATAGCTGTCGAGCAGGCCGAAATGCGAGACCGCGTCGCGCATCGACTGGAAACTATTCGGGAAAGCGATACCGGTTCCGAGACCCCGCGACAGTGTCCACACGTTCATCTCACGCAGGAACAAACTGTCGCTGACGCTTACCGTGTCGCCGTAAGCGGTGATGTCATTAGTCAGATGTTGCCGCGCCATCGCGATGATGCCGTAGCGATCCATCGGGATATGCGGGTCGGCAATCTGATCGTCGATCACGTCGTGGACGCGGCTATGCGGGGTGCGCAAGTGCTCGTCGTAAAAAGAGCCGTCGAGCACGAGGTAGTCGTCGATACCGCTGACCAGGCGATACTCGCCCAACGCGCCCACGCGCTGCGAGGTTTGAACATCGAGCGCCACGGTCGCGTCAGAACTCTTATTGATATCGATATAGTAGGGCTGCAGTAATTGGAGGCCGCGCAGACCCGACTCGCCAACGCGCGGAGCGAGAAAGCCCGAATGGCGCTCGGTGTTGGCCGGGAAGACCATGTAGGGCAGGGGGATAACCGGGTAGCCCAGAATATTGAAATGGGCGTGACGGGCTTTTCCCTCCCCGCCGATATGTACGTCGAGACTCTTGGCGGTGATACTCCAGTCGGGCGTCCCGGGGTCACATCCGCAGGTCGTGAAGAAACCGTCAGTCACAGAGTAGCGCTGACCCTCGAGCTTCCTGATTTTCTTGCCCTCGAGCCGGTAGCTTTTGTCCTTGTTGGTGACCTTGCCGTTGGTCAGTTCGCCGGTTTCATCGGTGAGGTTGAGCTGCGCCTCGCTCGCGGTTATCCGGCCCAGCGGGTCGACAATTTGAACGTTGCCAACCGCATGAGCCGTGTGTTGGCGCCGCTGCAAGTCGACCTGGTCCGCCGAAAGCACGCTGTTGGCCTGCGTGACAATCGCGTCGCCGGTTACGAGAAAGCTGTCGGTCTTGTAGTCGTAAACGAATTTCTCACCGGTGACGGCGAGCGGTCCTTGATGCTGTGCGTGGACGAATGAAGAAAAACCGCCGCCCGCCTGCTGTGCGCGCAGCATCGACGGTGCGCAAACCAATATCGTGACGGCCACCAAGCCGCCCCAAGCCGCGACGCCGATAATGCCGCAAAATGATTTACGCGGTAGGTTCAGGAAAGAGCCCCCGCCGCCCCTGACGCCGCAAGAACCAAGGATAGACCTCCCCCACCAGATATACGGAACCGGTGACCAAAACTACATCGTCAGGACCGGATTCTGCCATAACTTGCTCGATCGCTTCCAGCGGTTCGCGTGTGACCCGCGTCGGCACGTGCCGGGCGAACAGCGGCGCGAGATGCTCCGGGTCAAGCGGACGCTTCGGTTTGACTCGCGTCAAGATCGCGTCACGCACGCGCGGCGCCAGCATCTCAGCCATGTGCTCCCATCGCTTGTCTTCGAGACAGCCAAAGACCAGATGCGGCCTGACGCCGGGTCCGAGTTCGACCGCGATGGTCTCGAGCAAAGCTTCGACCGCTAGTTCGTTATGCGCGCAGTCCAGGATAACCAGCGGCCGGTGCATGACGACATCAAAGCGCCCCGGCCAGATGACCTCCGCGAGTCCGCGGCGGATTGCGTCCTCGTCCAATTTCCAGCCCTGCGCGCGCAGCGTCTCAGCCGCGGCGAGCGCGATCGCGGCGTTCTCATGCTGGAACGGGCCCGCGAGTCCCAGTTCCAGGTCTTCGAGCGCGAGGCCGAGTCCATGATAATCGAGCCGATGTGCCGGCGCCTGCGAACGGTATGAAAATTCGCGATCGATCAGGAAGACCGGGCATCCGCGTTGCGCCGCGATCGACGTGAGCGTCAGGCGTGCATCCGGGTCGCGCGCCCCGATTACGACCGGCACGCCGGGCTTGATAATCCCGCCCTTCTCACCCGCTATCGCCGTGATGGTGTAGCCAAGGTGCTCCATGTGGTCGAAGCCGATTGGCGTGATAACGCTGAGCAGCGGCTGGAGCACGTTGGTCGAATCCAGACGGCCGCCGAGTCCGGTTTCGACCACCGCGATATCGACGGCCGCCTCCGCGAAATAGAGAAACATCAGTGCGACCGTGAATTCGAAGAACGTCAGCGCGAGCCCGGCGCGCTCATATATATCGCGCAGCCGCGTGATGTACTCGAGCATCAAGCGGCCCGGCATCTCGGCGCCGTCGATGCGCGTGCGCTCGGTCAAGTTCACGAGATGAGGCTTGGTGTAGAGACCACTGCGATAGCCTGCGGCGCGCAGGCATGCATCGAGCATCGCGGCGACCGATCCCTTGCCCTTGGTGCCCGCGATATGGACGGCACGGAGCTTGAGATGCGGATTGCCGATCAGCGCAAGCGCCTGCTCCATTCGCTCGAGCTTGTAGATCTCGCCGCGCGCTTCGAGCGAATAGAGCCAGTTGAGTGTTTCCGGCAGACTCTCCATGGCCGCACCGGGATTTTAATCTTCGCGTCCCCACCATGAAAGCGGCGCAGCGCCGGTAATGCGCGATAACGCTCGAGCAAGGGAGGCGATCACCGTCTAGCGCCCCCGCGCCCCGCCGGCGGACGCAACATCGTGAGCAACTGGGCGAGCGTGAAGCGCATCTTATGGCGCGGAACGATCGCGTCGAGCATCCCGTGCGCCAGCAGAAACTCGGCCGTCTGAAAATCGTCGGGAAGCTGCTGGTTCGTCGTCTGCTCGATAACCCGCCGCCCGGCAAACCCGATAACCGCACCAGGCTCGGCGATATTCAGGTCGCCCAGGCTCGCGAACGACGCCGCCACGCCGCCCGTCGTCGGATCGCACAGTATCGAAATGTACGGCAGTCCCGCCTCGCGGATTCGCGCGATCGCCGCCGCAACCTTCGCCATCTGCATCAGCGACAGCGTGCCCTCCTGCATGCGGGCGCCGCCCGACGAAGAGAAGACCATGATCGGCAGCCGCCTTTTGAGCGCGCGGTCGAACAATCGCGCAAGCTTTTCGCCCACGGCCACGCCCATGCTGCCGCCCATGAAGCCGAAATCCATCACGGCGAGCGCGGTGGGCCGCCCTTCGATTTTACAGACGCCGGTAACGATAGCGTCGTTGCGTCCGCTTTGCCGGCGCGCCTGCTCCATCCGCTGCGGATAGGGGCGCGTATCTACGAATTGTAGCGGGTCTCCGCTCGCGAGGCCGGTGAACAACTCGCGCCACGATCCGCGGTCGACCGTGATTGCGAGCCGCTGCTCGACCGTGAGGCGCATATGATGGCCGCACTTGGCGCAGACGTTGAGGTTGCGCTCGACTTCCTTGCGAAATGCGACCTCCCGGCATCCGGGGCACCGGACCCAGAGATCATCGGCGGCCGGCGCCGGCTGCGCCTGCGTCGTCGCACGATCGTCCCGACTCTCTGCCATCGCCATTATCGCGCCGCGACGTCACTGGCGCTGTCGCGTGCCGCACGCGTCGCGGATTTCAGCGCGCCCACGAATTCGCCCACGGCCGCGACGAGACCCTCTGAGCTGGCGTTCGCCTCGATCAACAGGGAAATCGCGCTAGCCCACGGCCGCGACGAGACCCTCTGAGCTGGCGTTCGCCTCGATCAGCAGGGAAATCGCGCTGCCGACAATCACCGCGTCGGCAAAGGCCGCGACCTCGGCCGCCTGTTCCGGCTGCGAGATCCCGAAGCCGACTCCGATCGGAAGATCCGTTACGCCGCGCAGTTGGCGCACGTTCGCTTCGAGGTCGTCCGCGAGTCTGGTGCGCGCTCCAGTCACTCCGGTTACCGAGACGTAATAAAGGAAGCCGCTCGCCGAACGTGCGACCATCCGGCTGCGCTCCAGCGGCGTCGTGGGCGCGAGCAGGTAGATGATATCCAATCCGTTTGCGCGCGCCGGCTTCGCCAGTTCGGCGGCTTCTTCCGGCGGCAGATCGACCGCGAGAAGTCCGTCGACTCCCGCCCGCGCCGCGTCGGCGCACAGCCGCTCGCATCCGTAATGCAGGATCGGGTTGTAGTAGCCGAACAGGATCAACGGGATCGCCGTTTTCTTGCGCAGCTCCGCGACCATCGAGAGCACCGCCGGCAGCGTCGCCCCCGCCTTCAGTCCGCGCGCACCCGCGCGCTGATTCGCCGGCCCGTCCGCCATCGGGTCGGAAAATGGTACACCCAGTTCGACGATATCGGCGCCGCGCGCTTCGAGTTCGAGCACGAGGCGCGCCGTTGTTTCGATGGCCGGGTCGCCCGACATGATAAACGGGATCAGCGCGGCTTCGTTGCGCGCGCGTAACTCCCTGAACTTTTCCGCGATTCTGCCGTGCGTCATCGAGGCTTCCCCGCTCACAGGCCTACGCCCAGCGCCTGCGCGACGGTCTGCATATCTTTGTCACCGCGTCCCGATAGATTCACGACGATCACCTGCTCGCGCAGGATCGTCGGCGCAAGTTTCGCCGCGTACGCCACCGCATGCGCGCTCTCAAGCGCCGGGATTATCCCCTCCGTTTCGGAAAGCAGCTTGAGCCCTTCGAGCGCCTCGGCATCGGTGACCGCGACGTATTGCGCACGTCCCGTGTCCTTGAGCCACGCATGCTCAGGGCCGACACCCGGATAATCGAGTCCGGCGGCAATCGAATGGGTCTCGCGAATCTGCCCCATCTCGTCCTGCAGCAGGTACGTGCGATTGCCGTGCAGCACGCCGACGCTGCCCGCGTTGAGCGTCGCGGCATGGCTCGGGCCGTTGAGCCCAAGCCCGGCGGCCTCGACGCCTATCATCCGCACGTTGGCGTCCTTGATAAACGGATAGAAAAGTCCGATGGCGTTCGAGCCGCCATTCACGCACGCGATCAATACGTCGGGCAAGCGGCCTTCCTTTACCGTAATCTGGCGCCGCGCCTCGCGTCCGATAACGGCCTGGAAGTCACGTACGATCATCGGGTACGGATGGGGTCCGGCGGTCGTACCAATCAGGTAATAGGTATTGCGCACGGTCGCGATCCAGTCGCGCAAGGCTTCATTGAGGGCGTCTTTAAGGCTCCTGGAGCCGGCGTCGACCGCGGTGACCTTTGCGCCCAGCAGCTTCATCCGGAAAACGTTGAGCGCCTGCCGCTCGACGTCGACGCTCCCCATGAACACTTCACATTCGCGTTTGAACAGCGCAGCCATCGTCGCGGTCGCCACTCCATGCTGTCCGGCGCCGGTTTCCGCCGTGATGCGCGCCTTGTTCATACGCACCGCGAGCAGCGCCTGGCCGAGCGTATTGTTAACCTTGTGCGCGCCGGTATGGCAGAGGTCTTCGCGCTTGATGTAAATCTTCGCACCGCCCAGCTTGGCGGTCAGGTTGGCGGCAAAGAAGAGCGGAGTAGGGCGTCCGACAAACTCGCGCGAGTAGCGTTGCAAGTCCTCGCGGAACTTCGGGTCGCGGCGCGCGTCCTTGTACGCCAGCTCCAACTCCAGCAAGGCCGGCATCAGGGTCTCGGCGACGTAGCGGCCCCCATACAGGCCGAAGTGTCCGTGCCTATCCGGAAGACTTTGCATTCGCGATAAAGCTCCTCAGTTTTGCGGGGTCCTTGACGCCCGGCGCGGATTCGACGCCGCTCGCGACGTCGACCGCGTAGGGTCTTAGCGCGCACGCCTCGGCGACATTGCCGGGATGCAACCCGCCTGAAATAAAAACGCGGGTGAGGTCGAGGCCCTCGAGCTTGTCCAGCGGCCGTGCCTCGCCCGTGCCGCCGTAAAGTTGCGGATTAAACGTGTCGAACAGTAAGTAATCGGCTTTCGTGCTCGATAGTGTACTGGAAACGAGCGTACTCGATATGAGATCGCGGGGCGAATCTGCCTTGAGCCGCAAGGCCCGGATAACCTTCACCGGCCATCCGGCAAGTTCGCGCTCATCTTCGTCGCCATGGAATTGCACGAGGTCGAGCCCGGCTTCGCGCAATCGCTCGGCGATATAATCGCGCGTCGCATTCACGAAGACTCCCGCGACGAGACATCGCCCGGCAACTGCGTCGCGAATTTCGCGCGCGCGTTCGACGCTGACGTAGCGCGGGCTCGCTGGATGGAAATTGACCCCGATTATGTCAGCGCCGAATGTCACTGCCATCTCAGCGTCTTTCGCGCGCGTCAGGCCGCAGATTTTCACCTGCACGCTCACGCTATTTTCGCGCCTCCGCGGCGTCGAACGACTGCACGAGGGCAGACAACGCCGCGCGCGGATCGCCCTCGCGCAACAGGCTCTCGCCTACAAGAAACGCGCGCGCACCTGCGGCATCGAGCCTGCGAATGTCGGCGGGCGTTTCGATCCCGCTCTCCGAGACGATGAGTGCGCTACCGGAATAATCGCGCAGCAATTCCTCGGTTACCGCGATATCGGTCTTGAACGTATGGAGGTCGCGGTTGTTGATCCCGATGAGTTCCGCGCCGCATCGTTGCGCGAGCGCGAACTCTGCCGGATTATGCACCTCGACCAGCGCCGCCATACGAAGCTCATGCGCAAGCGCGGCGAGCGAGCGCAAATCAGCCTTGGCGATCATCGCGGCGATCAACAAAATACAGTCGGCGCCGGCCGCGCGCGCCTCGTATATCTGGTACGGGTCGAAGATAAAGTCCTTGCGCAGAAGCGGGACGTCGACGGCAGCGCGAACCGCGCGCAAATCAGCAAGTGAGCCCTTGAAATGCCGGTCGGTGAGCACGGAAATCGCGGCCGCACCGGCAGCCGCGTAATCGCGCGCAACCGCCGCCGGATCGAGTCCGGGCAGGATGTCGCCCTTGCTGGGCGAGGCGCGTTTGACCTCGGCGATAATTGCGGGTTTGCGCGCGCGCAATGCCTCGACAAACGAGCGTGACGCCGGGGCGCGCGCCGCCTCCGCGGCGATCTCATTGCGCGGAGCGGCCTTCATCCGCGCGTCGAGTTCCTCGCGCTTGGCGGCGAATATCCTGTCGAGGATCGAAGCCATGTTGATCTACCGCCGAACCTGCCTTTCAGCGCCGAACCTCCGCTCCCTCGTTGCTCACGAGGCGTATCCGTTCGATCGTCTCGAGCGCCCGCCCCGGCGCAAGAGTCGCAAACGCCAGCTTGACTCCTTCCGCCATCGAAGCAGCGCCGCCGCCAACATAAATCGCCGCACCAGCGTTGAGTGCGAGCACATCTTGCGCCGCGCCCGTGTCACCGGCAAGCGCGCGCCGCAGCACCTCGGTCGCTTCTCCTGCATCCCCCGTGAGCAGTTCGGCGGGATTCCCAGGCGTGATTCCGAACTGCTCCGGCGTGATTTCGAATTCCCTGATCTCGGCGCGGCGAACCTCGACCACGCTGGTGGACATTGCGAGCGAAATCTCATCGAGGCCGTCTTTCCCGTGCACGACCATCGCATGCTCGACGCCGAGCGCCGCGAGCGCCTCGGCCATCGGACGCAACAGCCGCGGTTCCGCGACGCCCATCAATTGCCGCTTCGGCCGTGCCGGATTCGACAGCGGCGCAATCAGGTTGAACAGGGTGCGGGTGCCGAGCGTGCGCCGCAGGACCGCGAGCCGCGCGAGCACCGGATGATACGCCGGGGCAAAGATAAAGCAGAATCCCGCCCGTTCGAGACATCGCTTGAGCCCCGCGGGATCGAGATCGATCTTTATCCCGAAGCGCTCCATTACGTCGGCCGCGCCGACCCGCCCGCTTATCGCGCGATTGCCATGCTTGGCCACAGGCACACCCGCCGCCGCCGCAATCAGCGCCGCTCCGGTCGAGATATTGAACGTGCCGGCGCCATCTCCGCCCGTCCCCGCGGTGTCGATCACGTTACCGTCATTGAGATTGAGCGCGCGCGCCCGCTTGCGCATCGCACGCGCGCCGCCCGTGAGTTCGGCGGCAGATTCGCCCTTGAGCTTGAGCGCGACCAGGAATCCCGCGACCAGGATGTCGGGTACGACGTCGTCGAGAATCTCGGCGATCACGGCTTCGGCTTCGGCCGCGTCGAGCGAGCGGCCCGCGAGCACTTCGTTGAATGCATCGCGCAGGTTGATCACGCGCCGACCCTCGCAAGGAAGTTGCGCAGCAGGGTCTTGCCGCCGGGCGTGCCGATCGATTCGGGATGGAACTGCACGCCTTCGATCGGATAGCGCTTGTGCCTGAGACCCATAACTTCGCCTTCTGCGGTGCGCGCGCTTATTTCGAGGCAGTCCGGCACCGTGACTGCTTCCACCAGCAGCGAATGATAGCGCATCGCCTCGAACGGATTCTCGAGCCCCTCGAAAATTGTCTTGCCGTCATGGATTATCGGCGAGGTCTTGCCATGCATCAGGCGGCTCGCGCGTCCCACGGTCGCGCCGAAAGCCTCGCCGACGCATTGATGGCCCAGGCACACGCCCAAAATCGGGAACTCGCCGGCCATCTGATGAAGCAATGTAACAGAAATTCCCGCTTGCGCCGGAGTGCACGGACCGGGCGAGATCACGATCGCCGCGGGCCGCTCCGCCCGGATTCCCGCGACGTCGATCGCGTCGTTGCGGCGCACGATAACTTTGGCCCCGAGTTCGCCCAGGTATTGCACCAGGTTGTAGGTGAACGAGTCGTAATTGTCGATCATTAAAATCTTCGCCATCACCTTTGCCTCCCGCTCACCTGCGCGCGGACGCTTCGAAATCGCGCGCTGCGCCGAGCGCCCGAATCATCGCGCGCGCCTTGTTGACCGATTCCTCGAATTCCGCGGCGGGGTCGGAGTCGGCCACGACGCCGCCGCCGGCCTGGATATAAACGCGATCGCCCTTGATCAAAAGAGTGCGCAACGCGATCGCCGTGTCGGTGTTGCCGGTGTAGCTGAAATAGCCCACCGCGCCGGCGTACACCCCTCGGCGCACCGGTTCGAGTTCATCGATAATCTCCATCGCGCGAATCTTGGGCGCACCCGAAACCGTGCCCTGCGGGAAGGTCGCGCTGAACGCGTCGAACGCGTCGCATCCGTCGCGCAATTCACCGACGACGTTCGATACGATATGCATCACATGCGAGTAGCGCTCGACGTTCATTAGCTCGGTTACCTTGACCGATCCGATTTTCGCGACGCGCCCGACGTCGTTGCGTCCGAGGTCGACCAGCATCACGTGCTCGGCCCGTTCCTTGGGGTCGGCGAGCAATTCGCGTTCGAGGCCCAGGTCCTCGGCCTCCGACGCGCCCCGCCGGCGCGTGCCCGCGATCGGCCGCAACGTGATTTCGCGCCCCTCGACGCGCACCATCGTCTCCGGCGACGCGCCGACCAACGTATGGTCCCCCAGGCGCAGGTAGAACATGTACGGCGACGGGTTGATCATCCGCAGGCTGCGGTAGAGGTTAAACGGATGCACCGTCAGCGGCGCTTCGAAACGCTGCGACGGAACGACCTGGATGATGTCGCCCGCAGCAATGTACTCTTTCGCCGCGTCGACCATCGCCATATAGCCCTCGCGCGTCTGATTCGAGGCGATATGCAATTCGCCGGCGGCGCCGGGCGGCGGTGATTCGAGTCCCGGCGGCACGACCGCTTCGCCGAGGCGTGTCACGACTTCCTCTATTTTCGCGCGCGCGCTCGCATACGCGGTATGGGTCGAGTCGAACTCGGCCAGCGGCACGTTGGCGATAATCTTGAGCGTCTGGCGGACGTTGTCGAACACGAGCACCGTGTTTGTGAACATCAGGTAGAGATCGGGCGTGCCGAGGTCGTCGCGCGCCGACGCCGGGATGCGCGGCTCGAAGCATCGCACGATATCGTAGGCGAGAAAGCCGACCGCGCCGCCGAAAAATCGCGGAAGTTCCGGAAGTTCGGGCGCGCGAAATTGTTTCACCTCCCGGCGCAGTTCCTCGAACGGATTGTCGACCCGCCGCGTCTCGATCGCGCGCCCTGGCCGTATCAGATCCATCCGGTTGCCACGCCCGCGCACGACCGTTCCGGGCTCGGAACCAAGAAACGTGTAACGCCCCCACTTTTCACCGCCGCGCACGCTCTCCAACAAAAAACTGTAGTCGCCGCGCGCGACTTTCAGATAGGCGGAGACCGGCGTTTCGAGATCCGCGGCAATCTCGTGAAACACCGGTATCAGGTTGAAACCATTTGCCGCCAATTCTTCGAACTCACGTTCGTTTGGTTTGAGCGTCATCCAAAAACCTCCGTATCTGCTTCCGAACCGGGCGCGGGTCGCACCTCCCGCGGGTGGCCGCGGTCGCACGCGAGATTCATGTCCCGCAACCTCCCTTGTCCGAAACGAAAAAAGGGCCGCAGGACGGTTTGCCTGCGACCCTTGGAAAAATCGGTTTTGCCGAGGATTACAAAACCGGAGCGCAGGCGAACGCCTCGTGGCGCCACCGCCAGTTCGCCCAAGCCTTCCGGTTTACGCAATCCATCTTTATCGACACGTCATGCTAAATTCTTCACGTGCCCTACGGGACATCGCTTAGAAGCGATTCACGCGAATAATTTCACCTGGTGTCGCCGTTAGATAACCAAGCGTTCGGCCGCTTGTCAATCCGAAGGATTTGCCACGGTTCCAGAGTCGTCACTGCCGCCACCCGCTGCGGGTTGCGCAGCGTCACTCCCGCCGCCATAGGCACTGTTGTATTTCTGACGCAACTGCTCCTGCGCGGCTGCGGCTTCGTCCTGCGTCGCGTACGGTCCGACTTCGACCTTATACCAGGTCTGGCCCGCGATCAGAGTCGGCACTAGATGCGGTGTGTAGCCAAGCCGCTGGAGCCGTTGCGCCATCGAGTTGGCGCCATTGCGGTCCATCGCCGCTTCGATCTGGATATTATACGGATGCCGCCGATAGCGCGGCGCCGTTGGGGCCATGTGCTCGCTCGGCGCGGCGATACCGGTCGAAGCGGTGCGTTCGCGCGGAGCCGGGGCCACTGCGGGCGGCGCGCTGCTCGTCTCAGGGCTTACCTTCGGCGGCGCGCTAGCCTCCGCCGGCGGCGGTACTTCCGCCGCTGCCGTTCGCTTGGGGCCATGCGCCGGCGGCCTCGGCATCGCCCGCGCTTCAGTAGCGGCTGCAACCGGCGCGGGAGGAGGCGTCGCTACTCCGGGCGGCGTCGAAGCCGCGGCCTCCGGCGAGGATTCCTCGGCTGCCCCGCCAACTTCGGAAGGTGCCGGGGCCGGCGAAGATTCGGTGGCCTCGGATGCCAGCGGGTAGGTCGTCGCTACTTGCGCAGTGCTGATCTGGCTCTCACGGCCGATGTCGTAACCCGCCAGCACTCCGAGCGCGAATACCGCGCCCGAAAGCACTCCGATTCCGACGAGGAGTGCAAGTATGCCGCCCGTTTTAATTTCGAAACGCATGCCGCGCCTTACATCCGCTCGGGTGCGCTCACGCCGAGCAATTCAAGGCATCCCGCGATAACGTCCTTGAGCACGCCCGCCAGAAAGAGCCGCGCCAGGCTCAGCTCACGGTTCTCTCCAATTATACGATTGCTCGGCTTGTTGTAATACCGATGGAACTCCGCCGCCAAATCGACCAGGTAGAATGGAATCCGATGGGGTTCGAGCGCCGTTGTCGCATCGCCGACCACTTCGGGCAGTCCGATCGCGCGTTTCGCGAGCGCAAGTTCCTCGTCGGAGAGCAGGGTCAGATCGATCGCCGACGTATCCGCGGGCAATACCAGCCCCGCGCTTTCGCCCTGACGAAAAACACTCGCCAGCCGCGCATGCGCGTATTGCACGTAAAAGACCGGATTTTCCGGCGCCTGGCGCTTCGCGAGATCGAGATCGAAGTCGAGATGGCTGTCGTGCTTGCGGAACAGAAAGAAGAACCGCACCACGTCGACGCCGACCTCGTCGATCA
>WNFT01003252.1_pt1 | contig 14015 bp, 12 predicted proteins | sample 5400191 | NCBI WGS metagenome assembly WNFT01 (sample SAMN13153359, study PRJNA577476) | soil metagenome | isolation source: 80 cm saprolite under Madrone tree | place: USA:California | collected 2016-06-14
GATCCGGCGCGCGAGCGCGTCGACAAAGCTGTCCAGCTCCGCGTCCGGAAATGCTCGGTTGACGTATCCGTATCGTTCGGCAGTGTCGCCGTCGAAGTCGTTCCCGCCGAGAACGATTTCGAGCGCCCGGCCGCGACCGACGAGATGTGGGAGGCGTTCCGTACCCCCGCCGCCGGGATGAACTCCCACCCCCACTTCGGGTTGGCCCAGACGCGTGTTCTCGCGCGACGCAAAGCGCATGTCGCAGGCGAGGACGAACTCGCTGCTCACGCCCCGGACGCAGCCTCGGATCTTCGCGATGCTGACCACCGGGGACTTGGTGAGGCGGACGAACGTATCCACCAGGATCGGGAGGCCGGAAGGCCCGACAGCTGTGGTGATGTTCCCCGTCTTGCCGGTCAAATCAAAGTGGGCAAGGTAGAACTCAGGATTCGCGCTCTCGAATACTACGACACGCAGGCTCGGGCTGGCGTCCATTCGAGCGAGCAGATCCTGGAGGCCTTCGAATATGGTGGCGTCTACAATGTTGAAAGGCGGATAGTCGAATAGAACCCTCCAGTACGCAGGCGTTTCCTCGATGACTCGCACGGGCGCCGTCGATTTAGTCATGATTCAATCTCCTTCGACCACGATAGAGCGTGACGGTGAGGTGATGTTCGCCTCCACATAGGAACGCATGCGCGCGAGTGCGGGTTCGCTGATGCACAGTTTCAGGAAGAGATTTCTTTCGAGCGCCAGTCCCTCTGCCAGCGGCGTCTCGGTAGCGTTGCGGACGAGACGCTTGATGTAAGCGACCGCTTCCGGCGGATGTAACGACAAGCGCCGAGCAATCTCCATCGCGCGATCGAGAGCCTTGCCGCTAACCGTTTCGTGAACCAGCCCCTTCTTTTCGGCTTCACGTGGATTTAGGGGATTGCCCATGAGGATGTGCATGAGCGCGCCTGGCATTCCAATGATGCGTGGCAGCCTTTGCGTGCCGCCGGCACCGGGAAGGAGTCCAAGGTGCGCCTCCGGTAATCCGATCAGGTAGTCGCCATCCTCAGCGATACGAAGATCGCAAGAGAGCGCGAACTCGAATGCACCGGCCAGGGCTGTGCCGGAAATGGCGGCGATCACCGGTTTTGGCATGCTCTCGCACAACGCCATCGCCTTATCGAAGAATCCCCCGTTGTAGGTCGCGTTCTCGGGCCATTCGCGGCCGGAGGCACGCAGGGACTCCGCGAGGCCGATTAGCACACCGACGTCAAAATGACGATTAAAATAACCGGGCGCGCCTCCGGTAATGACGACAACGCGAACACTAGCGTCGCCCGCGAATTGGTCCAGCGCCTCGGTGAGCGCGTCGCCCATCTCCTGGTCGAAATAGATGCGCCTTGCGCTGCCCAGTGTAATCACCACAATTCCATCGGCTACTCTTGTCGTCAGAACATCGGCGTTCATCGGGTCTCCTGAAAATGATTGGCGGTCCTGAATCGCTCGATTTCGATTTTTTATCATCTCGAATTTGCCGTGGCTGCTTGAACGGCTTTTGCGGCAGTACGGATTACATCGATCACGCGTTCCGGTTGGGAGAGCATTGGCACGTGGCTGCTCTCAAGCTCATAGGTTGTGGCACCCATGCGCTTCGCTGCGAAGCGTTCGAGTTCGGGATGGACGGTGCGGTCGTTTTTGCCAACAATGTACCAGCTCGGCTTCGATTTCCAGGCGGTGCCGTCAACCCCATGATTGAAGATGTCCGCGGCCGGTGCGAAGTGCGTGGCCCAGACGACCTTCTTCTCCTGTTCAGACAGGTCTCCGGCGAAGCACTCGACGCCTTTCGGAAGCATCCAGGCTCTACCGTCAGCGACTTCGACGTAGGAGAAAACATCTGTTCTGGGGAACTTGTCCTGCTGACTCTGCGACGTTTCGTCGGCATCCGGGGCAAGTGCGGCGATATAGACCAGCCCGACGACGCGGTCATCAGTTCCCGCAGCCGTGATCACGCTGCCGCCGTAAGAGTGCCCAACGAGAATCGCGGGGCTGCTGACTCGCCCCAGCGTGCGCTTCACCGTGGCGACGTCGCTCGCAAGTGAATCTAAGCCATACTGGGCGGCGATCACCTGGTGCCCATCCGCCTGAAGCGTGGGAATCACCTTGTTGAAGCATGAGCCGTCGGCCCAGATCCCGTGGCAGAACACGATACTAGGTTTGGTTTCCGTAGATTTCGATTTCATCTCGTTCTCCTTTGCTTTCGTTCGAATGAAGCCGCCACTCGTTACGCTTCAGGTCGCGTTTTCGGTCGACTTCGCTCCCTCACCATCCATTCCCTGATGTAAGGCGAACAGTGTAGAACCGAGATGCCCGTCGACTCACACGCGTTCAGAAAGCGAATGCACTCGACATCCACAAGATCCACTTCATCCAAATCCAGCGCTACTCGCGGTCCGCCGCTTCTGAGTTCGGCCTTCACTTGATCAATGTGCTCAGTTCGAAATTCGCCACATAAGCGAATCCGGGCCCTGCGCCGCCCGGAAATACGTTCGATTCTCAGCGTCACTGGATGCCTGGCTCCGAAGTACACAATTAGAGAATGCAATGGGGAGACCAACGTGAGCGGTTTACAACAGATGACTTACGGCTGCTGACGGTCCTGACTTTTGAGGAATTCCTGTTGGATCAGGAAAACGCGGTGGGATCTTTGAAGCGGGATTTGTTGATTTTCAGCCGCTTGATTTTCGAGTCGAGGGTCTGCGCCGGGAGTCCGAGTATAGCGGCCGCACCCACGGGTCCGGAGACGCGGCCCTGGCTTTGTGCAAGTGCTACTTCAATCATTTCCTTTTCGTGACCGAGGAGTGCGCCGCTGAGTGCAACTGTCGACCTGGTGAACCGTGGCGTCTCGGCGCTGAGCCATGTTTCATCAACGCAGAAAGTATCGCCGTCGCTCAGGATGACGGCCCGTTCGATCACATTCTGCAGTTCGCGAACGTTTCCCGGCCATTGGTACGCCTGAAAGACCTTCATCGTCTTTTTATCGATTCGTCTGAACTTCTTTCCCAGCTTCTTCGCGAAACGATCGATGAAGTACTCCACCAGCAGGGGAATGTCATCCGCGCGATCGCGCAGCGACGGCATTTCGATGGGCACGACATTCAATCGATATAGAAGATCGGCGCGAAACTTTCCTTCGGCAACGAGGCCTTTCAAATCTCGATGAGTGGCAGCCACCACTCTCACATCCACCGGAATTGTCCGGTTACTCCCGACGCGCTCGATTTCCCGTTCCTGCAGGACTCGCAGTAAAGATATCTGGATCTCGGCGGGCAGATCGCCGATTTCATCCAGAAACATTGTGCCGCCGTTCGCCGATTCAAAGCGGCCGAGGCGCCTTTGCGTGGCGCCCGTGAAGGCGCCCTTTTCGTGCCCGAAGAGTTCGGAAGCAATGAGGGAAGGTGGGATCGCCGCGCAGTTCACAGCCATGAATGCACGTTCTGCGCGATTCGATCGCTTATGAATGGCCCGAGCGATCAGTTCTTTTCCTGTGCCGGTTTCGCCCAGAAGCAAAACGGTGGAATCGGCGGGCGCCACCTTGGTCACTTGTCGAAGCACTTTGCGAAGCGCTTCCGACGAACCGACGATGTCCTCGAACATCGAATCCCGATCTATCTGCTCGCGCAACGCAAGATTCTCGTTACGTGTTCTTTCTTCCATTCTGACGCGTTCATGAATATCGGTACCGGTGGCATACCAGCGTGTCACCTCTCCTTGCTCATTGCGGAAAGGGTTGTACCGAATGAGGAACCAACGGTACTGGTTATCTTTCCCGAGCGCGCGCATTTCGGCTTCGAATGGAAGCCCGCGTTCCACCGCCGCCCTTCGCTCGCCGCGCAATCGTTCCAGGTCGTCCGGATGGAAAATCCGTTCGCGAAAGTCAGGAGCGAGCACATCTTCGCTAGTGCGGCCTGTGTAATCCAGGGTCGCCTGGTTGGCGTACATCGGCGCGCCGGTCGCGTCCAGAACAACGATCGTTTGCGGTATCGCATCCGTGATGCGGCGAAGCTCGCGTTCATCTTCGCGGAGTTTTTCTTGAGTCTGCTTCAGTGCTTCGATGTCGGTGCTTGTTCCATACCATCGAATGAGCTTTCCGGTTTCGTCGCGGAATGGTTCCACCCGAATGAGGAACCAACGAAAGACTCCGTCGTGTCGGCGAAGTCGTGCTTCGATCTCTCCTGCTTCTTCTGAAGCCAATAGCTCTCGCCACTTCTCCATCAAAGGCGGCAGGTCATCGGGATGAAACGCGGCCTGCCAGGCCCAATCATTCGACTCTTCAGGCGAGAGGCCAGTGTATTCGTGCCATCGTTTGTTGAGAAACTCGTTAGGACCGTGTGCGAGATTGCACCAGGCGAGAGTGGGAATCGTATCGATCACCTGCCGAAGTGTCGCCTCCGACTTTTGCAGAAGGGCCAGCGCATTTGTGAGGGATTCGTGCGATCGCTGTCGCTCGATTGCGATTCGCGCGATATGCCCTGACGCCTCGATTAATTCGAGATCTTCATCGTTCGGAATTCGTGCCTGCGAATGAGAGATGCAGAAGGTGCCAAGAACTTCTCCATCTTTCGAGATGAGCGGCTCGGACCAGGCCGCGCAAACTCCATGAGCTATTGCCAGGCCACGCGCGTCGTCAGGCCAGCGCGGATCGTCGGAGATATCCGGAATGACTACTCGTTCTTTCGTAAACGCCGCAGTTCCGCAAGAGCCTCTGTTGGGACCGATCGGCCAAGGTGTGATAGCCCTCGCAAATCCGGACGGCACGTGAGGCCCCGCAATCGGCAGTAGCTGGTTGCCGGCTTGATCCATCAAACAAACGAATGACGTTCCAGAAGAGTGGGTATCAATGGCGGCACACAATTCGTTCAGGACGTCGGAAAGGTTCGCCCCATTTGCAATCATTTCCAACGTCCGCTTTTCGGCGGCGTGTAACGTCGCAGTCCGCTTTGCGTGATCATCCAAGTCGCTCATCTCTCGATACGGACTTAGATTCTCTCATGGGAATGAAGCGTATCCAACCGTCGGACGATTTTGACCAGCGAGTACAGTCAGGCAGGTCCACCGCCGCTCAGGAGCAGGTGCTGGCCGCTGATAAAGCCGGCGAGATCGCCCGCCAGATACTCGGCGGCGTTCGCGACATCATCAAGCGTTCCCATTCGCCTGATGGGTCGGAATGAGCGCACGAACTGCATCACGTCCTCGCTCGCGCCTTCGGTGTAGACACCCGCGCCCTCGATCGCAGTCGGCAGGATCGAGTTGACCGTGACGCCGCGGCTGCCGATCTCCTTGGCCAACACCTCGACGAGGAACTGCGCGGCGATCTTGCTTCCGCTATACAGTCCGTGCCCCGGAGTCGCGAATGCCGTGGTGCTGCTGCCGACGTAGAGGATGCGACCGTTGTCGGCGATGTGGCGGGCCGCCCGCTGCAATGTGAAGAAGGCGCTCTTCGCGTTTATCGCGAACAGGCGATCGAAATCGGCTTCGGTGAAGTCGACCACCTGTTGACCGACCAACTCCACGCCAGCGTTGGCGACCACGACGTCAAGGCGGCCGAATCGATCGAGGGCCGTGACGAAGAGCCGATCAATGTCGGCTACCTTGGCGACGTCGGCCTGCACGGCGATTGCGGCGCCGCCCAGCCGTTCGATCGCCGCAACCGTTTCCTTCGCGCGTTTTTCACTGCCGGAATAGTTGACGACAACGCTGCCCCCCAGCTTTCCGAATCGTTCGGCTATGGCTTTACCGATTCCACGTGCAGAGCCCGTGACTAGAGCCACTTTACCTTCAAGATTGGTCATACGTCCTCCTCAGAGCGCCAAGCCGCCCGAAACTTCGATCCGCTGTGCGTTCACCCACCGGTTCTCGTCGGACAGGAGGCTGGCGATCATCGGCCCGATGTCGTCAGCCACACCGGGACGCCCCAGAGCGGTCATGTTCGATATCTGTTTGTTGACTTCGGGGTTGTCGCGCACCATTCCGCCGCTGAAGTCCGTCTGAATTGGTCCCGGAGCAACCACATTGGCGGTGATCTTTCGCGGTCCCAGTTCCTTGGCCAAATAGCGAGTGAAGACTTCGACCGCGCCCTTCACCGCCCCATAGGCGGAACTGCCGGCCATAGCTAATCCAGAAATGCGCCGCGTGAGAATCAGATTCTGGCACAGCAGTCCGGAAGATTGATTACTATGCCTCAGAGCCGTCCGAGACACCGCCTCCAGAAATGGACAGTGGCCCAGGCGGTTGAAACGCGATGACACATCTTGCGGTGTGGGCTGATTCCGGTCTCGACACCGACCACGATGTCTCTTTTCTGATTGCGAGAGTGTTCCGCACAGATTCATCTCGGGTCCGGACGAACAGATGGATGGGGTGCAGGATGCGGGACACCTTATCTGGGCTGAAATTCGGACCAGTTTGTTGGATCCGCACACCCTGCTCGCGGCGGCCGCCAGGAGCAACGGCGGCAAGAGTGCCTTACCGCAGCCGCTGCGCTATGCCAGAAATGGCCGTGCCGGGATCTGCGCCTTGGAGGAAAATCGTGTCGCCGTCATTTACCACGGTAAAGACATAGTTGATCCGGTTACCGAGTGAATCGCTGTAAGAGGCGGTGCCACGACAATTGCTTTCCAGCTTGAACACGCCCTGGAACGAACGCGAAGCGTACTGTCCCATAAAGCTGAAGGTGTCGGCTCCCGTGAGAGTCCCGACGGCATTGTAAGCGTGGTCCAATTTGTGCGTAAGGGTGCCGGCCGCAGCAACATTCGCAAAACCTGGCAGGCTGCCGTCCAGCCGATACCCGTATGTGCCCAGAATCATACCGTTGTGACAACTCGGCGTTCCGCGGGGCTTGCTGATCCGGCGGCTGATGCCGTGCAAAACAACGCCCGGGTTCGTGTTGAGCAATTCGATCTGGTCGCCGCCATCGGTGGCAATGAAGTTGTACGTCACTTCGAGATTAAGTGCCGGCATGGCGAACTTGCCGGAGCCCGTGCAATCACTGTTTGTTTTGAACGTTCCATTGCTGCCCGACGCAGGGAAGCTTTGATTGCCGAGGATCAATTGCACATCCACAGTCATTGTGCCGTCAGGTTTGTGTGTGTAGACCCCATTGACGAGAAACGGGCCGACACCGACGATGATGCCGGTCATGCGATAACCATATGTACCGGTCGCTGTTTCGTTGGTGCAACCCGGCGTGCGGTTCGCTGTTCGAAAGCCTGGGTGGTCATCGTCCTGCGCAAGGGCGACGGTTGGGTTGGAAAAGGCAGCGAAGAGTATGGTGAAAGCCAGGGCCATTGCGGCAGAAACGGAGCATTTCATTTTGTCTCGCATCGTTATCACTCCTTCAATCTGTGGGTTGATGATGGATTGTTTTCCCGAAGCGCTTAATTACGCGCTCAGAGAACAAGCGAGTTTCGCGAGAAAAATGCATCAAAATATTTGCGAACAGTCACAGTTCTGCTGCTGTCGCCGGCGACCGACTGCCCACGGGAGAAAATGCGTTCGGAGGATGAGAACTGAAATTGATTTTCAGTTCTCATCCAAATCCACGCCTCCTAGAAGACAAATTTCAGGCCGAATTGAATCTCCCGGTTATGGGTGCTCGTCGTAGTAATTCTCCCTCCGGCATCGTTATAGGAACCGTCCTGGAGGATCGGCTGCAGATTCGGCTGGCCGAGATTGGTGTGGTTGAGCACGTTGAAGAATTCGGCCCGGAACGTGAGATTTCTATTCTCCTTGAAGGTGAACCGTTTGAACGTGGCGAAGTCGAAATTGACGAGCCGCGGTCCGATGATGGTGTTTCTTCCCACATTCCCGAGGAAGCCTGGAACCGGAGTGCGCAATCCCAATGGATTCGGAAGCGCGAAGGCGTAAGGATCGTACCAGTGCTCCGCGGTTCCCAACAGCGTCCCGTTCGAACCGACGCCATGGGTCGGATTCAGGCCCCTGCCCGGGGCCAGGTCCGGCCGGTCGCCGGCACCGGAGTTTCCCGTTCGAGAATAATCAAACATCAACTGCGCTGTCAGCGGCTGTCCGGACATGACCAGGGAGGTACCCGAGATCTCCCATCCGCCGAGCAGCGCCGCGGCCGCGCGATTGTTAAAACGGAAGGGGAACGGATAGCTGGCGCTCGACGAGAAGACGTGCGTAGCGTCATGAGCGGCTCTCCCCCATTCCCGTGCCGAATCGTCCGGATCCAGGCTGGTCGATGGATCCCGCTGACCGTTGTCGCCATTATTCAGGCCGCCCTGCTGGTCCATGACCTTGGAGAAAGTGTAGGCAACGGTAAATTGCACCCCGGAGGCTGCCTGGCGGATCACCTTCACTTGCAGGCCGTCATAGTGCGAGTTGCTGTCGTTGGTTTTCGTCCGCACGCGATCCCAGTTCGGGTTCCGGCGCGTGATGTTCAGTGAGCTGCACGCCGCGGCCGGGTTCGGCCCGAAGCAGTTGGCGGCGGTCGTTCCCCTTGCGGGATACCACTTCTGCCCGTTCACGATTTCGTAGTTGGGATAATTGAGCTGGATGTAGCGCGTGAGATGCCGGCCCTGGGAGCCGACATAGGAGATTTCAATCATGCTCCGCTGACCCAACTGTTGCTGGATCGCCAGGCTGTAGTTGTATTTAGTGCCGGCGGGCATGGTTGGCCAGATCGGCTCCATCTGAACGGCGGCGACGTTTGAAAGCGTAAGCAGGGGAGCCGCATTCGGAAAGGTGGAAGTCAGCGTATTGGCGTCACGCGCTCGGAGGCGATGGAAGAAAGGTGGATACTTCGACGTTTGCTGGTTGAATGCAAACGGAACGATCAGGTCATGGTAGATCCCGACCCCACCGCGCACGACCCGCGTGGCCTTGCTGTTCGTCTGCCATGCAAAGCCAAACCGAGGTTGGAAATTTTTGTCCTCAGTTTTGAAAAACGATTTGATCTTCGGATAGACGGTTTCCACCGCGTCCCGGATATTCAGCAGGTTCGAGACCTGGTTGTTCGCTTCCGTGGGATCGGTCGTCGTCTCCCAGCGCAGTCCCAGGTTCAAGGTCAACCGCGGGCTCATCTTGAAGTCATCCTGCATGTAGAATCCGAGCATGGTCTGGCGGATGCCCTTGTAGCCCTCCTCTCCGATCGGCACTCCGCCGAAAAGCTGCGGCTTGGCCAGGATCAGGTCCTCGATGTTCTGAAAGGTGTACTGGCCTCTCGATTCCGACTGGACGGTGTTGTTGTTCTGGATGCGCCGGACCACGCCACCCCACTTGAAGTTATGCCGGTTCTTCACGTAGGTGAGATCATCCCCATACTCCCAGAGGTTGTACACCCAGAATCGCGGGAAGGTGGTGTTCGATCCGACTTCGCCGATCGTGGGGGTCCCGCGCTCCTCACCGACGGTCAGCGTTCCGATGATCTTGCCTGGGACGAAGGTGAGGTTCCTGGCCAGGTCAGTGGTTGCTACCGCGTCCTGGAATTGAGCCGACCGATTAAAGGCGAGCCGGAAGGCATTGAGCAAAGTCGGCGTAAAGACCGTGTTGCCTTGCAGCGTTACATACTGCCGGCGCGCACGCGATTGCTCCTCGATGTTTCCCACCACTAGTGGAGCGGAATTGGTGTCATCGTCGAATTGATATCGGCCGAAGATACTTGTCGAAGACGTGAGCTGGTGATCGATACGGCCCATGAAGAAATCCTGCCGGATGACGTTGTTCGGTGCCCCGACAAACTCTCCGATGTACAAGTCGTCTCCGGTGACGCGGTTCTTGAAGACCTGCCCATTGGGGTCCGGATAATATTGGAAGAAGGGAACCATTCTCCCGCTTGGCGTAACGGTATAGGTCCCGTATGACCCCCTGCTGTTAATGGGGCTGCCCGGGCAAAGCCGCGCCGCTTCGCTTCCCGGTATCCGGTTCGCCGGCGGCACACACGGCAGGATTCCCCGCTTGGCCGCGACGGTTGGAACCACCGCAATCGTGGTTTCGCTCCGCGCCTGGCGGAATCCCTCATATCCGCCGAAGAAGAAGGTTTTGTCCTTCTTGATCGGCCCTCCCAGAACCCCGCCAAACTGGTTCCGGCGGAAGGGCGGCAAATCGGCCTTGCCATCACCATCTCTGTCTTCCAGGTCGAAGATCGTGCGGGCATCGAACGCACTGTTCCGCAGGAACTCGAATAGAGTCCCGTGCAATTCGTTGGTGCCGCTCCGCGTGACTGCCGAGACCACAGCGCCTGAAGCCCGGCCGTATTCGGCGCTAAAGGTCGCGGCGACGATCTTGAATTCCTTGATCGCATCCACGCCCAGATTGGTTCCCGCCGAACCGCCCGGCGTCGAGTTGGACGAGTCATTCACATCCGTCCCGTCGAGCAGAAAGCTGTTCGAATAGCTGCGCGAGCCGGCCACGCTGAATTTGTTGGCGCCCGAGCCGCTGTTAAAGCCTCCGCCGGCGGTTCCGTATTTCACAACGCCGGGGATCGTGTAAGCCAACGTATCCCAGCTTCTGCTGTTGAGCGGCATCTCCCGGATGGTCCGGTCATCCACCAAACCGCCCATGTTTGCGTTCGTCAATTCGACCAGGGGCGCCTCGCCCGTTACTTCCACGGTTTGGGTCACCGCTCCCACCGCGAGCGTAAAATCGACGACCGCTTCCCGCCCCACCGTCAGCGCAATGCCCGATCGGACCTGGCTTTGAAACCCTTGTAGCTGGGCGGTCACCTGATAATTGCCCAGCCCGAGCGCCGGAGCGGAATACCGGCCCGTCTCATTGGTTGTGACCGTGCGTGAGATCCCCGTATCCTGATTACGAATCGCCACACTCACCCCTGGCAGGACCGCACCGCTTGCATCGTGCACAGTCCCGGAGATTGTGGCTGTGTTGACCTGCGCGAGAGCGAGTTGGGCGCAAAGCGCGGAAGCCAACAGCGCCAGAGAGAAATTTCGGATCGCCATGAACCGCCTCCTGGCTAGTTCGTTATGAACTAGCGCCGAAACTGCTGCTGTCTTTAAATTTGATTGTGTAAAGGAAAACCTGCTGATCTTATACGCCTCGGAGAAAGCGGATTCCAAGCAGTTTTTGATGAAGTTACGGCGTCGCCGGCCGGCAAGTCACATCGCGTCCTGCCACGTTGGATCAGCCATGACCACAGACGCTTCCACCTGGCGGTCCGGCACGTTCCAGTACCGCATGAGAAGCCTTTCTTTCTGCTCTGGATCAACAACGTGGAAGCCGTGCTTTTCATAGAAGCGAATTGCCCATACTGCATCGGCCCAGGTCCCGATCAACACGGGGCCCTGGGCCAGCTTCCGTAAATGGGATAGAAGGCGCCCGCCGATGCCTCGGTTCTGGCTGTCGGTGCGGACATAGGCGTGGCGAACCAGAGTTACGTCTTCGACCTGCTGAATGCCCATCACGCCCGTCAACGCCTCATTCTCCTCGTACCCCCAGAACGTCACGCCGTCCTCCATTTCAGCGTGCAGTTCGTCGCTGGACATGTATGGCTCTCTCCAGCACTCCGCCGGAATGACGCCTTCATAGGCGTGCGCGCCGTCGTTGATGATGGACCAAATCAGCTCAAAATCTCGTTCGTCACAGCGTCGGATCATGCGTAATCTCCTGCGGTAAATCCTGATCGCTCGGGCTGAACTTATAAATACGACATTCAGCGACCAAGTTTGAAATTGAGATGCTGTTTCACCGATGGCCATTCGGACGCGATGATCGAAAACACGACGGTATCGCGAAGGTTGCCGTCGGCATAGCGCTGGTGACTGCGCAGAATGCCATCCTGTTTCGCTCCGAGGCGCTCGATGGCCTGGCGGCTCGCATGATTAAAGAAGGCGGTGCGGAATTCTACCGCGATGCACGTGAGTGACTCGAAAGCATGGGTGAGCAGCATCAGCTTGCATTCGGTATTGAGCGGCGTCCGTTGAGCCGTTCTTGCGTACCAGGTAGAGCCGATCTCGACGCGGCGGTATACCGCATCGATGTTCATATACGTCGTCATGCCAACGATCTTGCCAGTTGCACGGCTCCGGACCGTCCACGGCAACATCGAGCCGGCTTGCTGGAGGCCAAGCCTGCGCTTAATTTCATTCTGCATGGTTGCCGGCGAGGGAACAGAGGTATACCAGAGCTTCCATAGCTCGCCGTCCCGCGTGGCTTCGACCAGGCCCTCGTGATGGTCCTCCGACAGCGGTTCGAGTGTCGCATGGCTTCCGCTGAGAGTGATTGATTGAGTGAAAGGATTCATATGGTTTTCATGCGCTTATTCTAAGCACAGTCCAAGATCTGCGCCACCGGGTTACTGTTCGATAGCAGGCTGCGGAAAAAAAGCTTCAAGCAGGCAATCCGAGCTGTAGCGGCGGTCTATGACCGCCGGTATTTCGTTGATTCCAGGAAAAACCGGCGCTCATAGAGCGCCGCTCAGTTGCTCGATCCAAGTTTTTCCGCAGCCTGAGACGGCTCAGGTAGAATTGGCAGGGGTGAAGGACAGTTCCGGAAAAGATCAGGGCCTGCTTATTTTGCTTCTCGGAGACGGCCGGCAACTGCTGTCGCTGACAGGCGTTGCCCTCCTCGTGTCCGGCTGTTTCGCGATCTTCCTCGCCATGCGACGTGAGTTTCTTCCTCACGACGTCGCGTTCCTGGGCATGAACGGCGAACAGCTTTGCCGTTTTGCCGGCTGCCGGATCGTCGGCTTCATGTTTCACGATCGCGTGGCTTTTGGAGGTACGCTCATCGCGGTTGCGATTCTGTATCTCTGGCTCGCGGCAGGGCCACTTCGTGAAGGTGAACGCTGGGCCTGGTGGGCGTTTGCGGTCAGTGGATGCGCGGGATTCATCAGCTTCCTGGCATACCTCGGGTACGGGTATCTCGACACCTGGCACGGCACGGCGACGCTGGCGCTGCTGCCGGTTTTTCTTATGGGCCTCCTGCGCACGTCAAAAGATGCGAGGGTTCGCCCGTGCAGGACGTCCGCGTTGGGTCGCGATGCCTCGGCGATGCTGCGCACAGGGCGGTGCTTGTTGCTGGCCACTGCGGCAGGTGTTATAGCTGCCGGCGCCACGATCCTCGCGGTGGGGATGACGATTGTGTTCGTGCCGCAGGACCTTCAATTCATGGGCCTGGATCGCGACGCGCTGCAGGCCATCAGTCCCCGTTTGATTCCACTCATCGCCCACGACCGCGCCGGGTTCGGAGGTGGACTCGTCGCGACCGGAATCCTGCTCGTGTTTTGTGTCTGGTATGCGCCCCCCGGCCGCGCATACCGCGAGGCGATTCTTGCAGCGGGTCTGGCCGGCTTTGGTTGCGCAATCGGCGTGCACTACGCTGAAGGCTATATGGACATGAGTCACCTGGCTCCAGCGATCATCGGCGCGCTGATCTTCCTGACCGGTGCTGCCTGCGAAGTCATTGATGCTCGCCGGAACCCGGATTCGATTTCCGTTCGTACGCTGAATGGGCGTAACCTTTCCTGATTCAACTTGTATTGCTCTCTAGGGAGAACCATCGAACATGCACAGGATCCTGCAGGATCTTCGCTTCGCGTTTCGCCGGTTAGTTAAGGACCGGTGGTTCACGCTGGCGGCGATAACCGCGCTCGCCCTCGGCATCGGCGCCAACAGCGCGGTCTTCACGCTCGTGAACGCCGTGCTCCTGCGCGGGCTGCCGTTCGACCGGCCCGACCGGATCATGTGGGTGGACACCCACGACACGCGGGGGCGGAACTTCGGCGTCTCGCTGCAGGACTTCGAGGACTGGCGCCGCTCCAGCCGCACATTCGCCGGGATGACGCTCGTTCAAAGCGGCGGCCTATCGATCAGCGGCGACGATCGTGTGCCTGAAAATTACGCCGGCGGGTATATTTCGGCGAACGCTTTCGATCTCATCGGGGTCAAGCCGGTCGTCGGGCGAGGTTTTGTCCCGGCAGACGACGAGCCCGGGGCAGAGGCGGTTGCACTGATCAGCGGCGACATCTGGAAGTCACGCTACGGGGCGGATCCCTCGGTGATCGGCAAGGC
>WNFT01003255.1_pt1 | contig 14011 bp, 17 predicted proteins | sample 5400191 | NCBI WGS metagenome assembly WNFT01 (sample SAMN13153359, study PRJNA577476) | soil metagenome | isolation source: 80 cm saprolite under Madrone tree | place: USA:California | collected 2016-06-14
CTCCAACCCGACCGCCGCTCAGGAACTTCCTCCGCAGAAGAGGGCCGAGCACGTCGAGATCACCCAGGGGCCAGCGCTCGAATTGGCTCACGACGACTTGGCCATCGTCCGGTGGACCACCACCAACCCTCGCGGGGACGATGAGCATTTCGGCATCGTGCATTACGGGACAGATCCCAAGGATTTGAGCCAGAAGGCGAAAGGTCACATCAGGCTCAACCGGGCCCACCCGGAGACGATTTTCCGGGTGCAAATGGATGGTCTGAAGCCGCAGACGACCTATTACTACAAGGTGACCTCGATCGACAGCGCCGGCGAGAGCGATGGGGTGGAGAGCCCTGTCAAGCAGTTCACCACACCCGCCCCCGGCGAGCGAATTGTCGCTTATCCGCCATAACCTGTTCCGAAGCCAAAGTAACGGCAGCTCGCGCCATCTGGACGGCAGAGCCAGTCGCCCTGACTGTCAGGTGATCCTCCGATTTGCGGATGAAGACGGCCGGTCAAGAAAGATCGACCGTTGCGCATGGCATGCCGCCGCAGCTCTCCCAATCTCGTGCTGCCAACAGGAGGTGGCACGGAGGCGGGGCGTGGATGCGCGCAGTCGGGAAGACGCAACAAAGACACCCGGTCACACAGTTGAAATGATGGCGTCCAATGGGACCAGCGACGGTGTTGTAAAGCACGGTCAGCAAGTTCACGACGAGTTCTGGGACCCGGAATGCCCGTCCCAGGCTCTTCACTCTGGAGACGACGAAGTTCCAGTACACCGACGGCGTTTCCGACCCGAGCAGCGTTTCGGTTGGCTAGGCGGGACGAATCGGGTGCAGAGCGCCACCCCCTGACCGAATGGCCGAATAACCGAATGGCCGAATTGCTTCGATACGAACGCTGGCTAGATTCGTGCCATGACAGACGCCGACCCTAGACCACCCGAACTGTTCAAACTCGCCTCGCACGAATATCTTGCGTATGAGGTCGCGGATCATGCCCAACATCCGCCTCGTTCAATTGGGGTTCGCTTAGAGCGCCAAGGCAGCCCTAAATTCTCGGTCTACTGCACCGCCAGCTGTGTTCGCGGGAAACTAGGCTATGTCCAGACGCCCGATATAGCGCAGGCGGATTCAGACGAAGAACGGCTGACGATCCGGCTATTTTACAGCTCGCTGGAGCTGCAGGGTTTTGTGAGAGATTGGATTGAGTGTTGCTATCGGCGCTATGAGGCCGAGCCCGACGCGGCGACGGTCTAGCTAGCGAGCCGCTGCACCAAGCGAGGGTGCGATCAAATTTGCAGCACAACGCGAGCCAGAACCCCCTGAGGAAAAGACGAGCCTTCTTGGGGTCGTCGACCAAGTTCCTCGCAATTCGAACATTAATCCGATCGTTTATCATGTCGGTGATTCCTTTCGGTCATACACATGGTGATGCTGACTGGTTGGCACGCCCAATAAATGAAATTGACTGATATCGAGCATCTTTAACGCGCATCGCCTTAATTGGCGGTGGGCCGCGACGGCCGGCAGGACTAGGGCTGGTCACTTAGTCGAGGGGCTCACGGAGCATAGGAGAAAAAGCCGCTAAATCCGCCAGGGGTGGATCGCGAGGCTGCCCAGGATTTAGGGACGTCAGAGAGCCACGGCCGGGTCTGGTACGGACAACGGCCGAACCTTGATTTGACAGCAGCCGCTCGATTAGGGAAGGGGTATAACGTACGAAGCGACCGTCCCGATCGAGAGGGCGACAATTGCCAAATAGAAACACACGGCGTGAACCATTCGGTGGTCCTCTCGCGCTCTGTTAGCCAGCGATGAGAAATCCGACGCCTGCTAAAACCGTACAGGAAGTCGCGAAAGGCTTCCAGGCAACACTGCGCCGCCGCGGTGGCAATTAAAAGCGCGGGAAAGAAAATCCCCTGCCAGAGCGGTGTCAGGGTACTGAAAACGGCCTGCGCGTTAACACCGGTCCAGCCAGACACCTCAGTAAGGCACCGAATTCCCGGCCCCTGGCAATTGCCATATTCTTCAGGCCACGTCTCACATCACCCTATAGCCGCGGGCACGCATACAGTCAGTCACGGCGTTGCCGAGGGAGAAAGAGGAAGCCGCCTGCTGCTGGCAAACAGCCAAGTCGCGGTTGTATTGGGCTTGATCCACGTTCTGAGCGCCCATCTCAGGGTTCCGGGGGGCACATGCGGTCAAAGCCGTGCATACCGCTATTGCAGAAACCACAGTGAATGTCTTGTATCCGATGGGCACGATTCCCTCCTTATCGCAATCTATTAGGAAGTATAGAAGCATAAGAGGAACAATGAGCGGCAGGTGCGCTTCGTTCCCTCACGGTTCTTCGCTCAGCCCCTGCATGAACAACAGACAGCAAAAAAACCGCCGGAGCGGGCAAGCCACCCCTCTGGGATCCTTGGAAGACGAGGAACGCCCACAGGTCACCGCGATAAGCAGCAAGCGTATGAGTCGAACACCGACGCTCGTTTTTAACCACCCAGCCACCGCGGGATTTGTTTCGCCAGGTCGGGAGAAGCTATTGTCTCAGGCGGTATTTCCTGCCGAGGCGGGCGGCCGCATCTGACATTGCGCAATTTCATTCAGCCACCGGTTTAATGAATGGCGCATATCGGGCGCGCCTGGAGCCGATTTGCCAAGTTTGAATTGCGGGAACTAGGGGGACAAAACAGCAGCCCAACGTTTCAGCATCTAGTCTGCACCAAGTGTATATCGGCGTCAGAAGGGGCGGACCCGGCCTCGGACCGCCCCCTCCGGCTCGACCCCTAAGGAGGAGCCAAGCGCGGCAGGTCAGGTAGCTCAGCCGGGCGCCCGGGGCTGCCTGGTGCCGCAATGCGATTGTGGCGCTCGTGGATCGGAGAGTCGAGAATCCACGAGCGTCAGCCTAGCCTTATTGCCTGACAAAAAAGAGGCGACCACCGCCGCCCCTTCCCCGCGCCGAGATTGTCGAGCCTCGCGCTTGATCCTTGCCGGTAGATAGCACGTCACGCAGGACGGCGAGTAGTGGCAGACCTCTACTCAGCCGGAGATCAACTCGAACTCTCCCATGGCTTTCTTGACGATCAACAACACGAGCTTTTCACACCCCGGCATTCGGCTAGGCAGAGCGTGGATCGTCCAATTGCAACCGTCGTTATCCATCGCTGCCGCTGGTCTTGGTATGGGCGCGACGAACTCGCGGCAATCGCCGCCCATTTCCTTGCTTTCCCGAATTCGGTTCTGAATTTCAGCCCTTATTTCAGCAGCGGTAGCCCGCTTCCTGGTTTTCATGGCCGACCTGACACGAATCGAAATTGACGGATTTTCGAATCAACAGTTGCAATGCTTCGCCAAACAGGCCCTTGCACGGCGCGCGAAGCGTTCACTAAGTGATAACGGACTTGGCTACCCATTTATTCCGTAGGATTTTGGCTCGACTGGGATGACGGTCGGCAAGGTGAGCGTGCCCAGACTCACAGTTCCACCAGATTCGCCTTAGGGCGCCTGGGGAGGCCGTTAGCGTGTTCTGGCATTGTTCTGCTACCCGCCGCGGGCGGTTCTGACAACGCCCGTGACCGGCACAGCGCGTTTGGGGGGTTGTCGCCCGGCACGATCACCGGGCAGCTTGCCGCTATGGCCGGGGCCATGAGCCCGATAATGCGCTTGTTCCAGGCGCCATGGGCCTCGCCTGCGATGGCTTCGATCACCGGGCTCAGGAGTCCAAAACCGTGGTTGGAATTTGTGAAGCGGATATTGGCGTCGATGATCGGGGCAACCGCGAGTGGTGCCCGGAGCTGGGGTTCATCGAGGAACGGCCGCCGGTCCTGCCGGTGGCGCCCGATTTATGTCCCCGCGGTGAATCGCGCAAAGGCCTTTTGCCAGACCGCCTTGCCCTTGGTGGTCAGCGTCATTTCCTGCAGGGAATTGGGGCCGAAGGCGTCGCTGGTGAAAATCGCCGAACGGAGATTCTCCGGGATCACTTTATCGCGAATGAGCGATTCCGCCGTGATGGAAACCTGCGGCGGTTGATAGCCGTTGAAGTCGACGAAGTTGTGATAGGCCACGTCTTTGTCCAGCAGATAGTCCAGGAACAGATGGGCCAAGACCGGCTTCTTGCTGGTCGCGAGAACCGCCCAGCAGTCGTTCTGAACCGGACCCTTGCCGGAGGGCGGCGACCAGTAGCGCAGGTACGAGCCGTCGTCGCCTGCGGGCAGATTCCATCGCCGCTGGACTCGTCGGGAGTGGTCGAGTCATGATGCGGCCCACCGCGTGGCGGGTGCAGGGTTTCGGCATTGGTCAACGGTTAATTGATTCCATTTTGCCGGGGGCTACCATCAACGACAACGACCATAAGTGGGAAGAGGCGAGCGATGCGTTGGACCCTGCGGTCATGCGCGCCACTGTAGGCGACGATCTGGAGTTCATCCGCGAACTCATTGAGGAGTTCGTCCCGGCCGCGCGCTCGAATATTGCGGAGATTCACGCGGCCGTGGGCAGTGCCCAAGCGGAGCGGGTCCGTTTGACCAGTCACAAGCTCAAGGGTTCGTCCGGATTGGTGGGCGCGCACCGGCTCGTCGAGGTGTGCAGAAAGCTGGAGGCCGCGGGCAATGCCGGCGACTGGTCGGCGATCGGCGCTCTTGCTCCTCGCCTCGATCGTCTGATGCAAGAGATTGAAGTCGCCGCGGCGCCATATCTTCAGCAGACATGATTTTCGTCGCCTGGATGATGGCCGACCCACGAGGCTCGGCTGGGCAAGGGCGCCAGTCTGGTATTTGGGCGAGATCGGATAAAGGGTGGGGCAGCGATAACCGTGGCATTGATATTGGTCGTAGACGACGATCGGTTTTATCTCAGCGTCATCCGGCAAATACTGGAGAACGCTAGGCACCAGGTGATTGAGACCACGGACGGCGCGGAAGCCATCGAGATCTACCGCGAACGCAAGCCCGCCATCGTCATTACGGATATCTTCATGCCGGGGATGGACGGCAATGAGGTCATCAGATTGCTGCGCGGCATCGACGCCCGCACGGGGATCATCGCCGTTTCCGCCGGCGGCGCGTTCTATGACATCGATTTCCTGGAAACGGCGAAGAAACTCGGCGCCGACGCCATTCTGCGCAAGCTGGACCCGAAGGAGCGCATCCTGGCGGAAATCGACAGGCTGCTGGAGCGATAGAGACAGTAGCGGCGCTAAAGCCTTCTTTTGTCGACCGACAGCCGTGGCGGTCCTTTTCCTCGCGCGCAGCACAGTGAAAGCCAACGGGATTTGCCGCACGCAGGCGACTGGCCGGGACGCTTGTAAACACTTTGTTAGCTTTTATTAAGTCATGCTGTGCGCACACCGGAATTTCTGGCGAACGGCGAGGGACCGTTTGCCATGGGCACGTTCCGGTTATTGGCACGGGCTTGACGAATTCCGTTGGTACGCAGCGTGATCGACAGTTGGACTTAAAGGTGCCATTCACGCCTGTGCCCGGGCCTTTCCTCGTGTTGCCCTTGCGATTGACGCTCTTTGCCGCATGTGGCGCGTACGCGCGGGCGCGGATGCTCTCCCGAAAGAAAATCTTGCACCATGGCTTCTTCGACTCGGGCGCCGACAACCGGGTCGATCAGGAGGCGGCCGAAGTCAGCAGCCTGCGCGCGCCACTTGAGTGTGTCTTGCAGCTGAGTCAGGCGGTCGACCCGGCCCGAGAATCCCTAATGCGGCTGCCCAAACTCGCGGTTCTCCCGACGTCCGGGTGCATAGCTAGATCGTTGGCAATCAGTTCGCAGGACGCGGGCGAATTCGAGCTACCGAACAAGCCTTGTCGTAAGCAGCAACGGGCCGTAAAACTGCGGAAGTTGCTCGTTCTAGCGCCGCAGGCGCGATAAGACATTTCCGTCGATTGCAGGAAAACAAATGAAGCGTCTGCTTCTAATCGATGACGAACCTGGCATGACCGATTTCATCCAAGCAGTTGCCGAGGAGGAATCATTCGAAGTCCGCACCTTGAATCGGCCGACGGATTTCATGGATTCGTTCAAAAAATACCCACCCGATGCGATCATCCTCGATCTCGCCATGCCGGGAATCGACGGCGTCGAACTCCTGCGCTGGCTCGCCGAGGAACACTGCAAGGCGCGAATTGCGATCATCAGCGGGTTCGACAGGCGGGTCCTGGATGCTGCCGGGCGCCTGGGCAAGGCGAGCGGGTTGAAGATCGTCGATACCCTCTCCAAACCGATCCGACTGGCCGCGATGCGCGAGGCGCTCAAACGCCTTGAGCAGGACTCTTGAACGCCAAGCCTGACGGGGGCATCCAGGGCGCCTGGGTCCGCCGCGAGTTGGGCAAGGCGTTGAAGACGGATTCGCTCAGTCTCGTCTATCAACCCAAGATGGACCTCAAGAGTGGCGATCTTGCCGGTGTCGAAGCGCTGATTCGCTGGTCGCACCCGGAACGGGGCGACATTTCGCCCGCCGAGTTCATACCCCGCGCCGAAGGGAGCAAGGTTATCGACGACCTGACCCTCTGGGTTGCCGATCGCGCCTTTGGCCAAACCGCGGCATGGATCGAAGAAGGATTCCTGGGAACGATCGCAATCAATGTGTCGGCGCGCAATCTCAAGCGCGTGGATTTCCCCGACATGCTGGCAGACCTCTGTTGGCGCCACGGCCTTTCGCCCAAGAACGTCGTCGTCGAAATCACGGAGACCGCCTCACAGTGGATCGTCAAACTGCTGGATACCTTGACGCGCCTGCGCATCAAAGGCTTCAAGCTCGCGCTCGATGATTTCGGCATCGGGTTTTCGTCTTTGTCGCAGTTGCAGCAGCTTCCCTTCTCCGAATTGAAGGTGGACCGGGCCTTCGTGGTCAGGATGGTGGAGGCCGAAGATTGCCGGATCATCACGCGTGCCATCATCAATCTAGCTCATGACCTGGGATTGAAAGTCGTTGCGGAGGGCGTGGAGACCGCCGATGCCTTACGCATGCTGGTGGAGTTCGACTGCGATGCGGCTCAGGGCTATCACATCAGCCGGCCGGTTGCGGCCGAGGCCATTGTGCCGCTGCTGCGCGGCGGATGGTCGGACATCAAGGTGCGTCTCTCAAACCCAGGTAGCGGAGTCAAACAATGCGGATCGGCGATCTTCTCGTAGCTGCAAATCTCGTCAAGCCGCAGGACATCGACGCGGCGGTTACGCGCCAGTTGGCGCAGGGCGGACGGCTGGGCGAGAGCCTGGTGGCGCTGGGCGCCATCAAGGCCGAGGTCCTCGAGGCCTTCCTCAAGCAGGTACCGCCCGTGCCCATGAGCGTCGCGGATACGGGGCTTAGCGAAACCGACCTGCTCAATCTTCTGATGAAGATAATTTTCGTCAGGGCCTTGGAGACGACGTCGTCGTTCGCCGATGCGATCAAACTACCCCCGAAAGTCGTCTCCGAGCTGGTCGACCAGGCCGTCACTGCCCAACTCCTCCAGGCACTTGGGCGCCTCGGGCCAAGCGGGCTGGACGACATGCGCTACGGCATGACCGACAAGGGTCGCCGCTGGGCCACGGAGGCGCTGGCTGCCTCCGCCTATGCCGGCCCGGCACCCGTTTCGCTGGAGGCCTATTCGGAACGGATCGTCCGCCAGAAAGTGACAAATGAGTCGGTCAGTTGGTCGCGTATCCAGCAGGCATTCGCGGGACTCGAAATAGCCGACGCTTTCGTCGATCAGATTGGCCCCGCTGTTCGTTCCGGCCGCGCCGTGTTGCTCTATGGTCCTGCGGGCAACGGCAAGACATCGGTCGCCCAGAGGTTGGGCCGGGTCTTCGCCGATGTCATCTACATTCCCCATGCGGTGATGATCGAAGGGCAGGTGATGCGAGTCTATGATCTCATTCTTCACACCGCCATCTCCGGCGAGAATCAGCAGGACGCCAAGGCTTCGGTCACGCTCCGTCGCGAGGATTTCGATGCCCGCTGGGTCCCCTGCCGCCGCCCCTTCGTGGTCGCGGGCGGCGAATTGACCCTCGACATGCTGGATCTGCGCCATGAGGCGACGGCAAATTTCTACGAAGCGCCGTTGCACGTGAAGGCGTCGGGCGGGTGTCTTCTGATCGACGACTTCGGCCGACAGCTCGTGTCGCCGACGGCCTTGCTCAACCGCTGGATCGTGCCGCTGGAAAACCGCATGGACTTCCTCAAACTCCATACGGGAAAGAGCTTCGACCTGCCCTTTGAGGCGCTGGTGATCTTCTCCACCAATCTGGAGCCCGCCGATCTCATGGACCCGGCCTTTCTGCGACGAATTCCCTATAAGCTGGAGATCGCGGGCCCGTCGCGCGAGGCCTATCGTCATATCTTCGAGAAGGTCTCCGCAGACAACGGCTTGACCCTCACCGACGAGATTTTCGATTACATCGTGAGTGAGCTCGAGGAGAAGAGGGGAACCGAATTGGCCAACTTCCAACCCAAATTCCTGATCGATCAAATCGCCGCCGCCTGCGGGTTCAAAGAGACCCCGCCCCAGTTCACGCGCCAACTGATCGACTATGCAATAAGCAATCTTTCGGTCAGCAAGTCGAAGACCCAGCGCGCCACGCTTGCCAAAGTGTGACCACGCGAAAAGCTATGAGCCTCCTGAAAACCATGTGATCTGAAGGATGACGCTCAAAGACGAGAAAAATGATCAGGACCGGCCGCAGTGGGAGGCCCGGTTCCGCAGCGCGTTCGAAACCGCCGGGCACGGCATGGCCATTGTCGGCCTCGATGGGCGGTTTCTGGAGGTGAATGAGTCCTGGACCTCCATCGTCGGCTATAGCCGGGAGGAGCTGCTGGCTCTGGACTATCAGTCCATCACGCACCCGGACGATCTGGCGCTCGATGCCGCTCACGTGCAGGAGCTGGTGGCTGGATTGACTCGTTTTTATGCGATGGAGAAGCGCTACATCCACAAGCGCGGTTACATCGTTTGGATCCTGCTGAATGTCGGATTGGTCCACGACTCCGACAATCGACCGCTCTATTTTGTCTCACAAATTCAGGATATCACCGAGCGCAAGGTGATGGAGGGGGCGAGACAGCAGACCCAGACCGCGCTGGCGCAAGCCCAGAAGCTGGCACAACTGGGGTATTACCGCTGGTCGCGGTCGCAACAACGGCTGCTCAGCTACAATGAGGAGTACCTGAAGATTCTCGGTGTCGATCCAGAATCGATCGCCGAGGATCTGCCGGGGATTGAGCCCTTTCTTCACACCGAGGACCGCCAGCGCGTCATCCAGGCCCATCGTGCCGCAGAGGTGCAAGGGAAGGGATTCCACCTCGAATTCCGGATCGTGCGGCCGGACGGCGCGATTCGCCATCTGCTCGGTCTCAGCGAGCCCGAATCGGCCTCCGGCGACCCGCCCGACATTTGGTCCGGCACGGTGCAGGACATCACCCTGCAAAAACAACAGGCGGCCGATTTGCAGGCCTATCAGGCACGCTTGGAACTCGCACTCGAAACGGCCGGCGCGGCATATTGGGAGCTTGATCTGACCAATCGAACTTACACGCCCGGCCCCGAATACTATGCCATCCTCGGCTATGGCCCCGATGAGGCGACGCAGGACTTCGAGTCATGGCTAGCCCTGGTCCACCCCGATGATGTCGAGAAGATCGGCCTGTCGCATCTTCTGCCGCCGAACGACAAGGCAAAACATGAGGTCGAATATAGAATCAGGTCAAAGAACGGCGCTTGGCGCTGGTTTCTCAGCCACTTCCGCGCTTGCGCGTTCGACCATCTCGGCCGCCCGGCGCGCCTGTTGGGAATTGACTTCGACATCACCGAGCAGAGAAAGCACGAGGCTGAATTGACGGAGGCGCGGGCACAGGTCGCTGACGCCGCGCGGCGGGCAAAGATTGCGTTTTGGCGCCAACAGTTCGGGTTCGGAGCGTTGGTCTGGTCGGAGGCAGCAGAGGAGATCACCGGGCGGCGCGCGGCAGAATTGCCGGCTACGACTGAGGATCTTCTGAAGCTCGTGCATCGCGAGGATGTCGAAAGGGTCAGAACAACATATGTCCAGGCCAGGGCGCGGGCAAAAGCCTATGATCTGGAGTATCGCATCTTGAGATCGGACGGCGCCGTCACTTGGCTGCACGAGATCGGCGAGATCGAGCAGGCGCATGCCGACGGATCGGTCTCGTTTTCCGGAACCTTGCAGGACATTACCGAGCGCAAGAAGCTCGAGGCGCGGCTCGAGCAATTGGCAACGGTGGATGAATTGACCGGGGCCCAAAATCGTCGTTCCATATTGGCCCAGGCCCAGATCGAATTGCGCCGCGCGCTGCGTTTCAAGCACAACTTGGCTTTTCTCTTTTTCGATATTGATCATTTCAAGCAAGTCAACGATCGCTTCGGACATAAGCTCGGCGATCTGGTCCTGTCGACCCTCAGCGATATCTGTCGCGGCGCTTTGCGGCCATCCGACGTGTTCGCCCGCTATGGTGGTGAAGAGTTCCTGGTGATGTTGCCGGAAACCGATATCGCTCAGGCCACCGTCGTTGGCCAGCGATTGACGGCCCAGGTGCGCCAGGCCGTCTTTAGCGTCGATCCGCCGCTTCGCGGGCTGACGATCAGCGCCGGCGTGACGGCAATCCGCGACGCCGACGACACGATTGAAGCCATGCTTGAACGTGTCGACAAGGCCCTCTATCGCGCCAAGGAGCTGGGTCGGGATCGAATCGAAATCCTGCCCTGATTCTGCTTTTTCGCGCCGCCGATGGTATCTTGGTCGTCACTTCTGCTTGGGCAAGACGGAATCACGGGACAATGGCGGCGCAGCGGTCGGCGGTTGATGGGGGCGGGTTGCCAGCCATTACGGTCATTGTGCCGACACATAACCGGGCCGCCCTTCTGCCCCGTGCCTTGAACAGCGTGCTCACCCAGGAATTCGCAGCCTTCGAGGTCATCGTGGTCGACGATGGGTCCACGGACGACACGTCATCGGTGCTTTCCCGATTCGCCGAGGCGCCTCTTAACGTCGTTCGCCACGCCCAGGCCCTGGGTGCCGCCGCCGCGCGCAACAGCGCCCTGGCATTGGCCCGTGCCCCCATCGTGGCGTTTCTCGACGACGACGACGAGATGCTGCCGGGGTTCCTCGCCGCGACGGCCGGTGCCCACGCCATGTCGCCCGCCGTCGATCTTTGCTGGACCGGCGTGATCTTTCAACACAAGGACGGGCGCCAGAAGGTTCAGGACTGGCGCCGCTGGGCGGGCTCTCGCCGTTTCGTCAATCGCCTGGCCGGATGCTGCGGGATTTCGCTCCGCACCGAACGGCTGCGCGCCATGGGTGGCTTCGACACGCGTTTTCGCATCGCCGAGGACACGGATCTCTTCATGCGCCTGGTGGAAAGCGGCGGAACCTGGCGCTGCATCCCCCAGCCGCTGATGAAGGTGGATGTCCACCCCGGCGCCAGCCTCAGCCGATCGGGCAACAGCGAGTTGCATATCGAGCATATTCACCGCCTGCTCGAACGCCACGGTGCGCTGATCGAGGCGGATCCAACGATCTGGCGGCAGTATCACGGCTCGCTGACCAATCATCTCTACCGCGCCGGGCGCCTGCGCGAGGCGCGCCGCGAACTCGCCCGCATGCTGGGCCGCCGCGGTTCGTTCACGCTGGCCCTCGAAAGCATTCTGCGTTTCGAGATCCGCGGTGGCCGGTTCTGGCAACGACTGCACTGAGCCCCTTATTGCCGCCTCCTCGATGGGGCGGGGGAAATTGGAGCGCGTGCTCGCCTATCTCGCCGCCCCTCGTCGCGGGTCGGCACTGTCTCAGCTTTGCGGAAAGCATTGGGGGGTGGTGTGATGGCAGAGACGATGTACGATGAAGGGCCCCGTGCCTACTTGGAGGGCAAAGACTCGCGAATGTGCCCCAGTCATGACGTAGCTCGCCGTGAGGCATGAGCGCGCCGCCAAAGCAAGCACCGGTGTCGATGCCGATCCGGTTCGCTTGGATGTCGGGGGGTATGGCCGTCTTCTCGTGGGCCCGGAACAGCGGCGCATCTTGATGGTGATTTCCGACGCCGCGCCGGCGGACGATTCGACCCTTTCGATCAACCCCGGCAATTGTCTGGTAGTGTCTCAATTTGAAAATTAGTCTTGGCGCCGGTGCTATTCTTCGGCGCGTAGCTCGATGCTCTCGGCTAATAACTCATATCGGCGAGCAATGTCTCGGAAGTGCCTGCTGATATGAGGTGCGCTGGCTTGCGCGGCTTTCTCCTGCAAGCGTTTGGCTTCGTTTCTGTATCTCTGAGCGCGGAGCAGATCTGGCATTGGAAGACTCCTCAAGTGCGTCTAAATGTCATAACGCCCTAAAAGACAAAGCGCTCCCGCGGCGGCCGTGGAAAAATTGAGACGATACTAGCCGGCGTGGCCAATTGCGGACTCGCCCAAATTGGAAGTGCCTAGAGTCCGCCCTGGATTTGAATTTGAGCCGGCATCAGGGATCGAAAGTTGACCATCAAACCCAGATTCCGCAGGCCGGCTCTGATCGCCTTGATCGGCTTCTTCTGCACGAAACAGCCACGCCGGATCTTCGCGATCGTCTCCACTACCAGCATCGCAATTCTCCCCCGAAAACGGGGTCGTTATCTGCCTCGGCCAAGAGCAGCCGGCTGATGCAGTCGATCTTCTCGGCGACGACCATCTCACCCGGCTGCAGGAGAGCTTCCCTTCTCAAGCACGCTCCTAAGAGTTTTGGAATGGTGAATTTTGGATCTGATCGTAGAAGTTGCTGTGTTTATAGTTTCGGATGAAATGCGAGCAGATGTCTTCGTTGCACGTAAACACGGTCGTTTCGGTCTTGTGTTCGAAGCCCCCAAGAAAGGCCTTGGCGATTTCTTTCTTGAAATTGACGCGGGGAAACTGGCCCACCACTCTCCTGCGAACCTCTTCGGGAAAGGTTTCGTAGCCAATGCCGAGTGAATCCAGGGCCACGCCGTTGTATAGAAGTTCCACTTCCAGTGGCTTGTAAGCTGCAATGCCAGGTGTGGTGTGAAGCGATATCGCGTCCCAAGCGGTCTGGATACGGGCGTTAGGCACACTATGATGCTCGAGAAACTGACGCACCGCGTTCGCACTATCGACCTCGAAACGGTCAGTGGCACTACTGAACTTCCTGAGCAGACCAAAATCATGGAAGGCAGCGCAGATAAACAGAAGCTCCACATCGAACTTCTGTCCTGTTTGGCGGCCCATCTCGTTTGCCCAGAAGAACACGCGATGCGAATGGTTGATCAATAGCGGCGTGCTGAATTCTCGCAGTAACCCGGCCGCCTCACGAGTCAATTGAGTGTCGGGAACTCCTGCCTCCACATGCTGAAACTGAGGCGAAGGAATTGGCACTGGAAGAATGATTTTAGGACGACGAAATGTTGGCGAGTCGTCAACAGACTGCCCGACTGCACGCTCACTAAACTCACTATTGACTGCAATCGCACCCGCGGCAGCCGAGGATGTCTTCAAAAACGCACGACGATTCATTGGTCTTTCTCCAAAGCGGCTCGTTGTTTCAGGAAGAACTTAGCGGACATATCCCGTCACGCTACCAACCGGGACGTGCGTCCACATTCCGTCGGCGGTCTCATTCAGCACGACGATATTGGTGCCGGCATCGAGCATGGACAGAACTTTGCTGATCGAAACTGGCTGTCTGTACGCGTGAGTTCCATTCGCGGCGACGGTCTTTGACATCGCGTTAACGAATTCGAGCCCGGAAACCATGAGAGGAGCTTGATGTACCGATATGAGTGCGGCGAAAGAAGCCGCGGGGGCGGTTATGACTGCTAGGGCATACCCTATCGAAAGAATCCCATTCATCTGAGCCACCTGTGATGAAGTTGCTCGACGTGGCACAAATGACATCTACGGTGCGTTCGGTCTTTCGGACTAGCATGAGGCTTTTCAAATGGCACGGTCGGCTGCAGCCAAGGCCGTGCCTGTTATCTTTAACGACAGTGGAGGAGTCGAAATGGGGCTATCGGGTGATGGGGAAGAAGCGTTGAAACGACATTC
>WNFT01013887.1_pt1 | contig 14011 bp, 11 predicted proteins | sample 5400191 | NCBI WGS metagenome assembly WNFT01 (sample SAMN13153359, study PRJNA577476) | soil metagenome | isolation source: 80 cm saprolite under Madrone tree | place: USA:California | collected 2016-06-14
CTTCGGTCGACGTCCGGGTGCCTGAAGATGTTTCACACGTCCAGCTAGACACGGAAGTGTTTGGTAGTGCTGCTCATGCTGTGCCTCTCAGAATTCCCAGGAACGCAGAGTTGGCTAACATCTCGGTGCATGGTCCAGGACGCCTGAGGATTCAAGTTGGCGATGAAACGCGCGTGATGTGCTTTAAAACGGGCGAGCTACCGGAGTGCATCGCCAGTGTGCACCGACTTGGAGTCAGTTCCCGTTCCTTCCGGTCTTATCAGCGCCTATGATGGGTTCAGTTCCCGCAGAAAGACGGCAAGATCGCGCCCATGTCTGAAAGCTCACCGGCGCCAACGCCAACCGGGATGGAAGTAAAGGGGTATGTCGGTCTGACGCTCACCGTTTTAGGCCTGCTCTTATTTCTTCTGATCTACGGTGTCCCGGTAGCGTCATTTTTCCTGATACCCGCACTTATTCTCTGCCGCACTGCAGCTAATCGCTACCGACGCGACACTGGTCGAACTGCCGGCGTTCTTATTGTCGCGCAAGTGCTCTGCTGGTTTTTTGGCGGCCTTGCGGTGCTCGCTGATTTTTGGATCATTGTCGCAGTGATAATCTGGCTGGTTCAACGCTAAGGAGGCGGCGAAAGATATGCTATCTCGCGGACAGGACACTAGAGCTGCAACAGTGATTTTAGCCGCTCGTATTCTTCCCGGCTGATCTCCCGAAGTTCAAAATCCGCTTTTGCTCTGCCGATTTTGTGTGCTGCTTCCGAGAGTACTCCCGGTGCGCTGTAGCTGGCGGCAACCGGTTCTTTGGCTGGGTCACTTTTCAAATAAGCGACGTAGTAGAGATCGAATTCAGGGACTTTCTCGAGCACGGGATAGTGCTCACAAGAACATATATCTTGTCAAGCCTGCCTTCCCCTCACGGCGATAATGGTCCTCTAAAATAGACCCGCGACAGTCCCGCGTTGCGATACTAGGTTAAATAAGGAGGAGCACAATGAAAGCGGATTCAGCAATCGTTATGAGCTTTTTCAAAAGCGAGGTTCCTGCCGGCACGCGGATCAATCTGAAATGGCCGGACAAACACGAAATCACCGATTTCAAGTTGGATCAGTTGGGCGAACTTGTGAGCTGCGAAACAGAGACTGACCAAACAGGATGGGTGATCGTCAAATCTCGCGGCAACATACAAATTGGAGAAAAGATTCCTTTGTTATAGAAGGTCGACGGCAGGATTTCGAAGGGGCTTCTCGATCTTTACCGCTCCTTACGAGTCCTAGGCGCAGCGCCTTGTTTCTTGAGAAAGGCCTGGATTTCTAGTCCGTGCTTCGGCGCGGGAGTTTTGCGCTTATTGATCCAGTGCGAAACGAGCTGCTTTGATACCCCGAGCTTGTCGGTCGGCTAGCATGCGGCTGAGGATCAAGCGCGTACCTGGATCGTCTTCAGCGACGAGACCTTTAATGCGAGTTTCTGGTAAATAGCTGGCCCGATCGACCGCAATCTGATTCTAGTAATTCTATTAATACCGTATGATTATGGTAATTCATGAGACTGGGCGCCATTGAAAGAAAGATCCTGGCCGGCTTTCTGTTCGCACTCGTTATCTCGCTGATTGTCGGTTTGGTGCTTTACCAGAACGCGACCCGGATCATGTCTACCGAACGTTGGGTCGGACATACGGACAAAGTAATCGACCAGCTCGATACGCTGCTGGATTCCCTGATCGACCTGGATGGCGGCCAACGTGGATACCTGCTGACCGCCAATGAGACTTTCCTTAGTCGAGTCGGCGACGCCGAGCGAGCAGTTCCCGAGCAGCTGGGAAAGCTGGTGCAATTAACCGCCGACAATCCTGTCCAACAGCAGCGCATTCCGTCACTGCGTTCTGCGCTAAAGACCAGGCTAGAATCGGTGAACCAGGTGATCGATCTGCGCAGGACCGTCGGGGTTGATGCCGCGCGAGCGATGCTGGCGGACCAGCTAAACAAGGGATACCTGGATGAGAGCCGCAACATTCTGAACCGGATGAAGGCGGAAGAGCGAAAGCTTCACGAAAGCCGCAGCACCGTTGACCGCAAGAGCATACGCCGCACCGCGCGAACCGCCGGAATCGCGTTTGGAGTCCAGATCGCTATATTGGGTTTACTCTACTGGCTGGCGCACCTCGATGTTTTGGAGCGCCGCCGAGCTGAAGCGGCTCTGCGACAGAGTAGCGACGACTTAAAAGAGGCTCGTGACGCCGCTTTGTCCGCGGCGAAATTGAAATCTCAATTTCTGGCCAACATGAGCCACGAGATTCGCACGCCGATGAACGGGGTTTTGGGAATGACCGAAATCCTGCTCAACACTGAACTGTCTTCCCGACAACGGGAGTTCGCCGAAACCATTCAGTCGAGCGCAAATGCGCTTCTTACGATCATCAATGATATTCTCGATTTCTCAAAAATCGAAGCCGGCATGCTCCGCTTCGAGAATGCCCCGTTCAATCTTCATCGAACAGTGGAAAACGTCATCGATTTGTTTGCCCAATCGGCGCGCAAAAAGGATCTCGAACTTGTCCTCCTGATTGAGGAGCAGGTGCCGATGTCGGTCGAGGGGGATCCATTTCGCCTGCAACAGGTACTAACAAATCTTTTGAGTAACGCTATTAAATTCACTGACCAAGGAGAAGTGGTCCTGCATTGTCGCTGGCTTTCAGAAAGTGGGGGCACGACCACTGTCAGGTTCGAAGTCTCGGATACTGGGATCGGTATTGCACCGGAGGACCAGAAGTTTCTCTTCAGCCCCTTCGTCCAGGCCGATGGATCAACGACGCGGCGTTTCGGTGGTACCGGACTCGGATTAGCCATATGCAAAGAACTGGTGACCGGCATGGGCGGCAAGATCGGGATGGAAAGCACTCCTGACGGCGGTTCGACATTCTGGTTCATCGCCAAATTCGCACGAACCGAGACGTTGGAACCCGCTGCGCCGGTCGCAGGAGATCTTCGCAATGTGCGCGTACTGCTGGTAGACGATAACTCAACCAATAGAAAGGTTCTCCATTACCAGGTTACGTCGTGGGGTATGCGAGACAGCACGGTCTCGACTGGTCCCGGTTCGCTTGACGCTCTGCGCCGTGCCGCCGCCCAAGAAGATGCTTTCGCGATCGTGATTCTCGACACGCACATGCCGGAACTGAGCGGTATTCAGGTGGTCGAACTGATCCGGGCCGATCCGACCATAGCGTCGGTGAAAATCGTTCTTCTTACTTCAATGGAGCCAGGCGAATTGAGCGAGTCCATACGCGGCGAAATAGACGCTTTGATCACCAAGCCAGTGAAACAGTCGCAGCTATTCGAAACCTTGTGCGCGGTGCTTGGGATCAAGGCGGACCGGCCCGAGACATCACCTGATAAAGCGAAATCGATATCGTCGACGGCCGCCGACAAACGACTGCGTATTCTTCTCGCCGAGGATAACGAGGTCAACCAACAGGTCGCCCTATATCAACTTCGCATGCTTGGTCACCAGGTCGATCTTGCTCTCAACGGAGTCGAAGCCCTGAAGTTATTCGATAAGAACCAATACGATGTAGTCTTGATGGATATTCACATGCCGGAACTGGATGGCTATGCAACGACCGCCGAGATTCGCCGGCGCGAGGGACATGGGAAGCACACCCCGATCGTTGCGATAACGGCTAATGCCCGGCCAGAGGACCGCGAAAACTGCTTGGCTGCAGGAATGGATGATTATCTGGCCAAGCCTGTTCAAGGGCGCGCGCTGGCTCTGGTATTGGAGCAATGTGCCGCAAATATGCGGTCAGCAGATACAGAGCCGGCAGATCCAGAGGCGCTTCCCCCGGCGACAAATCTCCAGTCAATCGTTGATGCGGGCATGGGCGACATAATACCGCGCCTGATTGAGCTCTTCCTGGAAACTGCTCCGCATGATATTGAGATGGCAGTCGCTGCGTTGCGTAACTCTCACGCCGTCGATCTGGAAAATGCCGCTCACAAATTGAAAGGAGGCTCCACCAACTTGGGCGCTGGGCGCTTGCGCGATCTTTGCCAACAGCTGGAAAAGCTCGGACGGGAGGGATCTTTGCGGGCCGCCCCCGAGTTATTGGCGTTAGTCGAAGAAGAATTCGCTCGGGTGCGTATGGAACTCCTCGCGGAGCTCGATAGCCAATGGGTCCAAGAGGATACAAAGTCATAAATCGCAGGACTTAGTGCACGAGACTGGCAATCGCCTCCCAAGCTCCGGACCAGTCGCCCGTAGAAGCCAGAAGGTCCCCTTTCATGACATAAAAATAGTCCGGGCAACCAGACTGCTTGGTGACCGACTCTAGAATCTGAAGCACTTCCGACTTTCTGTCGCTGGAGCGCAGAATTAGACAAAGATTGTAGGCAGCACCGAAATCGGTCGGATCTCGCAGAAATGCAATCCGGTACTCGTTTTCCGATAAATGGCCTCGTGGCGGAAACGCCACCTTTTGTAAAGTTTTTGCACCTAAATCATACGCCTGCCGGTAGTCTCGTTCTTCAGCAGACCGCCGACTCATAGCTCGATTGAAGATTACCTGCTGTTCGGCGGTAAGCTCTGAATGTTTGCTAGCGATAAAATCCAGCGTCGCCTGGTCGGAATAACCGCTCAGCAGCGCCGCAAAAGCAAAGTTTAGATAGTCATCAGAAAGGCGCAACATCGCTTGATGAACCTCGGGAAAAGGCACCGACTTGTCTAACATCTGCAGATACAGATTCCTATCGTCGGAGCCTCTCTTGAGTGCCTCTTTCCAGGCAGCGATCGCCAAGGTCGAATTAGCGTCGAGCCATGCGCACCCCTCGTCAAAGGGCACGACAGCCAATTTTGGTTCAAGGACCCGGGCGGCGCGAAAGTCGCCGAGTGCCTCTATCCATCTCCCGACCCGAATGTCGGTGGAACCCCGCATCAGATAAAGCGACCAATCGAGCGGAGTGAAAGTGAGCGCTTCGTCAATTTTCGCTCGCGCGGCGCGCCAATTTCTTTGAGCAAGCTCTTGCCGGGGAGCATCGGCAATCGAAGTGGCACGATTCAGGAACAGGGCCAAGCCGATCAAAGCAATTCCGGCCACGCGGCTGAGCCAGGGAATCCATCGTGCTCGGTACGACAAGAGCTCCGACTTCGTGCAGAGAGCCAGGACAAACAAAGCAGGGAGTATAGTTCCCAACCGGTGAGCCGGCACGTCAATAAGCGTGTGGCCGAGAAAGGCTAAGACACCGATGAATCCAGCAAAGAGCACATCTTTTTCCGGAGGATCTGCGGATTGCGCAGGTCTCGCGACTAGGCTCGCCACAATTACGATCGCAAATAAAATGGCGCCGATCCCTGCTTCGCTGGCCAGCCAAAGCCAGTCGCTTTCCGGATGAATCACCCGCATAGAATTCAGCGAACTATCCCGGAAAGACGGGAAAATGGCAGCAAAGTTCCCAAGCCCAATTCCCGAGTAAGGAGCCGCAGCAATCTGGCGAACTGTGTCCTGGTAGATGTCCCCACGTAGCCCGACTCCGTCGAGCAGAAACTCTCGCAGTCTCCTGACCACCTGCTCTCCCAACAGCAGAGCCAAGGCACTGATCAGCAGTATGACTCCTCCACCAACGGCAAACGCTTTCACCGTTACTCCGAGCCGGTAGACAAACCAGACCATGGTCGCGGCCAACAAAAAAAGTAATGAGGCCCTTGAATTGGAAAGCAGATTCGCGCTCAGGCAGAGAGCGAGCGCAGCAATCCACGCGCCGGAAGTCCAATGACTCCTTCGCAGTCCTGACCCTGACAAGCCAAGTGCAATGATCGCGCCTAATCCCATCAGAGTGCCCGTTTGATTGCGATTCGCGAATGGACCAAAGCCTTGACTGGGATGCCAGATTGGAATTGGGAGCCGAGCAAAATCACTAACCAATGCAATCGCCGCGAGAATCGCAATTCCGACGACCACTGCCTGAAGCCCGGCGACCGGGTTCTCTGGCCGCCATTGGATCAGCCAGATTCCATAGAAGATCACCGCGAACAAGACGCCTAAGGAAAAGAAAGTCTGGCGAGGTTGCAGGCTCAGCGTTGGCGACAGACCGGGTATGGCGTGATGAAGCCGCGCATACCATTCGGAAGAACCAAACCAAATACCGGGCAAGAAACCGAGCATTGCACAAAGGAGCAATCCGAAGAGGCCAAGCAAAATGGTTCGGCCGGGCAAAGCTTTGAATGGCGCCACAATCAACAGCAATCCAATCCCCGTCATCGGCGCGCTCTGACTCCAGCCCTCAGCGGCACCCAGGTAAGCAGCGGACAAGGCAACGGTCGTAACACCTAATATCAAGGAATTAGACCTAAACATTTTCCATCAAGAATGCGGGTGAGGTTTTCCCCGATAGATTCAATCAAATATTGACCGATGGCCTTCGATTTTAGAAACAATAATTAGTCTCGGAAGATTGCGTCATAAGAAGACTCGCCGGATTGGAGTCATTGATGCGCAATCGCGAGCTTGGCCGAAATTCGGTTCGCTGCCGGTTGAAATCATGGGAGAACTTGTCGTCATTACCGGCGGAGCCGGATTCATCGGGTCACATCTGATCGAAGGATTTGTCCGACACGGGTACGCCGTCCGCGCGATCGATAACCTTTCCACCGGCAGCCTAACGAATCTGGCCGGACTCAAGGGCAATATCGAATACCGGAATTTGGATATTCGCGACCTCGGTTCCCTGACCGACGCTCTCCGAGATGCTTCGATCGTGCTTCATCACGCTGGAATTTCCTCGGTGCCACGCAGCTTTGCTGATCGGCAGTACACCCATGAAGTTAACGTGACCGGAACGCTGAATGTCTTGCTGGCGGCCCACCGTGCCGGAGTGCGGAAAGTTATCAATGCGTCTTCTTCCAGCGTCTACGGAAATAACGGTGAGGAGCTACAGATAGAATCCGCCACACCTGTTCCGTTGTCCCCTTACGGGCTCTCCAAGTGGGTCAGTGAACTGTATGCAGCGCAATTTGCCAGAACCGCTCCGATCGAAACGGTCTCGCTTCGTTATTTCAATGTGTTCGGTCCGCGCCAGAGCCTGGAAAGCGGCTATGCGGCGGTCATTCCGTTGTTCATTGAGAAATTCGCTGATCGAATCCGCCCAACGATTTTTGGCGATGGCACGCAGACCCGAGATTTTACGTTTATCGATAATATTGTTGAGGCAAACATTCACGCAGCAAGAGCCTCCTTGCCATCCGGCACAACGATGAATGTGGCCACCGGTTGCCGCCTCTCGCTCAACGATCTCGTCAGCATGCTAAAATTGAACCCATCTATCAGAAAGAACGCTTGGGCGATATCAAGCACTCCTGTGCCGACATAGCTTTATCGGAAAAGCTCTTGGGCCATTACAACACCGTGCCGGTCCGTGATGGACTGACCAATACGGTCCGATGGCTATCGCTAATTTGAGCCGCACATCCGTGGCTGGACGAACTGTCTCCGTTGCGTCCGGTCACATTTTCGTCCGGATATGCCGCAAAAATTCAGCAAACCCCCTTCAATCGAGAATTGACCAATCTCACGAGATTCTGGCACTTATAAAGGCGGATGATTCGCGCGTTTGAGGAGGAGATAAAACGTCATCAAACGCCGGCGCTCGGGTTTCCTTAATCACCGTAGGCCGTGCCTATGATTCACCATCGAGTTCAGGGTATTTCGCATTTGGTCACTGTTTGCCAGTGCCTGCTTACGTTGGCCTTATTCTGGATTTGGTTCGGTATTTATGGGGCGCTAATTCCAGGGGCAGCTGGCATCAACCCGGCCGCCTATGCCGGATACGGCCTTCTTCTCTGCCTTGGACTTGGTTTGGAGTCATTGGTGCGAGGCCGTCCAACAACCCCTTTTCCAGGCCCCCGCCCAAGCCTGATCCGGCAGATGCCCCGCGCTATCCGTCAGACGGCGGCAGTGGTCGGCTTCCTGCTATTGGTGCTCGTGCTCACGAAAGATCGTTATTTTTCTCGGCTGTTTTTGGTTTCTTTTACGCCGGTATTCTATCTGTTGTTATTACTAAGCCGACACTTCCTGCCAAGATTTCTCAGGAAACAACTCTTCCGGGGTAGCCGGCAGGAGCGAACGATTCTTATCGGCAGCCCGAAGCGAGCTCGGAAAATTCGCGACTGGGTACTCGACAAAAAAGGATATGGCTTCCATACGGTCGGAATGCTCACGGAGGATGGATGCGCGCCCAACCCTTGGCCACAGGTCCTGGGAAGTCCGTCCGACCTCGAAGCCGTATTGGCGAAACACGCGATCACGCAAGTGATTCTTTTGCAACTACCCGAAGCAACCTCAGGCTTTGGCGAAGTGCTCAGAACTACTAATCGTCGAGGCGTGCGCCTGGTTATACTGAACAGTCTGGATGAGCAACTTCATCACCCGGTCGTTGTCTTTGAAGATGAGGGATTAAGCTTCTTTGCGTTACGCGATGAACCGTTGGAAAATCCGTTGAACCGCGTATTAAAGCGCATATTGGATCTCGCCATTGCCATCCCCGCCGTGCTTATTGTGCTACCTATCGCTGCCGTTCCTGTCTGCCTGCTGCAAATTTTCCAATCGCCTGGCCGGCTTTTCTATCGCCAGACCCGAGCGGGCCTGCAGGACCGGAAATTCAAAATTCTCAAGTTCCGCACAATGCACCCCAACAATCTAGAAGGAAAAGCGGCGATAGTGGAGGACCCGCGCATCTTTCCCGGAGGCCAATTCCTGCGCCGTTTTAGCTTAGACGAACTCCCTCAGTTTCTCAACGTGCTAACCGGCAAAATGAGCGTGGTCGGACCCCGGCCTCACCTCATTGAACATAACGAACAGTTTGCGGAAATATTGTCGGAATATCGAATCCGCGCTTTTGTGAAACCGGGCATGACTGGGCTAGCTCAGGTACGTGGATTCCGGGGTGAAGCGAGGACCCGCGAAAGCATTGCCGCACGCCTCCAGTCTGACTTAGTCTATCTGGAAAACTGGTCCCTGGTACTTGACTGCACAATCATCGCTCGGACGATCTGGCAGCTTTTTTTCCCGCCCGAGACTGCGAGATGAGCAGTTATAAGTTATCGGTTATCGGTTATCGGTTATCGGTTATCAGTTATCACAGTAATCGGTAATCAGTACATTAAATAGCGGCGCCAGTTGAAGACAGGAATGCGCTACTACGTTCGGCGATCTCACCGACCTGATGACACAGCTGTATCGGATCCCCTGATTACCGAATACTGATTACCGAATACTGATTACCGCTCTCCAGCTTCTCCCAGAACTCCTTGAGCACTTTCTCCTGGGCGTACTGCGCAACAAACTCTTTCGCCGCTTTACCCATCGTGCTAAGTCTGACCCGATCATTTGAGAGGGCTTCTAGTGCCTGCGCTATCCGCTCCGCGTTGCCCGGCGGAAGTACCTCGCCGCACAGGTTAGCCCGTACAATGCTGGCAAGCTCGCAATCTGGATCGCAAATGGCTAACACCGGTTTACCAGCTGCGCAGCTACTCAACAGCTTACGGGGAAGGAACGAGTTCCCGGATCCGGCAACCTGCGGCAGCACCAGTAAATTTGCATCTGCCAACATTTCTTGATAACTCTGTTCGTCTAGCAGGCCTTTAAACCAGAGATTGGGCAGACCATTGGCGGCTACCAGCAGTCGTTTCTTTTCCGGACCTTCTCCACAGATAATCAGCTCGATCCGACGGTCCTTCAGATTTCTGCCGGCATCGACCAAGGTCTGTAACCCTTGCTTAACTCCAAGGTTGCCGGAGTAAACGACGAGAAACCTGTTGGCATCGAAGCGATTCGTTTCGCGAAATCGACCGACTCTGACTTCCTTGGGAGGCCGAACTCCGTTCGGAAAATAGACTAGCTTCTCTTCCGGTACGCCGCGTTTGCGGAGGACGTCCAGCATGCCATGACTGATTGCAGAAATCCGCCAGGCTCCACGATAAGAGGCAGATTCCAGGCGGTGCAAAATGCCGATGAGGATTTTTGACTGAACCATCCCGAGCTTGATCGCGGCGTCGGGCTGCAAATCCTGGATGTGTACCAGATAACGTCCTCCACGCAGCCGGCAAGCCGCACGGGCAGCCACTCCTAAGAGAAGCGGTGGCGATACCACAATCAAAAGGTCCGGTTTGGCCGTGAATAACAATCTTAAGAATGAAGCTGCCACGAAACTCAGTTCGTGCAGGATTCGCCTCGGCGTGCTGGTGGTAGCCGGAACATAGTGCCAGCAACGCCGGATCCGCACCCCGTTGCTCGTCTCCGACTCAAACCACTTTCCTGCGTCCCTCGCCCGCTTGCGCCAAGCGGGATAATACGGGAACGCCGTCAGCATTGTCACGTCGTGCCCCTGAGCTACCAAGAACTCGCATAAGGCGCCGTTGAAAGGTGCGATGCCGGTCACTTCCGGCAGATAGTTAATTCCCCAAACGACGATTCGCATCCTGCTTTAGCTCGTAGGCTTTGATTATCGACATCCATTCGTAACACGCGTGGAGCTGTGCGAAGTAATAACCTTCCCTTCCGTCCAAAAACCCGCGTTGCAACAGATAGATGTACAAGAAACGAAAAAGCGGCCGTAGGGGCAAGCGATGCGACCACCGCTTCAACTTGCGGCGAAGGCCAACTCGACCGTCTTGCAACGCTGACTGTGCCGTCTCAGGCGATACCTGGAAACGAGCCTCCCAATTGGAATATCGGTTATGCTTTTCGATAAAGGACTCGACTGATGGAAAAGCATAGTGTTCTAACTCAGTTAGCAACCGCCCGGTCTGACCTCGAACAACCACATGCTCGTGAATTTCCACGTCTCCACTCAGCGTCTCACCGTCCACTAGTTTTTCGAAGCGCCCGACCGCATGTTTAAATAATCGCAGATTCCAGTTGGGATAATAGGAATGGTTCAACCGTTTGCCAAGAAAGATGAATCGACGATTAACCCAATAGCCGGCAAGCTGGGCCCGAGATCGAATGACCGAGTCGATCTCCTCTTCACCACCCGGCATCAGCACCTCGTCAGCGTCCAACAGCAATACCCATTCATTATCGAACGGGAGATTCTCCAGAGCCCAATTCTTTTTTTTGGGCCATCCCCCTTCATATCGGAATTGAACCACTTTTGCGCCAAGGTTCTTGGCTATCTGAACGGTCCGATCTTCGCTTTGTGAATCGACAACAAAGATCTCTGAGGCCCAATTCACGGAGTTAAGGCATCGCTCCAAATTGAGCTCTTCATTCTTGGTTGGGATAATGATGCTAACCGGTACGCCCATTTTTGATCTGTTTAATAATCTTCGCGGGATTGCCGGCACAAAGGGTAAAAGGAGGCGTGCTTCTGGTCACCACACTGCCGGCGCCGACCACACATCCATCACCAATCGTTACCCCGAGTAAGATGATCGCTCGGGCCCCCACCCATGCCTTCTTGCCGATTCGAATCTGTGATTCGATGACCGGAAAGGCCGGATCCTTATAATTATGTGAAGCAGCGCACAGATACGCTCCTTGCGAGACAATCGCCCCCTCCCCCAACACGACTCTTGCCGGGTTATAAACCTCCGCACCATCAGCAATACAGGCATACGCCTGACACTCCAAATTCCAAGGTGCCCAGATCTTTGCTGCAGCATAGATGTGACAGCCAGCCCCAATCTGGGCACCAAACCGCCGGAGCAAAAATACGCGCCAGCCATGGAACGGGCGTGGTGAAATTCGGAAGAGCAGAACATAAACAATTCCCCAGAAGACCCGTCCCGTTTTGTTTGCCATTGAGTAACTTTCAGTCATTGTCGCCCAACACATTGAGGAACCGCTCTGAGGCTGCCTCGATATTGAAATGATCGCGAAAACAGTTCGTCGCGGCAACTCTCAACGACTGCCGATCTGCTGTGAGCCAGCGCTGAATCAATCGACGCGTACCTTCCAGAGTATCGGGCTCTACGAATCCGGCTCCGTATGACGCAACCAACTCTGCAGTATTAACTTGATTGGAAATCAGAACCGGCAAGCCAAAGGCCAACGCTTCCGCGACAACCAAGCCAAAGTTCTCTTGGTGCGAAGGCAGGATAAGGCCGTCTGCCGACGCCAAGGCTCCCCATTTCATCTCAGCTTGGAGCATTCCCGTAAACGTGACCGGCAAGTTCTTCGCCAAACGGCGCAGATACTCGCCGTAGGCTCGGGTTGATTCGGGGCCGGCAATTACCAACTCGATCTGCGAAGAGAGCTGAGCCATAGCCGGTATCAGGAGGTCACAGCCCTTTTTTGGATGCAGTCTTCCCAGAAAAAGCAAGAACCGCCGATTTCGTAAGCGCGGAAATTGGTTGAGAAACTCTTGGCGTAGCGGTTCGGTATCAGCCGGAGCTTGCTGGACGCCGAGCGGCAGAACACTACTCCGGTAGCGCACCGGGGGCCAAAAAGTTGCTACCCCTCGTTTCCGTTCATGGTCTGAAGTAAACAGCACTTCCTTGGCATGCCGCAATATGCTTCGCTCCATCGACAACCAGTAAACCTGTTTCTTGCAATGCTTGATCGGAAACTCTCGCTTGAACCATGGATCTAACATTCCGTGCGGAAAGACATAGTAGGGTTTGCCGAGCTTCGTTGCGACGGCCAAGGCGGATACCCCGTGATATTGCCAGAGACCGTGTACCACCATCAGATCGAAACAGTTCATTTCCCGAAAGAGTCTCTCCTTGAATCGCCTATGATAGCCGTAAACCCCATGCCCGGGACCACCGCCGGCAGCGGGGACCGGTGCGTTCCGCAACCACGTTTCGCCAGGTGGATCGAGGGTCAGAATCTTCACCTGGATTCCGCGACGCGCATGCGATTCGCAAATGAGCTTCATAAACTCGGTTGGACCGCCCATCGTCGGGTCCAATGTTCGAATAAGATGAAGAATCGACTGCTTCATCCAGCAAGGAGCGCAGTGTACAATCTGAAATAACCCTTCGTCATTTCCGGCTCCGAGAATTGAGCGGCATTGCGGAAGCCTCGCTTCTTCATTTGTTCGCGCTCGGCCGGTCCCAACCGAAGGATCTCCACAACTTTGTCTGCTGCTGCGCCGGAATCCATCGGATTTGCAATATAGGCTGCTCCGTCACCTCCGATCTCCGTCAAGGGCGCTCTGCCCGTCGTGACGACCGGACAACCACACGTCTGCGCTTCGATTACCGGTAGACCAAAACCCTCGTAGAGCGATGGGAACAACAGGAGTTGCGCCTGCCGGTAAAGTATTACCAGATCCTGATCCGAGAGGTCTTGCAGAAAGAAAATGCCATCGCCAGAATTCCGCCGCCGTGGTCCCACCATGATCAAGTCAGGAGAGGACGGACCGAGTCTTTTTCGCACGATAGAATAAATCTCCAGTACGCCAGCGCGATTCTTATACCAGGTCTCACCTCCGACATGCAGAATGTAGGTGGTAGAGCGAGGCTCGGTCCGAGCTGCGGTTTGATCGATCAGCACTTTTTCATGAAGGTCCAACTCAGTACGATTAGCCTGCAAATTCCTCTCCAGTTCCGCTTGAAAAATCTTACCCAGACCAAGATAGATCCGGCTAACCTCCCTTTCGCTCCTACCGGTGAGCCGAAGCGCGTCTTGCCGCGTGGCCTCTGAAATGCAGGCGATTAGCCCCACGCGGCGCAGTCCGGCTAAGATCCACTTTTGCAGTATCTTCCCGGAGAATCCGGTTCGGTGTTCGGAAAACTCTCCTAACGCCGATCGAATGGCCAGAAGATCGTTGCAGTTGGTTACTGTCTTTTTAGAACCCAGCCAAAACCGGTACATGGCATTCGAATGGTCAGCGATATGTATCAAATCACAATCACGAGCCTGTCGGATAAGAATCACAGGGAAAAGTAAAAACTTATCCAGATATCCTAACCATTTTCCGAGATTCCCACAATGCGGTAGAATCCGCCCAAAAAATAAGGGGGGGCGAGTTACCCTCACTTTCACACCTATCGATCGAAGGCCGGATTCCAGCAGATCAGCA
>WNFT01003463.1_pt1 | contig 14010 bp, 13 predicted proteins | sample 5400191 | NCBI WGS metagenome assembly WNFT01 (sample SAMN13153359, study PRJNA577476) | soil metagenome | isolation source: 80 cm saprolite under Madrone tree | place: USA:California | collected 2016-06-14
GTTGCGACCGAGCGCGCCGCCTGCACTGCGGCGCATCCGATCGGTACGCTGGCGGCATTGGCTAATCCGACGATCTGGCAGCTTGGGATTATCTTTCTTTTAGCTGCAATTGGTTTCTATGGGTACTCGTTTTGGGCGCCGCTGATTATCAAATCGCTTACAGCAAGCAGCGACCTGCGCGTAGGGTTCACCCTGGGTGCAATCAGTGCGGTGACGATCACTTCGATGGTCTTGAACAGTGCCCATTCCGATCACACTGACGAGTGCCCTCTGCATGTGGCCATTCCATTGTTAATCAGTGGCGCTGGATTTTTCGGTTGCGCTCTCCTGTCCGAACCGGGATTGGCACTTTTGTCGCTGGCGCTGGTTCCGATCGGGCACTGCTCGGCGTACGGCCCGTTTTTCTCCACGCCGACACGGTTCCTCACCGGAGCGCCGGCAGCCGCCGGCATCGCGTTGGTGGTGACCATCGCCAATGTGGGCGGGTTCGTGGGTCCTACGTTGATGGGCGCGATGAAGGATCGCACCGGCACGCACAGTGCTGCGTTCGTACTGCTCGGAGCATGCGCGATTGTAGCGGCGGTTCTCACCCTCCGGCTCCGGCGGGTTTCGGTACTACGCAACTCGCAGAGTGCCACATTTATCCGGCAGCAAACGTAAACGTTTAACGCTTCGATGATTCCAACGGTGAGACGCGCTTCGCACGCTGCGCAACGGTTGGACATCGCGATCACGTTGCTCTGGCAGGTTATGGCCTTTGATATCCAGCTTTAACGTGCCGCCAAGGGCGACGTTGAATACCTGAAGGCCTCTGCAAATTGCGAGAACTGGCACCCGACGCGAGAGCGCTTCCTGCACAGCCTTAAATTCCCAACGGTCGCGCTTTGGGTCCATATCTTTGCTCAGCACCGAAGGATCGGGAACTTTCTGGCGTAAAAATTCTGGCGAAATATCGAAACCGCCAGTGAGCAGAAGACCGTCAATTTGGTCCAGAGCAACGTCGCCTTTACGCGCGTCGAAAACATGAACGTTAGGATGCTTCGCGAAAAATGGCTGAAACCATTTTTCATCCTTTGGGCGCATCCAGGTAGCCAGATTAGGCATCGCCGAATTTGCGACTTCCAAATGGGTATGTAAAGAGCACTCGATGTCGCGCGTGGACTTTTCCAGCACTTTAACTGAGGAATTGGAGAGATTGAGTGAGGAAAGCAAGGCTCGAGCGATCGCAGTAGCGCTGCACGATTTCGAGAGCGGTTTGCCATTTTCACTGCGCGGCGACCGCTGGTTTCATGCTGCGAGCACGATTAAAGTCGCAGTGCTGCTAGCGCTCTTCCGCGCGGCCGACGAGGGGCGATTGCGGGTGGATGACTCGCTGCACGTGCGAAATCGGTTTATCAGCGCAGCGGACGGATCTCCTTTTCACCTTAACCGCGACTCTGACGCGATGCCTGAGCTGTACCAGGCGATTGGACGCACAGCGAAAATTTCCGCCCTTGCGGAAGGAATGATTTCTGCCAGCAGCAATCTCGCGACGAATTTGCTGCTCGATTTTCTCGGTGTGGAATATGCGCGAAACGTTCTGCGCGATGCGCAGGTGGTCGGGGTAGAACTGCGGCGAGGTGTTGAGGACCATGCGGCATTCGAAAAGGGGATAAACAATGAAGTGACTGCTAATGGTTTGCTGACGTTGTTGTCCGCCGTGCGCGGCGATTTTCTTAGCAGCGAAAGCAAAGAACAAGCGATCAGCATTTTGCTACAACAACGATTCAACTCGATGCTTCCTGCCGGCCTCCCAGCGCATGCGGCAGTGGCGCACAAAACAGGCGAGATTTCGACCGCCTGCCACGACGTGGGGATTGTCTATTTGCCCGAACGCGAACCGTACATTGCTGTCATTTTGACTGAATTTGATTCGGAGGCAGATGGCCGACGCGAGACCGTCGCGGCTATTTCCGAGGCGATTTATCGCGCGGTAATGGGAATGGAACCGAAATCAAATGGGGGCTGAAATATTGCGCGCGATTGATGGCTTAGACCTGCCTGACGAGTACCGCGCGCTGCTGCGGCCAGGCGAAGTGGAAACAGACGTCCAAGGCAATGTTCATCGTCTGCCGCGTTTTTTTTATGAAATCAGCAGCTGGCAGGAAGCGCACGAAATCCGGCTCGCACCCCACTTCACTCTCGCGGAATTGATGCCTGTTGATTGCCGTGAAGCGAGACTGCTCCTAACCCAGTTTCCTCATTATGTGCCGTGCGCCATCGTTTTACTTGCGAGGTTCTTGGAGGATTTTCGACGCGAAGTCGGTGCGCCCGTTTTCATTAGTGCAAATGGCGGCTACCGCTCGCCGGCGCATCAGATCGGCGGCGCAAAAAGCATTCATGCCTGGGGCACGGCCGCTAACATCTACCGCGTCGGCGAAACCTTTCTTTCAGAGGTGAAGGCCGTTGAGAAATACAGGGCGATCGCAGCGTCGCTCGGCCCGGCGGTCTTTGTTCGGCCGTTCGGACCGGAACGAGGCCAAACCGACGACCATCTCCACATCGATTTAGGGTTTGCGAGCTTGACTCCGCGCGAACGCAGCGAGGCAGGTTAACCTCGTATTGAGCAGATGAAGGATCTCGCAACAGAACAGGGCGCGCGGTTTTTTCGGGAGCTTGCCCTTGCCGCAACACCGCCGCGCGCCGTGATCGGCTTGGAAGCGGAGTTTAATCTTTTCGTTAACGGACGGAGACGGTGTCCGGAAAAGGTGTTTGGCGATCCGAGCCGTCTGGTGCGACGGCGAATGATTCCGCGGACCGGCAAATCCTTTCAATTGCCGGCTGGCGGTGCGATTTATTTTGACACAGGAGTAATCGAAGTCGCCACACCGATTGTCGAACTCGAGCCCGGCTGTTGTTATCGCGCGACGCGCTTACTTTGGGAACAAATCCGCTATTTACGCACGGAGCTCGATCATTGGGCCAAACGACATAGATGCCAATGCCGCCTCCAGGGTTTTAGCACGCACTATAATTTTTCATTTCCCAATGCGCGGAAATCAAAATTACGCAATGCGACCAAGCTTGCCTATCTGCTCGCGCACATTTTGCCAGCGCCCGTGCTTCTGTTGGCAGCGAACCGGCAGAGCAGCGCAGTGGGCGTTCGTCCCCGCAAGACCCGAGTCGAGGTAACAGCTGATTTTACGCCGGATCCCGCGCTAATGCTGGCAACGTGCGCTTTCGTTGCGGGCGCCCTGGAAACAGTCCTTCGCTGGGAAGATTTCGGCCTGAGGCACTTGAACCGAAACGGAATTCCTCGCATCACGCCGTTTCGTCTGCGAAGACATTCTTCGCGTCGCGGCTGGCGGGTCACGGCCGATTCGTTAGCGCAAAATCCATTCACCGCGGACACCAACGCGCCGCTTTGGAAATTGCGCGGCGGTCGAATACTTAGCTTGCGTGCAATCGCGGCGGAAACTTTGAGGCCATTTCGCTGGCGAATTCGGCAGATCAGCGACTCCAGCACTCTGGAGCACATTGCGGCGGTCTTCGCTGGCAATGCGCGCTCACTTCTGGATTTCGCTGAGCGGCCTGAAGCATATGACGATGTCGGGCGGGCGATTGACTGGGGACGCCGCCGGATGCGACGTTGGTCACGGTCCAAATACGAAAAGATCATCCATCGTGTGATTGCTCGGGAACCGATGCGCATTGGGCAAAAGAGGTATCGAGTGGACCGCATGAACGGCTGGTACCAAGTTGATTGCCGAGAAGTCGGAACAAGACGGCGCCGGACATTTAATCTCGACGAACTGGTGCAGATTTCGGCTGCGAAAAAGCTGGCTTCCACAGCGTCAAGCAAACGCAACGCTGCCAAAAAGCGTCGCCGCAAATAAAGCAAAGGTGGATCGACTTCTCCGAAGACGATGCGAAGAACAGTCGCCGAAGGCGCCAGTATATCAGCCCCGAAAGCTTTCGGGGATTTTAGCCAACGCGTTGAGGACAACGCGTTCCACCTATAACCCCATTAATTCGCGGACGTACTTTACTGGCGGGCTTCCGTAGGAAATCACCTGGTCGTTGTATTTCTTCAGATCGAAATCCTTCCCCAGCTTCTTTTGGTCCGCTGCGCGAAGATCGAGATGCTCGGTTGCACCGACGAAATAAGTGGAAAGCTGCGCCGAAGTAAGCCGCGCGCGTTTCCATTTCGCCACCGCTTCACCTTCCTGTTGAAAAGCTTCTTTCATCATCAAATCCAATGCCTGCTGCTCGCTCATGTTCCCGGCGTGAATGCTTTGATCGAGAATGGCGTTGGCGATAGCGCGCAACCGCATTTTCAACTGCTGCATCTTGACCTCGGGTCCGCCGTAGCCCTGCTCGGCCATCATTTGCTCGCAATAAACCGCCCAGCCTTCGATGAATGTGCCGCTTCGAAAGATCGCGCGGACCAACGTCGGCGCATGGAATTCATTAGCGTGCGCGAGCTGCAGGTAATGGCCCGGCATCGCTTCATGCACGGTTAAATCGCGAATCATGTAATTGTTGTATTCGCGAAAGAACGATTCCTTTCGCTCCTTTGACCAATCCTTCGGCGTCGGCGCGACAGCGAAAAATGTTTTGCCGTTTTTGTCGAGTGGGCCCGGCGAATCACAATACGCAATGGCGACGCCGCGCTTGAATTCGGGCATCGCGATCACATCGAGCGGAGCACTTGGGACAGCGACCAAATTGTGCTGTTTTACGAAACCAGTGGCTTCCGTGAGAACTCTTTGAGCATAACCGACAACGGTGGCGTCATCGGGATGTTGCTCCGCAAGCTTGTCGAGGACTGCGGCTGTGACCTTATGTTTATCCGCGATCGTTGCCGCGTCTGCGTTGGGAAAATATTTTTTGTAAAGCGGCAACGCGGTTTCGTAGATGGCGGCTTGCGTTTGTTGCAAATCGGTCCGAGCTCGCTTCATGATCTCTTCCATCGACAAGTCCGACGCGAGCGCGAACCGCAGCTTTTTTTGGAACTTCTCTGCGCCAAGGCGAAAATCGCCATCGGAGCGCGGCAGCAGATTGTTCTGAAGCCATTTTTTGTAATCCGCGAGCGCAGCGGCAGTTTTTTCCTGCAACGGTGCAAGCTCGTTCTTCATTCCCGTCGTCTGATCGAGCAGGGGTGCGAGTCCTTCGCGAACCAGACTGATTGCGCCCTGAGTTTGCTCGATCGCTGTTTCGGTGTGCACGCGCGGAGGGTGCTGCAGATTGGCTTTTGCCTGGGCGATCACCCCCGGAATTTTCTCCATGCGCTGCCGCAAGTTCGGAATCCGTTTGTCGGCCGGTGCGAAATCTCGTGCAACCAACAGATAAAGGCTGTTGGCCAGGCTCTGCATGTAAATCAGCGGGTTCCACTCGAGTTCCTTTAGCTCTTCAGCTTGGAAGATTTTGTAATCGATGTTCTCCTTCAGAATGCGAAAATCGACATTGTTCGCACCGGTGAGCTGCGATCCGTCGATGGCGTTCAGCTTGCCGCGAAATTCCTTTTGAGTTGCGAGGTCTTTCGCCTGCGCATCAGACGAGTAATCGGTTAGCTGCCCGTCAAATCGATGGTCACCGAGCTCGGTCGCATCCTCAGGATTGGCCTGTAAATATTGCTCGATGTAATCGTGGGCAATTTTTTGAAATGCGTCGTCCTGCGTAGTGGCCGCTCCGTTCAACATCGACAACAACAGTGAGACGCCTGCTGTGATGAGGACCTTCATCAGACCTCAGCTAGGCGTGCCACCGTGAAGAATCGGCTCCGTGGCGATTTCATCCGGGGTAAGCTGCTGCGTTTGCAGGTAGGTGCGACCCTTATAGAAACACGACACAACGACGAAAACGACAGTCGTCGCGAACATCAAAACCGTGAAGAACGTGAAGTACTGATAGTCCGTTAGCTTGCGTGTGCCATCGGGGTTCAGGATCCATTTGTTGATTAGTCCGACGAACAGTTCGCCGCTGGCCACTGTGAGCAGCCACAACGCCATCACCGAGCTCTTCATCGTGTTGGGCGCCTGAGTATATGAAAACTCAAGGCCTGTGATCGAGACCATCGCTTCACCAAGAGTAAGAATCACGTAGGCGAGCAGCTGCCAATTGATGCTGGGCCTTAATCCCGAATCGATTTGACCCTGGATCCAGACGATAACGATAAAGGAGAGACCGGTGAGGAAAAGCCCGATGCCGATTTTGCGCAATGGAGTAAGCGGGAAAACTTTGTCGATCGCAGGATAAATCACGTAGTTCACCAACGGAATAAAAAGCAAAATGAGAATGGGGTTCGCGGTTTGCACCTGTGCGGCGATCAAATTCATGCCAAGCCAGTGCAAATCCATTTTCTCAGCTTGCAACGTCCATTCCACGCCGTTGCTCATTCCCCAGAGTGCCCAGAAGACCAAGATGAAAACGTAAACCATCGCGATGCGGGCCAACGTGAGAAGACCCTCGCGGCTGAATGTTTCTCGCAGATAACCAAGGCCGCCCGGCGGCACGTGCACCATTTTGTGACGGCCTCCCCAGAAGAACAAAGTAGCGATAACCATCGCTATGCCGGGAATCCCAAAAGCCCACGCGGGCCCGTACTTGGGATTCGCAAGGAGCCATGGACAAAGGATCGAGGAGATAAACGAACCAGCGTTAATCGAGAAATAGAACCAACCAAACATCTTTGAGAGCAGATGCTTGTTCGATTCGCCAAACTGATCGCCAACGTTGGCCGATACGCATGGTTTAATGCCACCTGCGCCTAGACAAATCAGCATCAAACCTATTGCGAGCATCGTTCGCTGCCCTATTGCAAGTCCCCAGGAAGTTGCCATGCACGCGAGTGTGAGATTGCCCAGGCAGTAAACGATCGACAGCGATAGAATAGTCCGGTATTTGCCGAGCCAGCCGTCCGCGATGATCGCGCCAAGAATCGGAAGGAAATAGACGCCGAACACGAAATAATGCGTGTACATGTACGCCTCGTTCGGACTCATCGGCGCCAGCACACCCGACTGGTTCAAAATGTAGTGCGCCATGAAGACGGTGAGAACCGACTTCATCCCGTAGTATGAGAAGCGCTCGGCTGCCTCGTTGCCGATGATGTACGGCACACCCGGCGGCATGCCCGTTAAGTTTGGAGGCGAGGTTGCGTATTTGTGTTTGGCCATATGATCTCCTTTGCCTAACGAGCTTCGCGCGGAACAGCTTCCGCTGGGATCGGCGAAGATGCCGATTTTTCAGACTCGATTTTGCTTTCTTCGGACCAGACTCTTGTTGCCGGATCCGGCTGTTCACGCTGAACGTCCGGCATTTGGCCTAGCGGATGTTTTTCGCAGGATATGCAAAATAGTAGCATGCCGAGCACAACAGCAATGACGCAGTGCCGGGCAAAGAAAGCCATAATGCGCTGGCACAGTTATCAGCCTCGCTCATAACCTGCAAGCTGAAAGCGCACGATTCCTCGGCTATTTTGATTGGGATCAAGAACGGCAGTTGTAGCGGCGTTTGTGTCAAACGCCGAGGCGCTTGGTACAAGCGCCTCTACAAATGATTGAAAGGTGCAGTCAGAGGATTACTATCAGACGCGGTGGCCCGCACAGACAAACAGAGCGCATGGAGCGAAGTCTTCGCTCTCATTCTGCTTTTTGTCGGCACCTTGTTGTTTTTTGCGCTGATTTCCTACACGCCAAAAGACGTACCGTCCTGGATTTGGTTTAGCCATATTTCGCCGTCGAATCATCCTGCGCAAAATTTCATTGGGCCGGTAGGCGCGATAGTGGCGGGAATTTGCTATCAACTGATTGGTGTTTTCGCTTCGCTGTTATTGGCAGCGGTTCTACTCGGTTTCGGCGCGGCGAAATTGTTTCATCCGCGGTTGCGTGTGACGCCCCGAATCCCATGGATCGTTTTGTTCATCATATCTGGCGCATGCCTCGACCAGTTGTGGGACATCACCCACCTGCTCGGCTTGAAGGTGCCGGTAGACATTCAGGGGCCCGGCGGCCTGGTTGGGTATCGCTTGGCCGATGAACATCGCGGCCTGCTTCGCGCCGCCCTCGGCCCCGTCGGCTCGCTTATTCTCGTGATCGGAATTTATGCGACCACGCTAATTTTGGTTACAGGCCTGCGTCCGATTTATCTTGTTCGCGAGACAGTCAGCGTCACGGGGCGGATCGGAACAAGACTGCGCGAATGGCAATTACAGCGCAAACTTCGCAGCTCGGATCTCAAGGAAAAACTGGAAATCAGTGAGAGGCAGCTCGCCAAACAACGACGAGCGCTCGAAAAGCAGCTCAAGAAAAGGGGGATGCCCGTGCCTGAGCCGGTGGGCACTATTTCGCCTGAGGAATTCGCAAGCCGTCCGACTCCGAAGGTGGTTGATACAACTGCGTTACCGACTGAGCAGGTGACAACGATTGGCAGAAAACCGTCTCTTGCGGAAGTGCGCGCACGCTCTGAGAAACCAAAGCTGGATTCCAGCGCAGAAGCCACTACTGCGAGTTGGGAAGATTATGTATTGCCAGGATTGGATCTGCTGGACGAGCACAGTTTCGAAGCCCGGGCCGCTACTGATCCCGCCGAATTAGAGGAGGTCCGCCAAATTCTGATTGATACGTTGGCGCAGTTCGGCATTGCAGTAGCTCCCGGCGACATCACCAAAGGCCCCACCATTACGCGTTACGAAGTGTACCCAGCAAAAGGCGTGCGTGTGGATAAGATCGTTAGCTTGGAGCGGGACCTTGCCCGAGCGACTCGCGCCGAGCGGATCAATATTCTCGCGCCGATTCCCGGAAAAGACACCGTAGGCATCGAGCTGGCGAATACTCGAAAAGCGACAGTGAAACTTCGCGATCTCTTGCAATCACCCGATTGGGATGAGGCGAAAACACATGCGAAAATTCCGCTCGCGCTCGGCAAAGATGTTTACGGTAAGTCGATCATCACTGACTTGGCGCAAATGCCGCATCTACTGGTGGCTGGCACGACTGGCAGCGGAAAGAGCGTTTGCATCAATGCGCTAATTGCCAGCATGCTCTTTCGCTTCAGTCCGGAAGAACTGCGTTTTGTGATCATCGATCCAAAGGTGGTCGAGCTACAGGCCTATAGCTCTCTGCCGCATCTCGCCTTTCCGATTGTGACGGATCCAAAGAAGGTGCTGCTCGCCTTGCGGTCGTTGATCGACGAGATGGAACGCCGCTACAAAATGTTTGCCCGTGCGGGCGTGCGAAACATCGTCGGCTTCAATGCGCGTCCGAAGAAGCCTGTTGCCGCGAGCGCTGATCGCGGCGGCGAAGATGAAACTGTAGAGGCAGGCGTGTCGCCTGCAAAACTTGGGGGTGCAGCCGGCACGGCTGCCACTACAGAAGAACAAATTCCCGACAAAATTCCTTACATCGTTGTCATCATTGACGAGTTGGCCGATCTGATGCAAACGGCTCCGGCGGACGTCGAGACTGCGATCGCGCGCATCACGCAAATGGCACGCGCGGCTGGAATTCATCTGATTGTCGCTACTCAAACGCCGCGCGCGGACGTGATCACCGGCGTGATCAAAGCGAACATTCCCTGCAGAATCGCATTCCAGGTCGCCTCGAAGATTGACAGTCGCGTCATTCTTGATGAGAACGGAGCCGATCGTTTGCTCGGCCAGGGCGACATGCTTTACCTCCCGCCGAGCACTTCGCGTCTTATTCGTGCGCAGGGCGTGCTTGTAACTGATGATGAAATTCATCGCCTGGTGGAATTCGTTTCAGCACAAAGCCCGCCCGCTTTTGACACGGCGATGCATGAGAAGCTTCAATCCACCGCCGCGACGGAAGAAGAGGTGACCAGCGAAGACGAAGAGCTCGTCGAAAAATGTCTCGAAATCATTCGACAGGAAAAACGCGCTTCCACTTCGCTGCTGCAACGACGGTTGCGACTGGGCTACACGCGGGCTGCGCGAATCGTTGATATTCTTGAGCAGCGCGGTATTTTGGGTCCCGGCGAAGGCGCCAAACCGCGCGAGATTCTGGTCGATCTCGATGCTGCCGTTTAGCCGGCATTTCGCGTCATGACGATAGAAGGGCTCGGTAAAAAATTTCAGGAAGCGAGGCGCGCGAGAAATCTTACTCTCGATGAAGCGGCGCGGATGACGAAGATTCGTCCGGCCCGACTCGCGGAAATCGAGGCGGACGATTTTTCGCAATTTCCGAGCCTCGCGTACGCAAAAGGGTTCTTGCTCATCTATGGAAAATTTTTGGACGTGGATGTGACGCCATATCTCGACGCGTTCGAAGATTCCGAGCGGGTGACAGTCGATGGCTACTCATATCTCCAGGGAAATCGCCCTGAGAAACCAGTCAGTGCACCAGTTGTTCCGCGCCGTCCCGCTGCCGGCGCCCGCGACCGGATCTCGGCGATGCCACTTATTTTCGGGATCGTGGTGTTAGTGATTGGCTTTTCTGTGATGAAATTGCTCCTGAATGTGCAGCGACTCGCGCCGGGACGGGCGGGATCGACTGCACAGGCGTCACCCAGCGCATCGCCTGTTGCAAGTTCTAAGTCCCTTCCACCCAGACCTGCCGCAAGCGCGCCAAGTAATGTTGCGTCTGCTCCGTCTGTCGCGCCAACAGTGTCGCCTGCGCCGACACTCGCGCCGACCGCGGTTGCGGCGGCACCGCCAGGTGCGCCGGAGGTTCGTAAGGCGAAGCCTGTGACTCGGGCGGATCTAGCCAAACCACAAGAGCCAACGAATTCGGCGCCGGCAGAATCAGGCGAACAGAATCGCGTCGCTATTCGCCCGCTCAAAAGAACCTACGTTAGGGTGACTGTAGGCGACGAGAAGGGGCGCCCCGCCTTCGAGCGCTGGGTTTCGCCGGCTGACGGTCCCGTTGAATTTCGCGGGAAGCACGTCTCGATTCGTGTTCTCGATCCGGGGGCCGTTACGATCACGAAAAACGGCAAGGCGTTGGAAGCGGGCGACCAGGACGTGACGGTGAATTAACGCCGGTCATGAATTCGCGAGCTGTAGCGGTCCCGAAAGCTTTTGGGGCGAATGGAGAATCGTCAACGCCGCTTCGACGCCGGACAAGGGTCGGCATGATCAGCCTCGGTTGCGCCAAAAATCTTGTCGATGCAGAGATCATGTTGGGAAGCGTTTTACAACGCGGAATGGAAATTACATCGCGCCCAGAGGACGCCGATGTCCTAGTCGTTAACACATGCGCGTTCATCGATTCAGCCAAGGAAGAATCAATTGAAGCGATTTTGGAAGCGCATCAGCAACGCGGCTTAAACAGAAGACCGGATCAAAAACTGATCGTAAGCGGCTGCATGTCGCAGCGATTCGCGAAAGAACTGCGCCAGGAAATGCCGGAGGTGGATGCGTTTATTGGGCTCGATCAGGTTACGCAGATTGGTGAAATTGTGGAGCGAATCATAACGCATCAGTCACACGCGTCACATAAGTCCTATGCGACTGATGACACAGATGCGACAAACGACGAGGTCGATCTGGCATTCGCGGACACGCGGCCCACTTACGTTCCCAATTACGACACGCCCCGCTTCAGGCTTACGCCGGCACATTTTGCTTACGCAAAGATTGCCGAAGGCTGCAATCATCCGTGCAGTTTTTGCGTGATCCCCCAAATGCGCGGCAAACATCGCAGCCGTTCTCCGGAATCTGTTCTGGCGGAAATTCGGGCGCTAGTGCGCGAAGGCGTGCGCGAAATCAACTTAATCAGCCAGGACATTACCTATTACGGAATGGATTTGTGGCCGAGGAAAGCAGGGCCGTGCCAGCCAATCGATTCGACTCGCGGACCAACCCTGGCAGCGCTGCTTCGCGAGGTTCAACAAATCGAAGGCGAATTTTGGGTGCGCCTGCTTTACACCCACCCGGCGCATTGGAGCGATGAATTGGTTGAGACTATCGCACACTGCGACAAGGTCGCGCGGTACGTCGATATTCCTTTGCAACATATCGACGATTCAGTGTTGCGACGGATGCGACGCGAAACATCGCGCGCCCACATCGAAAATTTGATTAACAAACTGCGCGCCGGAATTCCCGGACTCGCGTTGCGGACTACTTTCATCGTCGGATTTCCCGGTGAAACGGATGCGGAATTCACGAGGCTTCTCGATTTCATTCGCTGCGTTCGGTTCGAACGGCTGGGGATATTCAAGTATTCCCAGGAAGGGGGATCCCGCGCGGCGAAAATGCCTGGACAGATTCCTGCAAAAATTAAGAACGCGCGTTACCGGGCCGCGATGTCGGTTCAGCAACAGATCGCTCACGAAATTGCCTGCGAGAAAGTTGGACGCGAGCTGAGATTACTGGTTGATCAGCCGCATATCGCCCGAAGCCAAGGCGATGCTCCGGACGTCGATGCGCGCGTGGTGTTATCCAAAGCTGCGCCTGTCGGCGAATTCATTTGGCGCACGGTCACTGGAAGCCGCGGCTACGATCTGCTGGCATAACGGCGAGGCTTTTTCCCTCGACGCTAAAGTTAGCTAGTGACAAGCCCGCAATTTTTGATCAATTAACCCCACGACTGATTTACTTCCTCCATGGCAGGTCCAAACGAACCAAATAACGAGAGCGTTCGCATTGACTTGCCGGTGCCGACTCCAACGAAAACGGCAGAAAACATAAAACAGACCGTGCGGATCCAGTTGCCGGCTCGTGAGCCCGCGGGCAAGCCCGGGCCAGCGGGAGGATCTCCTGCTCAGGATGTGGCCTCCGGCCACCTTTCCCCGCCAGCGAACCCGCCGTCATTTTCGCCGCCGTTATCCGCGTCGGTCATGCCTGCGCCAGAACCGCCGTCGTCAGGACCGAAAAAGGAAACAGCACGTATCCTGCCTATGCCGGACCCAGTTCCGTCCGCGGGGCAGATGAAAAACACTCAATCGGTTATCGCAAAGCCGCATGTTGTTCCGCAGAATTCTTTAATCGATACTGCGGTGGCGCGAGAGAAAAGCGCAACGCTCCTGTCGTGGATACTGCTCGGCATTTCAGCCCTGATTTTGATTATTCAGATTTGGACTTATCTTTCTTAAGCCATGGAAAATTCTACCGTTATTAAACTCGATGAATCCAATTTTGACCGCGAACTGACGCAAAACGACCAACCTGTGGTCGTTGATTTTTGGGCGGAATGGTGCGGGCCATGCAAGATGATCGCGCCGCTACTGGATGAAATTGCTCGCGAGAAAATCGGCTCCGTTAAGGTGGCGAAAGTTAACGTGGACGAAAATCAGAGTCTCTCGGTCAAATACAACATTCGCGCGATCCCGGCTCTGCTTTTTTTCAAGAACGGCCAACTGCGCGACCAAGTCACCGGCGTCACGAGCAAGAAAGATTTGCTTAACCGGATCGAAGCGCTGGGATAGTCCAAAATCCGCGTTCCGAAATCCGAAATTGGAATGCGCCCGGCGGGGGTCGAACCCACAACCTTTGGCTCCGGAGGCCAACGCTCTATCCAGTTGAGCTACGGGCGCGAATGGGAATTGGAATTAGCCACAGATTCCGCAGATTTTCACAGAGAATTTCTGCGGATCCTCGTAATCCTAATCGTACTCGTACTCGAAATCTCGACTATGGTAAGCAGCACGAATTCAGGTTGCAAAATCCGTGCCTCCGAATGAGAGTGTGCGCCCGCAGTAGCGCGGGGTGACACGACCTTATGAATCGCATTATCGACGTCATCGAGAAAGAACAGGAAAAAGGTGATATGACGCCCTTTTCTGTCGGCGACAGCGTACGTGTTCACACGCGGGTCGTGGAAGGAGACAAAGAACGAATTCAGATATTTACCGGCGTAGTGATTGGCCGTAAAGGACGTGGACTCAACGAAACGTTCACCGTTCGGCGCATCTCTTATGGTGAGGGCGTCGAGAGAGTTTTCCCGTTGCATTCGCCGCGGATCGCAAAGGTAGAAGTGGAGCAACAAGGCCGCGCTCGTCGCGCCAAACTAAATTATCTCCGCGGTCGCAAAGGCAAGGAAGCAACAGCGGTCAGGGAGTGATGGGTGC
>WNFT01003729.1_pt1 | contig 14005 bp, 13 predicted proteins | sample 5400191 | NCBI WGS metagenome assembly WNFT01 (sample SAMN13153359, study PRJNA577476) | soil metagenome | isolation source: 80 cm saprolite under Madrone tree | place: USA:California | collected 2016-06-14
CTATGGCACATAAAAAAGGTGTGGGTAGCTCCCGCAATGGCCGGGACAGCAATCCCAAGATGCTCGGCGTAAAACGCTACGATGGGCAGCTGGTTACCGCCGGCAGCATCATCGTCCGCCAGCGCGGCACAAAGATCAAACCTGGAGACAACATCGGTGTAGGTCGTGACCACACTTTGTTTGCGCTGATCGATGGCTATGTCAAGTTTGGACATTACTCACGCACACAGCGCTGCGTCAACATCTACGTAGAGTTTCCTGGCCGGCCTTCATTGACTGCTGCGGAAGAAAATCCCGCCGCAATCGTGGAAGTCTGAGTTACTCTCAAACGCAGAAACGCCTTCACAGTATATTGTTGGTGAAGGCGTTTCTACTTTTATCTAGTGAGGCCATCCGGCCCACGCCGGTTTGACCTTGCCGTTGATTCGAACGTGTACCCCACGCGGAAAACCGCTACAGGCTCGCTTACACCGGCCATTTGCGCCAACTCCGTCACAGTAGGCTGGTTGATCACCACCGAGATTGGATGATAGGAGTAAGCAGCCGCATTAATGGTAACCCACGAGCGTAAGAGACGTCGCCCGCACTCAAAAAGCGTCAGCGGCTCGCGATTCTCCGCAGCCAGCACAGCAATAGCTGCACTGTGATGAGTTAACATTACATCGCGCCGTGCATACACCCAGGCCAGTGGAGTGGACAAACTGCCAGCCCACAATGCGAAGCGCAGAGCCTGTCGCTCTAACCAGGTGAGCTCCAGGCGCGCGCAGGTCAAGCCGTCGGGCGCGTCTTCCTGAAACCGGACCCACTTTTTCAGGTCGCTAACGAACAACGAATCTTTCCAGGCCATTGTACTGGCCTTACCTACTAATGGAGCCACCGCTTCTGGTTCAAGCAGGATGCATCCCAAATTCAGCAGGTCTCGTCTCAATCTAGGCGAGAGTGGAAGATAATCGTACGGGTGACGATTGGTTTGCCGCAGGGTCAGGAATGGGGCCAGGGGATCAGGTTCGCCTCTCCCAGGTAGTGATTTGAGGTGTATATGGCCCAACTGGAGCCAATATTATGTGCCGATGGAGCACGACGAGCGGCCGCTAAATAGGAGGGTTCTCCGATTTCAATTTGAGTTGTTTCCATGTCAGTTTGCAATATATTCATTGAGAGTTGCATAGTATTTTGTTTCCTTTATTTATTGTCAGGTGACTATGAGATGAGCGGGACGCGCAATCGAACAAACATGCTAACCTCCATAAATAGCTCTTCTTTCTTTTACCTGCCAAAAGTATAGATAGCGGTGGTCTCAGCGGTGAGTGTCAAATGACCCATTTATGCACATTGACGAAATACCCTAGCCATCGTAGGGTGCCGATTTATCGTGCACCCGGTCTACCGTGCCCAGCGCCGATTATGAACTTCAACGACCAACATCGGCGTATGATGCTTGAAAGGGGTGGTCAGTCGAATACCCTGGCCGAGGAGATCGCCGCAGTCGTGACCTTTTATGACTCCTACCCCGGACTGGACTATCGCAGAGCTTCGGCCGCATACCTCTGCCACTTCGCGGAGGACGACCCCTTCGAGCCGGCTGAGTCGGCCGCGGAGATGAGGCAGGCGCTCCAGGCTGCGGGGAGACCAGTCACCGTCTATACGTATCCAGGGACCAAACATTGGTTCTTCGAGGAGAATCGCCCTGAGTATAACGCTGAGGCTGCTCACATTGCCTGGGAGCGTACCATCGAGTTCTTGCACGAGCGGCTTGATTAAGCGCTGAAGCAACGAAGAACGCAATTGACAACTCCTCCAGGAAGGATGCCAGATGGGGAGCGGTTTGCCTAGGCATATTCACGCCAATGCTCATGTTCATCACGCGGAACAGGGATTGCGGCCTCGCACAGTCAGGTGTTCAGACCACTAGATAAGCCCTCACAACAGCCGCATCCACATCCACACAGGCATGACTCGACAGTTTCATTTTCTCAGGTTGGAGCTTATCTGCGGGCTGCCTGTCTCTTGTACTTGCTCACCGCCAGGTCATATGCCTCGGCCAAGAGCTGCCGCACTTTCGTTTCAAACGTCTCGTCGTCAGGGTTGAGCACGCACACCCAGTACATTCGGCCATACACCGGGTGAGGCATCACCTGATCTAGGGCGGTGAAGTCGTAGCTGCTAGAGTTCTCACCGAAGAGCGAGCGAAACGTCTGCTTACCGATGCCGATGTTCAAGCGAAAGATCGACGGGCGGTTGAGATTGGAGAACTGATCATAGAGGTCGCTCGTCACAAGCGTCACAAACGGAAACCTATGATCCGGCGGAACGTTACTATCCGGGTTGTAGAAGAAGAAGCTGGTGCCCGAATCGGCCACAACATCCACGCCATCAAATGTCTCGGTGATGTACCGGCTGATCTCAGCTTCGTTCACAGGTATTGGTCCTTTCCTGCCTGGCTTTGCTCGGAGATCCCTACAGCCAGGTGCCTCGGTTATCAAAGTTCTTTACGTAGAGGGTTATTGATGCGAGGCCGCCGTCGATTGCGTTTGATCTGGCACCTGCCGTGCCGCTGCAGGAGCGTCCATTGAGATAAGAGCTTTCACTTCCGCGTCCGAAAGAGCTTTATTCGTTTGCGGATCAAATGCTGTATCGTTTCGCTTACAAAAATAGAGGCGGCCCCAGTTTTCCATAGCATGGTCCCAGGCAGGTAAGAGCTTTTGTGACTCGAGATCACCCCTCCCTATACGCAGGAAGGCAATGACAGAAAGCAGCAGGGCCGCAACAATAGCAGCGATAGTAAGCACGACCTGCAAAACCTGCACCCACCCGGGCCAGTCTGCATAGCCACCTACTCCACTCAATATCAAAATAAAAAACACACCCACAATGACCAGTGCAAAACCTGTAACTATAAATGGCATCATTGGCACTTTAGCCACAGGCATGACCGGTGGCGCAACATGTTCAAGCCCGGCTTCGTATGCAGTCTGCAGTTTTATTACTTGATCCCTACGCTGGCATACTGGGCAGGAGGGTAGCTGGCTGCGAGAAGATACCATATAAAAACAACCTCCTTGCTCGCAAAGGTGACGAGCGATAATTATCTATCATGCAAAGCATATCACGTTGTTACCTCTTCGACAATCCTATCCTGAATCTATTATAATGACCATCTTTCCCGAAATCAAAATTCGTACACCAACCTGTTACATTTGACACACGCCTCCCTACTCGCTACACTACAAGCAGGCAAGATTTCAGAGAGGACAGGGCATGACAGTATCTACGGCAATCACCATCCTGGGGCTTGGGCCGGGCCGGTGGGACGACCTCACATTACAGGCACGCGCAGTATTGGAACAGGCAGCATCAAACGACATCACAGTCTACTTTCGCACACTCATTCACCCCACAGTTGAAGCGCTCAAGCGGGAAATACCCAACCTGCACATAGAATCCTTCGACTCCTTTTACGACGAGTCAGCCAGTTGGGATACACTCTATTCGCGTATTGCAGAGCAGCTTTGCTCGCTCGCTGAACAGCAACCACCCGTACTCTACGCCGTGCCAGGTCATCCGCTCATCGGCGAAGCTTCTGTACAGCTCTTACTGCACCAGGCAAAACAACGCGGATTGAGCACCGGCATTATCGCAGGCCTCTCATTCCTGGAACCCGTGTGTGCGGCGCTGGAACTCGATCCAATCGCGGCAGGCACACAGATTATGGATGCCACCACCCTTGCGGCGCTCAGCCTGGACGAGATCGCAGGCAAGATCATACCCACTATTCCACTGCTGGTGGCACAGGTCTATAATCGACGCCTGGCAAGCGCAGTAAAACTGGCGTTGAGCGAATGTTATCCCGATGAATGGCCTGTGAAACTGGTGCGAGCTGCCGGTGTTGATAACCTTGAAATGGGTCTTGGACTCTCCGAGGGCCACGCACCACCCCAGACGGCTGCGCGTCTACGGACTGCGTTCGTCAGGCAAGACCAGAGGCAGTACAGCGAGACAGTAATCGAAATGCCACTCTACGAGCTCGACCGCGGCAGCCTTGCAAACCACCTCAGTACGCTCTATGTACCGCCGCTCGGTGAAATGGAGGCATTGCGGCTCCCCGAAACGCTGCGTTACATTACAATGCGCCTGCGGCGTGAGCCCGACGGCTGCCCGTGGGACCGCCAGCAAACACACCAGTCATTAAGGCACTATGTGATCGAGGAGACCTACGAGGTCGTGGAAGCGCTTGAAGAGAACGACATGGAGAAGTTAGCCGAAGAACTCGGCGACCTGCTGCTCCAGGTCTACCTGCATGCAGAAATTGCACGCCAGGACGGTGACTTCAGCATTGGCGATGTCTTCGAGCAGGTAAGCGCCAAACTGATTCGCCGCCATCCTCACGTCTTCGGCCAGGTCGAGGTGGATAACGCCGGGCAGGTCGTTCAGAACTGGGAGGCGATCAAACGCCAGGAGCGCATCGCCGCCGGCAAGGATGTGCATACAGAGAGTGTGCTTGACGGTGTGCCTCTCGCTACGCCCGCTCTGATCGTGGCACAGGAATACCAGAAACGCGCCGCTAAAACTGGTTTCGATTATTCCAGCCTGCAGCAAGTGCTGGCAAAATTGGCGGAGGAGCTACAAGAGTTGCAAGAGGCAACCACTCCAGAACACCTGCGCGAAGAGATGGGCGACGTGCTATTCATGGTCGCGCGAGTAGCCCGCGAGCTGCATGTGGATGCGGAAGAGGCGCTGCGCCTGGCAAATCGCAAGTTCAGACAGCGTTTTCAGGCAATGGAACAGGTTACTCGTGATGAAGGACGGATGTTTTCATCGTATAGCCTGCAGGAGTGGACTGAGCTGTGGAGGAGAGTAAAAGGGTAAAAGCGGAATCTATCTCATACCCTCCATCTCATGTTTGGGATCACGCATCATCAATTCCGGCACGGCCTCGTGCGGGTCCAGACCCTCGAAAAGCACCTGGCTGAGCTCGTAGGTAATGGGCAGTTCAACCTGGTAACGTTCCGCTAATTTGAGTGCGGCCCTGGTAGTATAAACGCCTTCGGCGACGGTATGTGTTGAAGCCAGGATATCCTCCAGTTTCTCGCCAGCGCCCAGGCGCCGGCCAAGTTGCTGGTTGCGGCTCAGGGGACTGGCGCACGTAACAATCAAGTCACCGATACCCGCGAGGCCTACAAAGGTAAATGGATTGGCGCCAGCGGCCAGGCCCAGGCGCACCAGTTCTGCCAGTCCTCGTGTTATAAAGGCAGCTTTGGCGTTCTCGCCCATATCCATGCCCTCATTAATACCGGCGCCGATCGCGATGATGTTTTTGAACGCTCCGCCAAGCTCGACACCTACAACATCATCCGCTGTATAAACACGAAATTGAGAAGTAGTAAGCAAAATGCGCGCCTGCACCGCCACCTCCCGATCTGCGGCTGCTACGACAGCCGCGGTCGGCTTGCCCTCAGCCACCTCACGCGCCATGTTGGGGCCACTCAGCGCGGCAATGCGCTTGCCCATTGCGGGCAGCTCTTCTTTGATGACCTCGGTCATGCGTTTGAGGCTGCTGATCTCTATTCCCTTGCTGCCGCTCACAAGCAGAGTTTCTCTGCTGACATAAGGAGCAAACATACGCACGTTCCCGCGCATGAGCTGCGAGGGCGTCACGAGCAGCAGCATATCTTTCTCCTCGACAGCCTCCTTTATATCGGAGGTCACGTGCAGTGCGCCTGGAAAATGAATACCCGGCAGGAACAGCGCATTTTCACGGCGCTGCTGCATTTCAAAGGCACGCTCAGGTCGATGCTCCCACAATGTTGTCTCAGCGCCTTTGTTCGCCAACAAAAGGGCCAGCGTGGTGCCCCAGGCGCCGCTGCCAATTACACCAACTGATGCCATCGAATCGACTCCTCTGCAATTCTTATCCTTCCTCGACCGGACTCTGGTGGTGCTTCTGTGGCTCCTGCAACTCATCCTGGTAGACAGAAGGCTTTAGAATACCTATATAGGGCAGGTTGCGGTAACGCTGCGCGTAATCCAGGCCATAACCAACCACAAATTGATTTGGTATCCGGAATCCAGTGTAGTCAAGTTCAACCGGCTTGACGCGCTCCCGCAGCTTGTCCAGGAGCGCACAGACGCGCAGGCTGAGAGGCTTGCGCTGCCGCAAGACATCCATGAGATAGTGCAGGGTAAGGCCGCTGTCAACGATATCTTCGACGATCAGCACGTGCTTGTTCTGCACAGGACCCTCCAGGTCTTTGAGAATCCGTACCACGCCGCTGGATTGGGTGCTATTGCCATAACTGGAAATTGCCATATAGTCGATCTCCAGTGGCAGGTTGATTGCCCGTGCTAAATCGGCAATAAAAGGAACAGCGCCCTTCAATGTGCCCAGTAATAATAAATTTTTGCCCTGGTAGTCAGTGGTGAGCTGCTCACCTAGTTCAATAACTTTGGCCTGGATCTTCTCACTGGTCAAGAGTATCTCCTGGATGTCTCCGTGCATGTTCACCTCTCGCGAAAAATAGCATTATTGCTCCAGCGCTTCAATGATAGATAAACGCACTACCTGATGTGTCTTGCTGGTAAGTCGCACTCTTTCATCCAGACACACACCAGCTAACCAGATACAATGGGACGCCGTAAAAAATACCGGGACTGTGCCACGCTCAGCACGAGCGATATGACGATCTACGAAAATATCCTGTACTTTTTTTTCATACTGCATGCCTAACGGCTGCAAGCGGTCACCCGGGCGCCTTGTACGTACCTGTAAAAATGAACCCGCTGCATCACCATCTATGTACACAGAATAACGAGTGGCTGGGAGTAACCGCCACACCTGCGCCCAATCCTCGCTGTATAGCGCTTCTCTGACCTTCCCCATCACTTCACCCGGCAATGACTCTGCCACTGCCAGCCAGCGCGTCCCCGGAACTTCGACACGCCCCGGAACTGGCAGCAGCGCCGCTTCTTCTCCGGTGTTTCGCTGCTTCCAGGTAGTTGCGACACCGGGGACTGCATCCGCAATATGCTCAAAAATAAGCTCATTGAAATTGTACCTTACCCTTAATTGGTGAGGAAGGTGCAGCGTTCGCTCCTGCCTATCATGATGCTTAGCTAAAAGTTGTTCGATTAGCGTATAATGGCGAATTTCCAGCGGTGATTGACCATCGCATAAGCGCGCTGCAACCCTTCGTAACAGGTGCCGCTGCAGGCTCAGCGGCAACGCTAGAAACGCCTGCACATGTAACTTGATTGTATCACTCTGTTCCGCGATGACGACACCGGACCAGTAAGCATCAACCTGCGCTTCCAGCCATGCAAGGTCTATGCGCATAACTTCGGCGTTACGTAACAGCGTATCGTGTATGCCCGGGTTCAAAGATTCCAGCAGGGGTATGAGCTCATAACGAATACGGTTGCGCAAGAACCTGGGATCGGTATTACTCAGATCTTCCAGCGGCACAATACCGTGTTCCTGGCAATAAGCCACCGCCTGTACATGGTGCACCTCTAATAGAGGGCGGATGATGTCTTGCTGGCGCGGCAACATGCCTACCATACCCGCCAGTCCACTCCCGCGCAGCCAGTGGAGCAGCAGAGTCTCCACCTGGTCATCGGCATGATGGGCCACAGCTATAGGCTGCCCATGTGCTACCTGGCGCAAAAAGCGATAGCGCGCGGTGCGTGCGGCATCTTCCAGTGAGCGCCGCTCTGCGCGTGCCAGCGCCGGCACATCAATTTCCCCCAGCGTCAGGGGCAGTCCCCAGGATTCTACGATGCTTGCAACGGCAGCAGCATCCTGATCCCCTGCCTCGCCCCGCAGTTTGTGATTCAGATGCGCCGCGTGCAAGCGCACCCCGGGATAACGCTTGCCCGGCCCGCATAGCTGGTGTAAGAGGTGCAGCAGGCACAGCGAATCCGCCCCGCCCGAGACGCCGGCAACAATTTCGCCTCGCGAGGGAAGGAGCTGGTGCTTATCAATATAGGTTGTGACAAAAGTCTCTAGCATGTTACAGCCTGATATGATACGATATAGACAATTATACACGAATATCAGGCGGTCGCCCGCCTGGGGGTCATGGGGAAGGGCACCCACAAAGGTGATTCTCTGGCCCGCAAGAGTGCAGGGAATAGATAGATTATGGCAATTCACAAAATAATCACTACAGAAAATCCTATTCTTCGACAGAAAGCCAAAAAAGTTCATCGCTTCGACCCATCCATTGCAAAGCTGATCGATGATATGTTTGAAACGATGCACGCCGCGCATGGTGTGGGCCTGGCAGCCCCGCAAATCGCCACCTCACTGCGTGTCTTCGTCGCCGAATTCGAAGAGCACAAAATAGCAATGGTCAACCCTGAGATTATCAAGGCAGAGGGCGAGGAACTTGGCACCGAGGGCTGCTTAAGCATCCCTGGGTACGTCGGTGATAATATCCGCCGCGCGACCAGTGTAGTAGTAAAGGGCCAGGATGCACGCGGTAAGGCCATCCGCGTTCGTGCCGAGGGCTGGTTCGCGCGTATTCTCCAGCACGAAACAGACCACCTCGATGGTATCCTCTTCCTGGACAGGTTGGACCGCCCCGAAGATTTGCGCGAAGTGACCGAAGGCGAGTTGGAGGAAGCGGGAGCAGAGGCAGTGATAGAGTGATGATATAGTAGAGCACCATACCAGTAGGGGGTATGGTGCTCTAACTACACACTTATTATTGTTTCTGTTGTCGCCTCAGCATAGGGAGTTTTTGTTTACCAAGAGTGCGTTCGCAGTTCTTGCAGATATAAAACCCCTCTTCTTCGCGATACACCAGAGAACTTACGCTGAAATGCATGTAGCAAATGCCACAACGTGTGCTATCCTGTTGGCTGGCAGTCTGCCGGTCAAGTGCGAACAGCTCGTGCAAGGATGCAATCAGTTCCTCGACATCGAATGAACTGGCATAGGTACGCCCCGTACTTATTACAGGCAATGCCCCGGTGGTATTAGTTGCACGCATTTCGCGACGACTTACAAACGAACTACTATTACCCGACGTTCCAGAACCCGACGTATAGTTATTGCCCAAGGCATAGGCCTCCCGATTGTGGCTGTTAGCCAGGGATGAATAATAGCTAATTATACCATACTCTTGGCGTTTCTTATAGGGGCTGTTTCGCGCGCGAGATGTTTGGAGATAAGGCTTCCCGGAAGTGGACTGGAGCGGGGCCCGGACTGTCATCCTGAGCGAAGCGAAGGATCTCTCCGCCCGTCGAGCCAGACCCTTCGCTTCGCTCAGGGTGACAGGCATTATCTCCAAATATCTGTTCGAGCACCCTGGCGAGCCTCGTCTCGCGTGAGCTTGTTCGCCGGTGTTCGTCGTTGTGAATAAAAGTCCGTCAGTTTTGCTGTCAGCTCGATACTCGATATCAGAGCAGTTCGTAACAATAAGCATTCTTGGCAGGTTCTTTCGATTGATTTCAAGTTATGTTCATGTGTGAGATCTTCTAAATGGCAAGCTATTTGCCTGTTCAAGTTAGAAGCAGTAAAGCCCTGGTAGCTGGATGAGCGACACTTGCTCAGGAGATACAATAGCGAATGATGCAAGCGTTGGCTAGACCGTTCAACGCGCTTTTTTGGCTGCTTCGGCTTTTGTGCCCAGGTGCGAAGCCATAGTAGCTTGTGGATTTTTCTGCTTTTGTTGCTGCTGCGGGTTTTTTCTCTCTGTAAGCTGACAGTATTGTAGATACTTTCGAGTATCAACCCTGGTTGGAAGCGGCTTCAGGTCGTCTTGGTGCATTTCAATTGCTAGTATCTTCTTGATTCGAGCTTCTAGCTTTGCTGCTCCCGTTTGTCTTTTGTTTTCTGTAGCAAGTCGGTGTAGTTTTCTTGAACTGTCCTGGTGTCAGGGTGATCGGCTCCCAGCACCTGCTCATGAATGGCAAGGGCACGCTGGTAGAGGGGCTCGGCTTGCTCATACTTGCTTTGGATGTCGTAGAGTGCTGCCAGGTTATGGAGGCTGGTCGCGGTGTCGGGATGATCAGGACCCAGCATGCGCTCACGGATCGCTAGGTTGCGCTGGAAGAGCGGCTCGGCTTCGTCGTACTTGCCCCGATCGTGGTAGAGGGCTGCCAGGTGATTGAGACTGCCTGCCGTGACGGGATGATCGGGTCCCAGCCTCTTCTCATGAATAGCAAGGGCATGCTGGAAGAGCGGCTCGGCCTCAGTATATTGTGCATGCTCGTGCAAGTAGAGTCCTGCTCGATTGAGTAATTGAGCTGCTTCTGGAAAGCTCATGTGCCATTGATCAATCAGGGTCATACACACAATTGCCTGGGGGATGAGCTGCCGGCAACGTTGCCATGTTCCCACCTCCACTGGTGGAAAGGCACGGTTGACAGCGCGTACCATGCGTTCTGCCCATTGGCGCTGTGTGCGTGCACTCATCTCGTCCTTGAGCACAGTTTGGACCAGGCGATGCACATAGAGCGCGTTGCTAGAAGCATCGCGGCGTATCAAGGAATAGCTGTAGAGGGTCCTCAAAGCACTATCTAATTTCTGCGGATCAGTAGCTGTGCGTCTGAGTAGCTTTCCGAGATCGGGAGCACCTTCACGAAGAAGATCAAAGGGGATAGCTTCTGGTGAAAGGAAAGAGAAGAACCGTAGCAGATCGGCGGCTATGGGATTGGCCTTTTGCACTTTCTGAAACGAGAGGGAGAATGTGGTCGACACTGATTCAGGATGAACAGAGAAAAGATGCCCACGCTCTTTGAGCAAGGTAGCTCGTTCTTGTTGGAAGCGTTCTCTGTAGTCAGATAAGCTACATCCTGTTTCCTCGATGTAGGCTCCAGCCTGGTCAAGTGCGAGAGGGAGCCCATCGAGGAGGTGTGCAATAGCTCTGGCGTTGGCACGGTCTTCGTCTGAAACATCGGCTAGCAAAGCAGTAGTTGGAATGATTCTTGCTCGATGCAGGAGAAATACTGCTCCGTCATCCGGTTCTAGCTTGGTGACTTCGAGAGGTTGGGCAATAGTTCCTGTCGCTTGCGAGCGTGTGGTGATGATGATATGCCCGTTTCCCCTTGTGGGAAGGAAATCGTTAATGATTTCCAGATCGTCGGCGTTGTCAATAATGAGTAACCATCGGGAGTGAGTTTCTAACCAGTGTTTGACTGCCTGGACTGTGATGGTATAGTCCTGGGCGTCCTTCTCAGGAAGGTCTAAGAGTTCTGCAAGAGCCACAAAATCGGTAAAAAGTGTTTCGTAGGTGGTAGCTGTCGCCCAGAGGATGGCCTGGTACTTGTCGCGGTTGCGGTAAGCATATTCAACAGCAAGCTGTGTTTTGCCAATGCCACCCAAGCCACTGATGGCTTGTGTCAATGCTGCTGCTTTTTCGTCGTGGAGGATGTTATAGAGGTGCGTGAGGAGAGCTTCCCGACCAATGAAAAATGGATTGTGGGAATATGGTACATTCCAGAGCGGGCTATCTGTTACTGAGGTAGTATCAGGTGTTTGCCTTGGTGTATATATGGATGCTGGTGGTTGAAGCTGTGATATATGATTTGGTGTATCTATAGGGGAGGATGGAAACATTGAGAAGTAGAAGGTTATAATAAACTCGATAAGGACTATTACAGGCCCTAAGATATAGAACCAAAGAATTGGAATGACGTTTCCAGAAGCCAAAATAATGAGAAGGGTTCCATAAGCGAGGGCCAGTGACACAAGAAGAAAGACAATGAATCGTATCCGAGGGAAAGGCCTAGATCGTGGAGTATGACGGCTTAGCTGTCTTTGAAATTGCGCTCTCATCTTTTCCTCATGGTTGTACGTGATTGTCAATATGCGATTATAGCACAACCTCTGAAGAATGTAACGACAAAAATCTAAAAATTGTGATAAAATAGAGAAACCCTAGTAGCTGTACAACTTGCTAGGGCTTTTTCGTTGTTGGCTTGGGATATTGGCAAGCCAATAGGTATGCTGGTTAGCGTTGGAAGCACTAGCTAAGGGTGAGGGCCGCTGACTTGTTTAAAGTGTGTCTTGATAATTAGATGTAGTCAGGATACCTGCGGGAATGGCTCCACGAAAACATTACCTGTTTCGCGCGGTAGAATGGGAAATCATTGGGTGATTGAAATGTTTTGATGACCCTTGTACTATGATGGTAAACTTGTTTGGCAAGGCAAAGGGAGGTGGTTCTATGCAACTCAATACGTACAATGGATGGGAGAATAAGTTTACCTGGCTCGTTCATTTGCACCTGAGCAATGAATTTGCGTTGGCGAATGAAATGGCTGAGTTAAGTAGCGCAGGAACCAAATGCTGCCCCTGCTGGCCGTCTTGTTGAGATGTGGGTGAAAGTAGCGGTAGAAAACTGGATCACCTCTTTCCCAGGTCGCAATAGGCGGTCTGAGTTTTCCTGCAAGGTATTCGCCATCTCCCAGTTCCCGAAAAAGGCTACCAATCAAAAGTATTGAAGGCTTCTTGAACGGAAGTATTCAATACTTTTGTTAAGGAAAGCTACCACGTCTCAATGGTGGATGAACAGGCTTAGATCGCTAAAGGCCACTCCGTGATATCGTTTCCAGTAAAGTCAGATTGAAACGAAAACGTAAACGTATGTACAGAAGTGGGAACTTCATATACCATTTGTCCTCGAAGTAGACTGTTTGGTTTCAGCGTCCCATCTGGAGACGCTTTTGCAAAGCTTGTGAATGTTTGGGTGTACTGCTGACCTGTGCTGTCTTTCAAGCTGAACATAATGAAACTTGAGACAACCTGATTAGTTGAGGAGGTATTCTGAAGCGTGACATCAACGACGAGATAGGTATTTCCGGTCTTTGGTGTGTCAAACTGATCGCCATTAGTGGTCTTTGCACTGTTCACGGTTACCAACCAGGTGCCACTTACTTGCACTGCTTTCCCAATACTATTTGTGTTTACTTGTGGGGGTTGCGTTGCTGGTTGGGTGGTTGGAGTGGCAGCAGGCTGCGTTGCCTGAGTTGCAGGCTGCGTTGCTTGCGGTGTTATTCCTGGGGTCGCTGCTGGTATCTGGCTAGCTAAGACGATAGCCCCAATCACTAGAATAGCCGCAATGACCCCAAGAATAATCCACAAACGCCGACGTTTCGGTTTTGGAGTAAGCTTCGGTGGTACAGATTGCGGTGGCTGATACATTGGTTGCTCTTGCTGATTTGGGTATGGTGGTGGTTGCGTGGGTGGGTTGGGCTGCACTTGGTAAGGGGCCATGGCATTTCTCTCCTCTTGAGTGGCTATTTCATTTCAACGTTAATCCATATACTTATAACATAAAAAATGTAATAAGTATATGAAAAAATCAGCTTTTCGCAATTTAAACGCTTAATATTTAATGAAATAGGTTTGCTAATAATATTGCCTCAGCTAAGCAGAAACTCTTGTGAAGAGTACCGTAGATGTCACAACATTTCTGCCTCAAAAACCTATCTGGACTGACTATTAGACCCTTCAACGCGCTTTACTGGCGGCTTCTGCTTTTGTGCCAGGTGCAAAGCCATAGTAGCTTGTGGATTTTTCTGCTTTTGTTGGTCCATCTCTGCTGCAAGGGCTATTTTTGGCCTTGTTGCTCTTACCTGCGTTTAATCTGCTCTAGCAGGTTCCTATAGTTCTCTTTTACTCTTACTGTGTCGGGGTGCTCAGGGCCAAGCACCTTTTCTCTGATGGCAAGGGTTCGCTGGTAGAGCGCTTCGGCCTCCTCGTACTTGCCCCGGTCACTGTAGAGGAGTGCCAGGTTGTTGAGCGTTTTCGCTGTGTCGGCGTGCTCAGGGCCAAGCACCTTTTCTGTGATGGCAAGGGCGCGCTGGTAGAGCGGCTCGGCCTCCTCGTACTTGCCCCGCTCTCTGTAGAGGTTTGCCAGGTTGTTGAGCAGGTACAAGGTGTTGGGATGATTGACCCCGTACTGTTTCTCTCCAATGGCGAGCGCTTCTTGCTGGAGCGGCTCAGCTTCTTGGTATTGCCCACGGGCTCCCAAGTAGCATCCCGCAGTATTCAGCAATG
>WNFT01006638.1_pt1 | contig 14005 bp, 10 predicted proteins | sample 5400191 | NCBI WGS metagenome assembly WNFT01 (sample SAMN13153359, study PRJNA577476) | soil metagenome | isolation source: 80 cm saprolite under Madrone tree | place: USA:California | collected 2016-06-14
GCTTGCCGCGCCGGATTCTGACCCAAGCCGGCTTGAATCACGCAACCCATGATCACTTCATCAACGTCTTCGGGTTTGACGCCCGCGCGCTTCACGGCTTCGCGCACCACGATAGCGCCAAGATCGGTCGCTTTGAAGCTCTTCAGCGCACCCAGAAATTTTCCCACTGGAGTGCGCACTGCGCTGATGATTACTGCTTCATTGATTGATGACATTGTATTCAGTTAGTCAATTATTGACTGATTTAGCAATACTGTTAATCGGATTGAGTGTCAAGCAAGCCACCCGTGTCAGAAGCCCGACCGTGAGGGAGGGCTTGGTCCGATAAAGTAGCCCTTGCGCACGCGTGGGCTGCTGACACGTCGATTGAAAACTATTGCGGGCGAATGCTAGACTCGCTGCTTGCAATTCGACCGCTTAATTAGTCAGGCTTACTGAACCAACTAATCATGCAGGCTCTTATTCTCGCGGGAGGGAAAGGCACACGGCTGCGTCCGCTTACGGTTTACACGCCGAAACCGATTGTTCCCATCTGCAATCGTCCGTTTCTGCTTTATCAGATCGATACCCTCCGCCGCGCCGGGGTCACCGACATCACGCTCTCGCTCTCTTATCAGCCGGAGAAGATCGAACAACAGCTCAGCGACGGTTCGGAATTTGGCGTGAAGCTTAAATACACGGTCGAGCCGCAACCCAGGGGCACTGCCGGCGCGTACAAGTTCGCCGAGGAATTGATTCGCGAACCGACCGTTGTCTTCAACGGCGATGTCCTGACTGACCTGGATTTGAAGACCGTCATCCGCCAACACAAAGATCGCAATGCAGTCGCTACCATCGTCCTGACACCAGTCGAAGACGCGAGTGCATACGGCGTGGTGGAAACTGAAGATGACGGGCGCGTCGGGCGTTTTCTGGAGAAGCCCAAGCCCGACGAAACGACTTGCAGAAACATTAATGCGGGTACGTACATCCTGGAACCGAAAGTGCTCGACCTTATTCCGCAAGGCGTAAGTCATTCATTCGAATACGGGCTCTTTCCGAAGCTGTTGGAAAAAGGCGAACTGTTCTTCGCGCACATCCCGCAACGAACCTATTGGATGGACATCGGCACGCCCGCGCGCTATCTGCAGGCGCATCTCGATCTGCTGGCGAATCGGGTTACTCGCATTCACATAAAGAATAGGCGCGGGACGTTTGATTCTGCCACGCATGCAGAGATCGACGAGTTGTCGATGGTAGCGGACGAGTGCACCATCAAGCCCGGCGCCCAAATCATCAACTCGGTTGTGGGCCGTGGTTGCTATATCGAAGAGCGCGCCCGCATCGAGAACTCGGTGATCTGGAGTCACACGCGCGTCGGCACCTTGGCGCAGGTGAGCAGCGCTATCATCGGCCGCAGTTGTCACGTCGGTCGTTCCGCAGTCGTTGGTCGCGGGGCAGTTCTCGGCGATAAAACTTCGCTTACTGACTACACTGTCGTCGGGGGCGCGCGAACCTAGATCTCAGGGTGTTCAGAGTTCCGACTTTAGTTGGGCTTTTGAGTCAGAACCGCCTGCGGTAGCGGGCGGTTGATCTTAGTTATCGAGAATCATTCGTCAATGATTAATCGCCCGCTACCGCAGGCGGTTCCGACCCGAGCAATCGAAAGGACTTCAACATGAATTGGGACATCTTTCGCGCCTACGACATCCGCGGTGTTTATCCGGATGACCTCGACGAAGAAGCGTATTATCGCATCGCAAAAGCTTACACGTATCTATTTCGGCCGAAGACGATGGTGGTGGGCATGGATGCCCGGGAATCTTCGCCAAAGTTGAAAGATGCTCTCAGCTCCGGCTTTGTAGACGCGGGCGTGAATGTCGTGGATATCGGCGGCATCACGACCGATATGCTCTATTTCGCTGTCGGCTCTTCCGATTACTCGGGCGGGATCGTCGTTTCCGCTTCGCATAATCCCCGACAATACAATGGCGCGAAGATGGTCCGTGAAAAGGCGGCGGCGATCTCTTCGGACAACGGTCTCTTCGACATTCGCGACGCACTCAAAGCCGGGAAAGACAAAGAAGTTTCTTCGGCCACGAAAGGTAGAGTCGAACAAAAAGACGTGCTCAACGATTACATCGAGCACGTGCTGAGTTTTATCGATCGAGAAGTGATTAAGCCGTTTACTTTCATTGGCAATGCCAACTTCGGCTACGTCAGTCGCGGCGTCGCGAAGATTACCGAAAAGTTGGGACTTAATTCAATTCCGCTCAACTTCGAACCGGACGGCACTTTTCCCAAAGGCCCACCCGATCCAATGCTGCCCGCAAATCGCGCCGAGACTGAGCAGCTAACAAAACAATCCGATGTGGCGTTTGCGGCGATCTGGGACGCCGACGCCGACCGCTGCATGTTCCTCGACGAGAAAGGCAACTTCATCTCCGGCGCTTACGTGACCGCTTTACTCGCGGACATTCTGCTGACAAAACACGGCAACGATAACAAAGTCATCTTTGATCCACGCGTGATTTGGCCCACGATCAAAGTTTGCGAACGACATGGCGCGAAGCCGCTCATCTCGAAAAGCGGCCATGCTTTCATCAAAGATCGCATGCGAAAAGAAAACGCCATCTTCGCCGGCGAAATGAGCGGCCATTATTACTTTCGCGAAAATTTTTACGCGGATAACGGAGTCATTCCTTTCTTGCTGGTGGTTGAATACCTCTCCAAAACGGGCAAATCGTTTTCGGAGATGATGCAATCGTACATGGAAGGTCATTACATGTCCGGTGAATTGAACTACCGCGTCGATGACGTCAAGAAAGTCATTGAAGCAGTAAAGAGCAAGTTCAGCAAAGAAGGCACGGAAGATTTCACCGATGGGTATTCGTTAGAGACAACCGATTGGCGCTTCAACATCCGTCCTTCGAACACCGAACCGCTGCTGCGTTTGAATATAGAAGCTCGCAAAGATGGCCTGGTCGAAAACGTTCGCGACCAAATCGAGGAGATCATTGGATCAAAGCCCCACTAACGGTTGACGCGATTCGTCCAAGAGATGATAGTAGTGAACTTCATCGACTGTTTGATATTCTGATAATATCCAATATCAGCGAGAGAGGATTCGATATGAGCGTCACACCTGACAGATTGATTCAGAAGATTCAGAGCCTCCCCGCCGACAAGATCAACGAAGTCGAGCATTTTGTAGACTCTATAGCGGAGAGACGTTCGCCAGATGACCTTCACGAAGCTATTGCCGCATACGCAGCGAAGCACGCTGGCGGGCCACAAGATTTAGATCGCGACTTCGAAGCTGCCGCAATTGAACATTGGCTTGACGAGGATCAAAGACGTGAAACGCGGTGAGGTGTACCTCGCGGATCTCTCACCGCGATCCGGCTCAGAGCAACGGGGCATCAGACCAGCCATTGTTCTCACTCACGACGGATTTAATCAGAATCCGAACTGGCATTCGATCATCGTGATTCCTGTTTCAACTTCTGGCACTCAGGCCAGTCGCGGCCTTACTGTCGTTCGCTTGCCTCAAGGCGCCGGCGGATTGGACAGAGAAAGCATAGCGTTGTGTCATCAAATCACGACTCTTGATCGATCTAAGCTCACCAGACGGCTCGGTGAGTTGCCCGGTGATTTGATGGTCGAAGTCGGGAACGGTGTAAAGGCGGCTGTCGATCTAACGTAATCATCGATTCCTCTTATAGAATGCCTGAGCTTCCCGAAGTCGAACATGTAGTTCGCGCGCTGTATCGAGCAGTAGTAGGTCGTACTATCGTTGCCAGCGAGGTAAGACTCCCAAAATTAATCGCACCATCCTCGGCTTCTCTCTTTAATCGTAAGCTGAAAGGGTCAACGATTACCGGCGTCTCGCGTCGGGGCAAGTTCATTCTGCGCACGCGATCTTCTATCTCGACAACGATCGGCGTTTGGTATTTCGCGACCAGCGACAGTTTGGCGTGATGAAACTCGTTGCGCGCGCGCGACTCGCAAAGACGAAAGGCATTCGCGATTTAGCGCCTGAGCCTCTCTCCGATGATTTCAGCCCCGCTTATCTACGCGAGATCGTTGCGCGCTCACGCCGATCGTTGAAAACTCTGCTGTTAGACCAAACCAAAATTCTCGGCCTCGGCAACATCTACGCTGCCGAAGCTTTGTTTCGCGCGGGCATCAATCCGTTCAAGATCGCAGCCCAGCTTTCATCGCGAAGAGTCCCACGTTTACATCAGGCGATTCGCGATGTGTTGGGCGATGCGATTACAGACAGTTCGACGTCACGCATCAGCCTGGAGCATCCAAACGGCTTCTCTTACGGCGAGGCTTTCGAAAGATTCTGGCAAGTTTACGAACGTGAAGGCGAACCGTGCTTCAAATGCGGCGCGCGCATTCGACGACTCACGCACGGCGGCAGATCGACTTACTGGTGCCCGCGTTGTCAGCGAAGATGACTATCCGCAGATTACACGGATTTAGTTTTTCCAATCTATGTCATTTGTGGAATCTGCGGATAGTCAAGGCGCGGGCATGCCGTTGAGTAGCACGCCCTTCTCGAGGTGTCGTTCATGGGTAGCATGGCGTGCAGCCTGCGGATCGTGCGTCACCATCACTACTGTCTTCTTCAGTTCCCGATTGAGCGTGGCCAGGATATTGAGAATCTCCTCGCCGGAACGCGCGTCGAGATTGCCGGTAGGTTCATCAGCCAGGATCAGATCAGGATCTGTCACAATCGCGCGCGCGATGGCCACGCGCTGCTCTTGCCCGCCAGATAGTTGTCGCGGCTGGTGGCTCATACGATCGGCAAGTCCGACCAACTCCAAAGCGGTGGTCACGTTCCTGCGCCGCTCAGCCTTTGATAATTTGGTCAGCAACAGCGGCAACTCGACATTCTCAAAGGCCGTCAGCACCGGAACCAGATTGAACGTCTGAAAGACGTAACCAATGTGGGCATTGCGCCATCCGGCCAGTTGGCTTTCGCTCAACCTCGCAAGATTCGTTCCCAGCACGTCGACTTCGCCCTCGGTGCAGCGATCGATGCCGGCAAGCAGATTCAGCAAGGTGCTCTTTCCCGATCCACTTGGCCCCATCAACGCCAGAAAATCTCCCTGTTCGATATTTAGGTTGACGCTATCCAGGGCAACTACTTCAAAGCCTTCGCGAGCAAAACGCTTGCTGACGTTGCGCACTTGTACGATTGTTTCCGCCATTATGCTTCGATTCCTTCTGGTCCGCCCCTACGGCAGCCGGTTGCCCTACTTATTGAGTCGCTACTTTAACGCGATCTCCATCGCGCAGCTTTTCGGCCCCTGAGACGGCGGCCGATTCACCCCCGCTCAACCCTTCGAGAACGTTGTAGAAATCTCCCGTCGCTTCGCCAAGACGTATGACTCGCTGTTCGACGCGATTACCTTTGACAACAAAAACAAAATCGCTGCCGTCTCGATGAACCACGGCGGCTTTAGGAGCCAGCACCCGCGCCACAGGCTTGCTGTCTGTCCGGGTTGAGTCGTCCAGGAAGTTTACTCGCGCATTCATTTCGGGGAGCAACTGCTCATCCGGATTTTCCACCTTCACTTTCACTTGCACGGTAGCCTTGGCCCGATTAGCCTCCGGCGCAATTTCGGCGATGAAGCCCGTGTACTTCAAATTCGGAAATGCTTCGGGAATAACTTCCGCGCGTTGGCCCATCTTCAGCCGTGCAAAGTCCTGCTGGCTGATGTCCAGTTCGATCTGCAAATCATTTAAGTCGGCGAGCGAGACCACCGACGTGCGCGCGCCAGACTCTCCCATTGCCGAAGGCGTAACCATCTCGCCGCGCTCGACAATTCGCTGTAACACCGTACCGGTGACCGGCGCCTTGATTTCGGTGCTGACCAATTGTGTGTTGGCGTAATCCAGCGCCGCTTGCATCTGTTTGACCTGAGCGTCGGCGCCACGGATCTCTTCGGCGCGCGGTCCGATCTCTGTCATGGTCGAGGACTGCCGCGCACTTTCGAGAGCAGCGCGCGCCGCGTCTCGTTGCGCGGTTGCCCGATCGAGTTCAGCTTTGGAAATGATCCCCGCCGGATACAACTGTGCCGCGCGTTCATACTCAGCTTCGGCGTTCTTGAGATTTGCTTCCGCTTGCATTACCGCCGCCTTGTCCTTCAATTTTTCTTGCGGGCGAGAACCTGCTTTCAGTTGATCCAGACGCGCCTGCGCCGCCGCGAGATTGGCCTTCGCCTGATCCACCTGCGCGCGAAATTCCTGGTCTTCGAGCCGAACCAGCACCTGTCCCTGTTGTACCCGATCTCCTTTTTCAACGCCGATCCAAGCGACGCGGCCCATGACTTTTGCACCGACTGCGATCTTGTGGTGGGCCACAACGTAGCCGGAGGCCGTTAGCACCGTGCCGGCTGTCGAAGCCGTGCCGGTTTCAAGTTTGACTGGCGCCGCGGTTATCGTCTTTGTCGACGAAAAGAAATAGAAGTAAGCGAAAACTGCCAGCGCGATGAGCACGGAAACCGCGAGCAAGAGCTTCTTGGGAGCGCGGTTCTGCACCGACGGTGGTCCGGTGGGAGCACGATCAATCTTTAAGCTTCGCAGACGCTCGTTGAGATTCTGCTGATCTTCCTGAGATTTGAGGTTCGTAACCAAATTTAATTTTCGACTTCCCTTTTAGCTATTTCGTGTGACTTCATGGATCGTTTCTCCCGATAGCTGGAGAGACGATCCACGAAATTACACGAACAAGAGAGTCATGCGGCGCGCAGCGCATCCACTATCTTGAAACGCGCCGCGCGAATCGAAGGCAGCAGCGAACCTATGAAGCCGATAATCGAACCGAAGATCAAAGCTGCCAACATCAGCCGAGGCGTAACGCGAAAATTAAATGCAATCTCGCTGAACGTCACAAAGTTCGCCGTGCCGGTCGAGACAAAATTCAACGGCAACGTGAACAGGATTCCGATTGCCGCGCCGACCATCGAGATCGCAACTGCCTCCAACACGAACGCTATAAGAATGCTCCGCCGGCTAAAGCCCAACACTCGCAGCGTGCCGATCTCTTTGGTGCGTCTGGCGACGGCAGCATACATCGTGTTCATGCCGGCAAAGGCCGCGCCAATCGCCATGATAAAAGCAATGAAGACCGCCAAACCTTTCAAGAGTCCCGATGCCATCCCTTGCTGATCTTCGTAGAATTTTGTTTCAGGCATCGCACTGAGCTGCAATCTCTGATCGTCAGAGATCCGCTTCGCGAGCGAATCCATGGCCGCCGGACTGGTCACGCGCAAGAGCACCGAAGACGAACCTTGATCACGCTTGGTCGCGTTGGCCAGGGCATTGAAATCAACCCAAATCTCGGATTCGAAAGCTTTGCCGCCGGCGTCGAACAGACCGGCGATCTGAAAATCGGTTGATTGCACGCGAAACTTGTCGCCAATCTCCATGCCCTGAAATCGCTCGGCGATCCGCCGCGAGACAATCGCTTCGGCAAGGCCAGGCGTAAACGTCCGGCCCGAAGCAATTGCAAAACCGGAGCGCAGCTTTGTCGACATTGGCCCAATGCCACGGATCGTTATGTTCGATCCCTGGCTCATCCCCTTGCGCGCTTTGTAGATCAGCGTGATCAGTTCGGGCGCTACCAATGGCTTATCGCCTTCACGCGCCACGCCGTCGAGATAAGCGATATTGCGCAGGTTCTCGTGCGTTACAAAGCTATTCAATTCAGCGGTGCTTCCCTGCCGCAAGACAATCAGATTGAGCGGCTCTCCGCTGCTGGCGAGCGTCGCATCAATTCCATGGGCCAAGGCCATCACCAGCAAATAAACGCCAACCGTCAGGCCGATCGTGAATGCCGTAGCCAGCGTACTCGACTTCCGCACAATCAGATTACGAAGGTTGTATTTGAGCGGTAGGGCCATTATTCGGTGCTCCTCAGTGCTTCCGCGATGGTCATTCCCGAAACGCGATATGCCGAATAGACTACGCTTGCCAGTCCCACCACCAGCGAGAGGACCAGCGCACCGATCAGTGTCGCTGGCGTGGGAACGAATGACGGCAGATTAGGAATATAAACACTCAAATCAAACGATTTGAAAAGCAGTGTCGTGCCCGTAATTCCGATTGCTCCGCCAACAACTGCCACCACCAACGCTTCACTTACAAACAGACGCGCGATCGTGCCGCGCTGAAACCCAAGGGCCTTGAGCATGCCAACTTCTTTAGTGCGCTCGCGGACGCTCATCGCCATCGTATTTCCCATTACCAGCAGAAGTGAAAACGTGATGGCCGCGATGATGCCGTACATAAACTGCTTGACGCCGCCATACATGGTCTGAAAACTAATCGCAAAGTCGCGCTCGCTCTCAGTCTTGGTAGGAGCGTCCGTGTTAAGGAAAATCGAGTCCACTGTCTGCGCGATACGCGGCACGTCTTCGGCTGAGTTGGCGAGAATACTGAAGGTGCTTACCTGATCCTTGGCCCAGGCCGGCAGTAAATCGCTGAGATAATCATAATGAAAGAAGAGAGTCTTTTCATCACCGCCGGTGTAAACACCGCGAATCACGAATTCGACGCTGTTATTGTAAATCGGACTCGTAAGAGTTATCCGCTGGCCGGGCGTGAAGCCGTGCAGCTTCACCAGCTTGGCGCCGACAATCGCGCCTTGCTTGTCGTTGATAAAAGCCTGCCACTCAGCATCTGACATATTCAGCTCGGTAAGGATCTCGCGCAGCCGATCTGCATCGACGGCGAAGTTTGCGAAGAAGTTCTTCGGCTCTTTGTAGATGCCGCCGAACCAGCTAAAAGTCATGACGTTCTTTACGCCAGGCACCCTGGCGATGCGCTGCCGCTGCGAGACCGGCAGAGTAAATCCCAGCGACACGGCATGACGCGTCACCAGACGAAGCGGGTTGGATTTATCGCTGCTCCTGGTCAATTCCGTCAAAATCGTCGCCAGAGTAATCATTAGAAACAAAGAAACAACGAGACTCGAAATGGTTAGCAGCGTGCGCCGCTTGTTGCGCAGAATGTTCTTCAGGATGAGCTTGTTGAACTTCATAGCGACTCCTTTTGAGCGCCTTCCGACCGCTAACTATTAGTCGAACGGTGGGACTCTAAATCGACAGATCAGGATCTCCTAACAGAAAATCTTTCGAATTCGACCATTGAATGGTCCTGACCCTTCGCTCTTCGTCGGCAACCTCGCCAACGCATACGCGATTTCGCGCTCTAAGGTTCATAACTGTTCGGAGCGTGAAAAGTTACGCGAAGAGCTTATCTTAACATGGGTCTCAACATGACAGAGGCGTATCAGTCTGCCAATTGAAAGTAGGTAACGCTGATTTGTCGCTGGAACCGCAAAGCGGTTCCACCCTCCAGCCCAAGGTTGCCGTTGCGGCTACCTTGGGACCCGAAGGCAACGATTTCCCAACCCTGAAAGGGTTGTGGCCGGCTTGCGTAGAGTCGAAGATGAAACACGCCGTCTTTCAACACCGGCGCAACCGCGTTGCGGTTGAGCCCGCAGCGTAAATCCTGATTTACCTAATTTCAGTTGGCGCCCTGTAGAAGTATCTGCGAATTAAGTTTCACGACCCAAGCCCCGGTCAGCCGCGCTCAGGTGTTATAATCGCATTCATGAACCACGTCAGTAGTCATGTTGCAAGCAATTGCTTGCGTCAGCTACATGAGGAAATATTGCGCGATCCTCGCTATCCCGTCCATGAAATCGCCGACAAGTTAGAACCTTATCTTCTAGTGTTACTCGAGGAGTTCCAACCTCAACAGGTAATCATTTTTGGCTCGTACGCCTACGGCAAACCCACTGAACACAGTGATGTTGACTTACTAATTATCAAGCCACTTGAGCAGAGTCCGGTTCGGGAAGCGATTTCGATCCGAAGAGCTTGGCGACCGGTTCGGGCTAGTATTGGGTCGTTGCCTTTCAATCTAATCGTCACGTCGCCGGAAGATCATCAGAGACGGCTATTGCATTCAGCAGGCTTTTACGACGAAATAGTCGCGCGGGGCTTGAGAGTCGTATGAAAACTGACGCTCGCTGTTCATGACCACTCGCTTTATAATGAATCCTATGAAAATAAAAGTTATCGTCCATGATGCGGAAGAGGGTGGATATTGGGCTGAGGTCCCGGCGATTCCTGGATGCGCCACACAAGGCGATACATTCGAGGAACTGCTTCGCAATATCTATGAGGCGGTAGAGGGTTGTCTATCTGTCGACGTTTCGGAGGCGCAAGTGACCGCCGCAGATCGCGTGTTCGAGATTGCCGTATGAATGTCGATGCCATTCCTGACGACATCGCTAATAAATCCAAGGCAACGCGTTTTGGATTCGGATTCGAAGCGGAATCCGTAACAAATCCTTCAACTCAACAGGCGCAGGCGTTTTTTCTGAAGTTGCTGCCACAACTGCGAAAAGACGTAACGCTTACTCTTTTTGATTCAAGTTACAGGCATTTTGTTACCTTCCTGAATGCCCATCAAGACGAGTTGAATTCGATCAAAGAACGAATCGAGCCAAGTTCTTACTCTATGGATACAGCGATCAGGATATTCACGTATGGGTGGTCAGCGATCAAACGCGACGAGACTACCGCTCCTCTGCGTAGGATGTTGTACGAATGGGTGAATAAATGGAATCTAAGTGATGATTGGTGCTTGGACCACGCTATCGCAACGTTGCGAGAACAACACATCTCGTGTCTTGATGGCGGATTGCCTCACGCTCGTTTCACAGCAGAGGCTTGGGAGACCGCCCGCGTCCGCGGCCCAAGTTCAGAAGCCATATTTGCGCAACATGAAGTCAACGAACAACTAAGGAAGGAAGGACTTGCAGACTTCGCTTTTCAATCCGACTTGATCCCCTTCAAAATAGAAGGGCCGTTTTTCAAATCTCTGACGGAATTCCGGCGAGAGGTCATATTGAGATTTCAAGTAGAAGCTGGGCAAAGCATCAGAGGCGAAAGAAAACGACTGGATTATCAGATTGATTCGTACCTCAAGAGATTCAAGGCCGCTGCGAAGAGATTGAAGCTTAGGCAGACGCGTGTTCGTTGGGCCGACGAGGATCATTTCGTCTGGCTAATCAATTATCAATGTCCTCCCTGCAAAGGCTACCGAGAAATTGGTAGGACATTCGCCAAGAATGAAAAAACAATCCGTGAGGGTGTCCAGACCGTGGCACAACGAATTGGTCTTACGCTTAGATCAGCGGAATGTGATAGGCGATTGGGTAGACCGAAAGGTGCCAGGGATAAGAAGCCACGTCACAGAGTCGGAAGCAGAAGACTAAAAGTGCAGGGAAATGCCAAGTGATGTTTTCAAAATCCCCGCAGTACTAAATTCTTAACCTGAGCGATAATTCGCTTCATGAAGTCCGTCTCAGGCAAAGATTTCGCGAAAACTCTTGAGCGACACGGCTGGTCTTTGCTGAGAATCCACAGCAGCCATCACATCTACGGCAAACCTGGAAGCGAGGTTCGGATTTCAGTACCCATACACGCCAATCAAGCTCTCAAGACCGGATTACTTCGTCACTTCATGAAGATGGCGGGCCTTACTGAGAAAGACCTCTAACCGGTCTTACAAATTCCCCAAAACAAAATCCGTCATCATCTGATACCAATGCTTGACGAGCACCGGATCGGTCAGACCATGGCGAGACTTGGGATAGACCATTAATTGAACTTGCTTGCCTGCTTTCTGTAGCTCATAAAGAAACTGAACGGTGTTCGCCATGTGAACGTTGTCATCGATCGCGCCGTGAATCAAGAGTAGCTTGCCGTGTAGATCCTTCGCGGCATTGACAGGTGAACTCTTTTTGTAACCGTCCGGATTGTGCTGTGGTGTCAGCATGTAACGCTCGGTGTAAATCGAATCGTAGTTACGCCAGTCAGAGACGGTGCCGCCGGAGATGCCGATCTTGAATGTCTGGCTGTGCGTCAGCGCGTAGCTCGTCATGTATCCGCCATAGCTCCAGCCCCACAAACCTATGCGCGAACCATCGACGTAAGGTTGGCTCTTCAGCCACGCAAAGCCGTCTTCCAGATCGCGCAGCTCCAGCTCGCCGAAATTTTTATAAAGCGGCCAGGCGGAGTTGACTCCCTTGCTGCTGGCCGTGCGGTTGTCGCACATCCAAATGATGTAGCCCTTTTCGGCCAGCATTTGATGCCACAGGTAACGCGCGCCGCCCCACGCGTTGCGCACCTGCGGCGCTTGCGGGCCGCTGTACGTGTAGGACCAGACCGGATATTTCTTGGATGGATCAAAGTCAGGCGGCTTGATCATCATCGCTTCCATCGTGAAGCCGTCACGCGTCTTCACATTCACGAATTCAACTTTGCCAAGTTTGTATTGAGTCAGCGCGTCGACTTTGTTCTCGTCAATTACCCGAACCATCTTGCCCGCTGCCTCATAGAGCCGAACCTGCGTCGGCGTGTTCACATCGTTCCAGGAATCGATAAAGTACGTGGCGTTTCGATTGAACGAGGCCCGATGGTTTCCTTCCGTCATTGTAATGCGGCTGAGACCAGTGCCTTCAATCCTAATCGCATATACATGGTTAGCGATGTAGCTATGTTCGCTGGCGCTGAAGTAGATAGTTCCCTTCTCTTCGTCAACTTCGCCGAATGACTGCACGTCCCAGTCGCCGTTCGTAACTTGTTTGATAAGCTTCCCGTCGGCGCCATAGTGGTAAATGTGCGTCCACCCGCTACGGTCACTGAGCCAAAGGAAGGACCCATCCTTAAGCCAACGCATGCCGTTGTCGTTGATTCCGATCCAGGCCTTCGTCGATTCGCGAAACATGTTTGACGATTTTCCGTCATCAGGATTTGCCGAATTAAGGTCGATGAACGTCTGCTCGCGGTTCTGGGCCATGAACCAGACCTTTTTGTTGTCCGGAAACCATCCCACGCGTACAATCAGCAAATCTTCCGCTGGATACTTGTAGGTATCGACCCAATGAACATCGCCCCCGGCGGCATTGACGACGCCCAGTTTCGCGATCGGATTTGGATCGCCGGCCTTTGGATAAGGCGTCATTTCAACATTCTGATCAAGCGGTACGTGATCGACCACGGGAAACTCCGGTACCGGACGTTCGTCGAGCCGAAGAAAAGCGATCCGCGTTGAATCCGGGCTCCACCAGTACGCGCCAAAGTTGCCGCGGCCATAAAGCTCTTCCTGATAGACCCAATCCAGCCGGCCATTTAGAAGCGTCTCATTGCCGTCTCTGGTCAGCGCACGCTCCCGCCGTTGCATGCTTAGATCCTCCACGTAGAGATTGTTCCCGCGGATGAAACTGACCATGCGGCCATCAGGACTGAACGATTCGCCAAGTTCTTCTTCCGGATTGCTGGTCAAACGAATCGCGCGCTCGCTGCCAAACTCGTAGTAAAAGAGATCGTTCGCGAAATTGATCATGACGCCGGTCTCGCCCGGATTGAGTTGATAAGAAGTCTGATTCGCCAGACGGTGTGCATCCTCCTTATTAATGCCGGGTAGCGAAGCAAATGCGGCTTCCATCCTGGCTGCGTCGTATAGAGGTTGCGACTTACCGGTAACCGCATTGACTTTCAGCAGACGCGGTGAGGCGTTTCGATCCTTGCTTAGGACCATGTAATGCACGCCATCTTTCAGCCAGCGCGGATTCGCGGGCGTGCCGTTAAAATTGACGCGCTTCGCCGGATCGAAGATGTCGTCGATGGTGAGAAGTTTTTCCTGTGCGAGCGCTGATGGGCCAGCCGCCAAGAAAAAGATGATTGCAAACAGAATTCTTTTTCGATTCTTCAAGTCTGTCTCTCCTGATTGATTTGCCTTCCGGCGCCAACTTGATCTGGTTGATGCGTTCGCGGCTCCGCCGCTCGATGTGCGGTAGTGTCTCCGACCTACCGGAAGCTCGACGCCTGAATTTTTCCTCGGGCTACGCCCGCCTCCACCTGATCCGCTCCAGGTCAACAATCAGCGGCTCGTTCTCGTCGGCATGCCCATGCCAAATCCTCGCGCTGGA
>WNFT01004792.1_pt1 | contig 14003 bp, 11 predicted proteins | sample 5400191 | NCBI WGS metagenome assembly WNFT01 (sample SAMN13153359, study PRJNA577476) | soil metagenome | isolation source: 80 cm saprolite under Madrone tree | place: USA:California | collected 2016-06-14
GCAGTAAGGACGTGAAGAGAAGCGCTGCATGCAGCGCTTCTCTTCACGTCCTTACTGCAAAAAGTACCTGAATATTGATGCTTATTACCAAATTGACCCGGGACAAATACTAACTTACGAGAAAAATATTCTTCATAATGATGATAATCATTATGAAATTAGAGAAAATTACCAAAAATGACTCAAAAACCTCTTGACAAATGAAAATTTAAACCTCATAATAGGTCATAGTGACATGTCACTATGACCGTTTAAAGCAATATATGCTTGATGTCAATTGAAAGAAGGGATGGTAATGTACGAACTTATCATTCTCTCACTGTTGATGCGATGGAACGCACACGGTTATCTCATTGCCAGTATCATTAATGATATGATTGGCCCATATGCCAAAGTAAGTAACGGGCGGCTCTATCCCTTGCTGGCCAAATTGGAAGAGCAAGGTTTGATTGAGACATATGTAGAGACTGAGAAAGCGCTAAAAGGTGATCGGCAGCATCGCAGCTATAAGATAACGGAGGAGGGACGCAAGCGTTTTCACGATTTGATGCTTGATACGACCTCGAATCCTGGTGATTACCAGAAGCTGTTTTTGCAAAAGGTGACCGTGCTGGAGTTTCTGAATCCCGTGGAGCGCCTGTACCTGATCGATCACTACATCAACTACTGCCAGGCACACGTATTACATCTGACTGCCGAGGCGGAGGACCTGGTAAGAGATGTGAATAACAGGGGTTATATGCGGCGCTCTCAACTCGAAACAACTGTTAATGTAATACAGCACATGACAGACCAGTGGCGGCTGGAACTGGAATGGGCGAAAAGCCTGCGAGAGAAAGAAGTGGCACAACAGGATGTAGGGGCGCAATTCATCGCGCCCACGTCGCCTGTTCGACCCGGCTAAAAACAATATGGGAAAAGAGGAATTTAAGATATGGATAAGGAAATAACTTCCCCTTCATCGTTGCAGCAAGCAGCTCCGGCGACGGGTGGTGGCCGCCGTATTCACGGCTTTGCGCTCGTCAGTATACTGGTTGCCCTGATGCTCACACTCTTGCTCGAGGCGCTGGATCAGACCGTAGTGGGCACGGCGCTGCCCAGAATTGTCGGTGAATTGCAGGGCTTCGACCGCTATACCTGGGTCGTGACTGCCTACCTGCTGGCCTCGACCACAATGATCCCCATCGTTGGTAAGCTCTCCGACCAGTTCGGACGGAAGTGGTTCTTCATCGCAGGTGTGGTGATTTTCTTGCTAGGTTCCGCCCTCTCCGGAGCTTCGCAGACAATGAACCAGCTTATCGCTTTCCGCGCCGTTCAGGGATTGGGTGCGGGCACCGGTATTGCGCTAGTCTTCACCGTCGTTGGTGACATCTTCCCGCCCGCAGAGCGCGCCAGGTGGCAGGGCGTTTTTTCGGCCGTATATGGTTTCTCCAGCGTCGTAGGTCCTACTGTTGGCGGCTGGCTTACGGATCATGGTCCTTTGCTCGGGAACCTCGTCACCGATGCCACGCGCTGGCGCTGGGTGTTCTATATCAACCTACCTATAGGCATTGTTGCATTAGCAGCGCTGCTCATTTACTTGCCCAGCAACATCTCGGTACGCAGCAGCCGCTACACCGGTTGGGCTGCTGTAAGGCGTATCGACTTTTTAGGTGCTGCCTTGGCCTCTGCTGCCACCATCTGTCTTTTGCTGGGGCTTACCTGGGGCGGCGATCAGACCTATGGCTGGGGTTCCGCGCAGGTAATCGGTACGCTCGTTGCCGCAGGCATTCTGTACATCGTGTTCTTCATTGTCGAACGCTTCGCTGCCGAGCCCGTTCTGCCGCTCGATCTCTTCCGTAACCAGGTGTTCTCGGCTGGCTCAATGTTGTCACTGTTGCAGGGGATGATCTTGCTAGGCCTGGTCATCTACCTGCCGCTCTACCTGCAAGGCGTTCTCGGCCAATCGGCGACAAATTCAGGTGAGGTTATCACGCCGCTCACGGTCAGCCTTGTAGTTGGTGCCGGGCTGTCAGGATTTGTGGTTGCCATGCTCAAACGTTACCAGGCAGTCACGATCCTGGGTGCAATTGTCATGAGTGCCGGCGTGTACCTGATGACGCGTATGACGGTATCGACCGGCCTGCTGGAAGCAGTCATCTACATGGTTGTTGCGGGTATCGGTATCGGCATCTTCTTCTCAATATTGACCCTTGCCGTTCAGAATGCGCTACCACGCACACGGCTGGGTGTTGGTACCGGTGCTGTCAGGTACCTTAGCCAGCTTGGCTCGACGTTAGGCGTTGCCATTGTAGGTACTGTCGTGAACAACACCATCTCGAGTGATATCGTCAATCGCCTCCCGGCCAGCGCTGTGAAGCAGCTCACACCCGCCGGATTGAAGTTCGCCACCAATCCGCAAGTTCTGGTCAACTCGACCTATCATGACACGGTGGTGAAAACGGCGGAAAGGTTTGCTGTAGCGCAGGCAACCTCACACATTCCTCCTGGTCCACAACATAATCAGGCCGCAGCACAGGCAATCCAGCAGGTCCAGCACCTGCTCAACCAGGTCTTCGAGGCCCTCAAACTCTCGCTTGCCGTAGCGATCCAGCATGGTTTCGTGACCATCCTCTTCTTCTGTATAGCCACTATTATAGCTGCCTTCTTCCTCAAAGATGTGCCTCTGGCAAAAGAGTTTCGTGAGGATCCAGGCGAGACAGGCGCGGCAACAAGCGAGCAAGATGTTTCTGTAGCGCCTTGATAGGCTATGGAGAAAAGAAGCTCATATGGAACCACTTAACGTGTTTGAGTATGAAGTTCTGGCCAGGGAACGGATGGACCCCGTCTACTGGGATTTTTACGCGGGCGGCAGCGATGAGGAGGTCACCTTGAGGGCCAATCAGGCGGATTTCGCTCGCATCCACCTGCGCCCGCGTATGCTGGTCGATGTCACCCGGTGCGATACCAGCACCAGCGTACTAGGTCTGCCGGTGCCGATGCCTATCCTGGTTGCTCCTACGTCCATGCACTGTCTGGCTCATCCTGAGGGGGAGTGCGCGACCGCTCAGGGCGCAGGAGCGGCTGGCACTCTCATGATCGCCAGCACCGATGCGACACGTCCACTCGAAGAGATTGCTCAGGCCGCCAGCGGTCCGCTCTGGTTCCAACTCTATATCTATGGCTCACAAGAGGTCGCAAGGGGGCTGGTACGGCGCGCTGAGGCAGCGGGGTATCAAGCGATTGTGCTGACAGTAGATTTGCCTGCCATGGGCAATCGCGAGCGAAGTAAGCGGCATGGAGTTCCTATGCCGCCTCCCCCATTGGTTGAAGCCAATTTTGTGGGAATTGCATCGGAGAGCCTGAAGATCGTCCCCATGACCTGGGAAACGGTCACCTGGCTCCGTTCCCTGACCTCCTTACCCATCCTCCTCAAGGGCATCTTGACCGCTGAAGATGCACGCCTTGCGGTTGAACATGGCGCCTTTGGCATCATCGTCTCCAATCACGGAGGTCGCCAACTCGATGGGGTCGTGACGAGTATTGAAGCATTGCCAGAGATTGTCGAGGCGGTAGCCGGGCACTGTGAGGTCTACCTGGACGGTGGCATCCGTCGTGGCACCGACATTCTCAAGGCTCTCGCTTTGGGCGCGCGTGCCGTACTGGTTGGTCGCCCGGTCCTCTGGGGCTTGGCCGCCAGTGGCGCACACGGCGTCCAGCAAATCCTGGAGATATGGCAAACCTAAACTTAGATATTGCTGGATAAGTCTAGTCTCAAGCGCTAGACGATCACGTTTAGAAGCGGGCGCAGGAATGTCCTCAATAACTTTTTCTGATGCTGGAAAGCCACGGCCGCCAATGTTAGCAGAGCGCATCCCCCGCGCAGTTTCTCCAATACGATACTCACCCGTACTCTCATCATATGTGATATAAACAGTTGGACCAAACATTGGCATGATCTCTTTCCTTATCGATGATTGAAAACAGGAACAAGCAAAAGGTCGCATAATGCACCTTATAAGTATATATTGATACAAATAAATTATCAAGAGGGAGTTAAGCAAAAGAGCGGCCAGGTGAAGGCCTGGCCGCTCAAACGGTTTACTGCCAGATTTTATCAGGCTTGACCCCAGTGGAGAAGAGCCTGAAAAGAACATAAAGGAGCAACATCATGAGCAAGAATAAAAATGTAGGGGCGCAATCTATTGCTCCCGGCCAGGATGTAGGGGCACAATCCATTGTGCCCAATGTTCCTGCCATAGAAATAATAGACCTCTGCAAGACCTTCGGCTCATTGCAGGCTGTAGACCACCTCTCGCTGACGGTACAGCAGGGCGAGATTTTTGGCTTGCTGGGACCAAACGGGTCAGGGAAAACAACCACCATCAACATGATTAGCGGACTGAGTACGCCCACCAGTGGACAGGTCAGAGTGATGGGCTACGATGTGCGTCGCGATGCACGACGCGTACATCAACTCCTTGGCTCAGTTCCGCAGGAAACCGCGCTCTATGAAGAACTGAGCGCCTGGACCAACATGGATTTTCATGCAGACCTGTTCGGCATTCCACGCAAGGAAAAGAAGGAGCGCATCATAAAGATGCTGGAACTGGTGCAACTGCTGGACCGCAGGAATTCCCGTGTGAGTACATTCTCTGGTGGGATGAAGCGCCGTCTTGCCCTTGCGCGTGCCCTGCTGCAAGACCCGCAGCTCATCTACCTCGACGAGCCAACGTTGGGAGTAGACGTGCAATCTCGTCGCGCCATCTGGGACTATATCCTCTCCTTACGCGAGCAGGGCAAGACCGTCTTGATTACCACGAACTACCTGGAAGAGGCACAGGTATTGTGTGATCGACTGGCAATTATCGACCATGGCAAGCTCATCGCGGTAGATACGCCTGAAGACCTCAAACAAAACTACGGGGGCAGTGTTATCGAACTGGAGACCGCGAAGTCGGGCAATGCTGTTGCTGAGTTGCGTGCTTTACCGGGAGTCAAAGAAGTGAGCCAGGATGGCACTCACCTCAAGATAATCACACGGGGGGCCAATAATATCGTGCCGCAGATCATCAATGTTATCTCTCGTGAGGGAGATCTGAGGGATATAGCTGTGCGAGAACCGAATCTTGACGAAATATTCCTGCGGCTGACCGGCACAGAACTGCGTGATTAGCGAAGGGGGACGAACTTATGCTGCGAGAGCCTGTCTATACACTGCGCGTTATCCTGGCCTGTATGAAGAAAGATATCAAGAGCGCGCTGACGGAACGAGTATTTACAATCATCGGCGTATTTGTGCCTGTAAATGTCCTCATCTTGCTCAGCTTGTTTGTTCTGGCAGGCAGCCACGCGCCTACGGCCGTTGTCATGAATGATACGGGTCCATATGCGCAGCAGTTCTATGATGCTATGGATCATGCGCATTCGTTTCAACTGCAAAAGGCCAGCGGGAGCGAGGCAAATGATCTGATCTCAGCGGGCAGAATTGTGGCTGTAGTCACGATACCACCTGATTTTGATACGCGCGTTGCGCACAACCAGCCTGTGCAGGTCGGGGTGAGAATCAATAACCTCAATACTGATTTCACCAATGACATCCGGCGTGCTGTGCCACTCTCCATCACCACTTTTTATGCGAAAGCATTTCCCGACGTGGTCACGGTTACACCGGACGAGCGCGATTTACAACCACAGGATACCGATTACATTCCTTACCTCAGCGTCTCAATTGTGGTGATAGGTTTGATGATTGGCGGACTATTACAATCGGGAACCGCCTCGGCACGCGAGTGGGAGAACGAGACGATGAAAGAATTGTTACTCTCTCCTGCTCATCGATGGGCGATGGTCCTCGGAAAGATGCTGGGTGCATTTGTGGTCAGCCTCATGTCAGTGGTAATACTACTCGGGGTGCTTATCTTCGTGATTGGCGTCCGGCCCGACAACTGGGGGGAAGTGATTGGCTTTTCGCTCCTGACGCTCATCATCTTCATCGCCTTCGGGACATTGCTGGGTACCCTGCTGAAGCAGCGCCAACCGGTCGTTGCGCTTGCTTTTGGCGTGACCGTCCCGTTGTTCTTTTTGAGCGGCGCATTTGGGCCGATTTCCTTTAATACACCTGCCATCCAGGTTATCGCGCAAATTTTTCCCGTCTACTATGCCATCGTATTGATGCAGCATGCCTTCCATAACTTCACGCTGAACACACTGGGAACAGGTGTCAATGTGTTGATCCTCTGTGCCTATGCGCTGGCACTACTGTTGCTGACAACTCTGGCATTGAGGCGCAATACCGTCGCGCATTGATTGAAAGGCAGAAATCATGTTCTTTACTTTTTTCAGGACTACCCTGGCGATATTCAAGAAAGACCTGGGAATATGGTTGCGACGACCAGCCAATATTGCAGCAACTGTAATACCACCGCTGGCGTTTTTACTGGTTCAGGCTCTGGGAGCAGCAGTCGTTGGGCGCAGTCCGGTAGCGCTTGTCGTTCAGGATACTGGCTCAAAGGGAGTACAGATGGCCAGCGTCTTTCACCAGGCCGATGTATTCCGCATTACAGATACCAACGAACAGCAGGCACAGGTGCTTCTGAAAAACCTGGATGTGGTTGCGATAGTAACTATTCCGCCTGCTTTCACCCAACGGGTCGAAGCACATGAAAATGCGCCGATCGAGGTGACGGTGAACAACCTGAATCTTGATTCCACCAATGACATACGGCGTTCCGTGCCCGACGCAATTACGCAGTTTTACTCGGCTCAGGGGAGATCCAGCTCGATTAAAGTTAACATGCATGAGCAAGATTTACGCGCTCGCGATGTTGAATTGTTCCAGTTTAGCGTGTTGCCCACCATCATCTTGCTGCTTATGATTGGCGGACTGGTTACCGGCGGTCTCTCAACCGCACGTGAGTGGGAGACACGTACGGTCAAGGAATTGCTGCTATCGCCTGCAACGGGAAGTGCTATCATTACAGGAAAGGTGCTGGCCGGCTTTATCACCACTTTTACCCTGGGCGTGCTGGTGCTTTGCCTGGGTTATGTCTCGGGATGGACGCAGCCCGAAGGAATCTACTGGCTCACTACCTTGCTGGTAATAGCGCTGGTGGCCTTGCTAAGTTCCGGGCTGGGAGTCGCAATCGGAGCATTGACGCAGCGCATCCAGGCGGTGATTGCCATTTCAATCAATGTTGCGCTCTACCTGTTCTTTCTGGCAGGTGGAACCGGCGTGCTTGCTTTTGAGCCGAATTGGCTCCAGAACATTGCAGCCTTTGTTCCTCTCACCTATGGCAACCACGCCCTGCAGATGGCAGTGTTCTATAGCTCTGCCGATCAGCTTGGACGCGATGCTGCCATACTGAGTTTTTCAGCCCTGGCCGCGCTAGCCCTGGGTATACTGGCAATGCGAAAAGGGATTGCCAGGGGGTGAGCCTTTTCTTTAGTACTCTGGCATACCTGCTGGAGCAGAAGGCTTCTCTTTCTCTGGAATATCCGTCACCAGCGCTTCAGTAGTCAGAATCATTGCAGCAACGCTGGCCGCATTCTGTAAGGCTGAGCGCGTCACCTTCGCAGGATCGATGATACCGGTGGCAACCATATCTTGATAGGTGTCAGAAAGCACATCGTAGCCATAATGCTCGTTCTGGTGTTCTTGCTGCGCCCGGCGTATACCATCAACGATCACCGACCCGTCCTTGCCACTATTGATGGCGAGTTGACGCGTTGGTTCATCAAGCGCCCGGCGTAAAATGTTTACACCCGTTCTCTCATCACCTTCAAGGTTCACGTTATCCAGCGCCTTTTCTGCATTTAGAAGGGCAACACCACCGCCAGGAACCAGGCCCTCTTCCACCGCGGCACGCGTAGCAGAGAGGGCATCTTCAACGCGCGTCTTTCTGTACTTGAGTTCGACCTCGGTGCTGGCTCCCACCTTGATCAAGGCCACGCCGCCGGACAACTTCGCCAGTCGCTCCTGGAGCTTCTCACGATCGTAGTCGCTGGTCGTCTCCTCGATCTGTGCCCTGATTTGACGAATGCGCGCTTGAATGGCCTCCGGGCTTCCCTTGCCTTCAACGATGGTCGTATTATCCCTGGTCGACACAACACGGCGAGCACTACCAAGATCATTGAGTGTCGCACTGTCGAGGCGACGACCGGTCTCTTCGCTAATGACCTGCCCACCGGTCAGGACAGCGATATCTTGCAGCATCTCCTTGCGGCGATCACCAAAGCCAGGAGCTTTGACGGCGAGCACATTCAGGGTCCCACGCAGTTTGTTCACCACCAGCGTTGCCAGCGCTTCGCCATCGACATCCTCAGCGATAATCACAATATCGCGGCTCCCCTGCTGGGTCATCTGCTCAAGAACAGGCAAGATATCAGGAACAGCACTGATCTTCCTATCTGTGATCAGAATATATGGATTATCAATCGAGGCTTCCATTCTCTCCGGATTTGTGACAAAGTAGGGCGAGACGTAGCCCCTGTCGAACTGCATCCCTTCTACGTAGTCAGTCTCGAAGTCAGTGCCACGCGACTCTTCCACGGTGATAACACCATCTTTGCCAACTTTATCCATCACTTCGGCGATAAGCTGACCAATTTGCTCATCAGCGGCAGAGATTGTGGCTATCTGCGCAATCTCCTTCTGACTCTCAACAGGGATGGACTCGGAGCGGATGTATTTGACGGCCGCCTCTGCACCTTTCTCAATACCACGCATGACGAGCATAGGATTGGCTCCTGCTGCGAGGTTTCTCATGCCCTCTGTGACGATAGCCTGAGCCAGCACGGTAGCGGTGGTGGTACCATCACCCGCAACATCATTTGTTCTGGTGGCAGCCTCTTTGAGTAGTTGCGCACCCATGTTCTCGGGCGGCTCTTCCAGCGTAATCTCCTTCGCAACAGTCACACCGTCATGCGTCACCGTTGGCGTACCAAATTTCTTGTCGAGGGATACATTACGTCCCTTGGGGCCGAGGGTGACCTTCACAGCATCGGCCATCGTATCAATACCTTTCTTCAAAGAACGACGCGCATCTTCAGTGAAAATGATCTGTTTAGCCATAACCAGTATTCCTTTGCTTTCATCTTGAAAATCATCTCTCTGGCGCTGCTACTTATTCCTTTTAAACAGCCGAAGATGACGCGGTAGTATCTACCTTCCCTGCGCGCCATTCGACCGCAAAGGAGCTTTCAGCCCAGGAGGGATGGAAAATAGTAGCTTAATCAATAACCGCCAGTACGTCAGTCTCTCTAAGTACCAGGTAGGTCTCGTCATCCAGTATGATCTCTGTACCACCATACTTGGCAAACAGAACATGATCACCCTCGTGTAGTTCCATCGCTGAGCGCCCACCATTATCCTGTAAGCGACCGCTGCCAACAGCAGTCACTGTTCCTTCCTGGGGCTTCTCTTTGGCAGTGTCTGGAATGATGATCCCGCTCCTGGTCGTTTCTTCTTTAGGGTCTGGCTTGACGACCACGCGGTCGCCTAATGGTCGAATCTTTGCCATAGCATCCACACTCCTTCAACAAGCAAGGGCAATCGGCATGCAATAAGCAACAACTTCACAATACACTACCAGGAGATGAGCCTTCTTCATGGAAGATGTAGGGAACTTGAGACAGATGACGTACTGCGAACAGTCTTTTCATCGGAAGCGTCTCACTCTTGATGTGCCATGTCAATAAGGCTCCCTCCCTGTCAGGAACACCACTTCATCGGTGTGCTCCTGCTGAAACCAGTAGGGACAACGGAGCCCACGACTGAGGTGGTGCAACGGCTCTGAACAACCCCTGGAAGAAGAGTGCATGTTTGTTCCAAGAGGTCTTCTTTCTTCACCGTACACAGTATACGGTATGTCTTTTGCCTTGTCAAGTATTTATGTTACCTCATCAACTATTATTAATCAAAAATATATTTTCTATAGAAGAGATACCTGGCGAGGCATCTTAAGTTTCAGCGAAACGGGAATAAAAGTCAACAAGCCGCAGAGGGTAGCATTTCACGCTAACAGCAGGTCGGTCGAACAAAAATAACGAGTTAATTCATCAAACCCCAGGGTTTGGCACGTTTGCGCGCCTTCTGCGCTTCCTGGTAATTGCCTAATGCCTCATAGACATCTGCTTTTAGGGTCCAGGCACGAGCATAACTGCGATCTAATTCGGTGGCTTCATTGAGGGCGTCCAGAGCGGCGCGATTATGACCAAAGCGGACAAGGGCTTCCGCCTTGTTACACCAGGCTACGGCGCTGCGGGGGTTGATCAGTAACGCCCGGCTATAGGAATCCACGGCTCCGGAGAAGTCGCGCACAAACGATTGCGCATTGCCAAGGCCGTTCCAGGCCTGAAAGCTATTTGGCTCATAGGCAAGCGCCTGCGAATAGGAATCAATTGCCTCGTCCGGCATATTCATATCGAGTTGTGCGTCGGCTTTGCCATTCCAGGCGGGAACGTACTGTGAATCAATAGCCAGTGCCCGCTCAAAATGCACCAGCGCCTGCGAATAGCGCTGCAGTCGGTTTAATGCCAACCCGGCGCTCACCCATACAACCGGGTTCTCAGGCTGTATCTCGGTCGCTCTCTGATAGGCTTCATACGCCTTCCTATAATTCCCCTGACTATAGAGCGCCGTTCCTTTGCCATTCCAGGCATGGAAATTGCGCGGATCCATGCGCAGTGCTTCTTCGTAGGCGTGCAGGGCCTGTGAGTAATGCTGCTGTTTGAGCAATGCATCGCCCTCCAGACATTTCTCGCGCACGCTGCCGCTGGTATTCGATCTCACCGCCTGTTGACGGCCTGACGAATCTCCCCTTTCTCCATCTAGTGGAACAGCCGGTGTAGATGGATTGGTAGCCCCGCGTCCTCCAGGGGCATTGCGAACCTCGAATTGCCCATTGGGGGTATATGCCCGAAGCCCGGCGCTTGGCCGGCAAGCCGCATCGAACATGTGCATAAACTCCAGCATATCGGCGTACCGTTCTTCTGGGTGCGCTGTGAGCGCACGCACTACAACTGTATCCAACGCCGAGGGAAGCTCATTATTGAGTATTGAGGGAGGATGAATTGGTCCGCCTAACCCATCGAAAGGATGATAGCCAGTCAGCATCTCGTATAATACCACAGCACAGCCGAACTGATCACTGCGGGGGTCTACCACCCCGCTCGTCTGCTCGGGTGCCATATAACCCACTGTACCGCGCACGGTAATCGTTTTGCCGACACGCGCCCCCGGTTCCAGGGCACGAGCAATGCCAAAATCGGTGATTACCAGGCGGTAATCCTCCTGGTGGATCAAGATATTTTCGGGTTTGATGTCGCGATGAATTACCGGGCGCGGGCGTGTATGCGCGTAATGGAGTGCACTTACCAGTTGATGAAAGTTACTGATAGTTTCAGCCGAGGGTAAAGGACCATTGACAATCGCCAGCCGTGTACGCAGCGAGCCCGCCGTATAGAGCGGCATGACAAGGAAAACGCTAGGTCCGTCTTTGCCATAGTCAAGGATAGGAGCAATATTAGGATGATCGAGAGTGGCGGCGATACGTGCCTCGCGCAGGAAATGCTCTTGTTCCGACGGCGTTGTCTTGCTTGGCAATAGCACTTTGATGGCAATTCGACGCGAGAGATTCTGGTCAATGCCTCGAAATACTGCTGCATATCCACCTTTACTAACCAGCGCCTCAACAACATAGCGCCCTGCCAATGCGGTAGTGAGCAAAGGTAATGCACATGCTCTGCAAAATAAATCGCTGTCCCGATTATCGTATCCGCAGTCAGCTTTATCGGCGCAGCGTCGCATGCCTCCTCCTCTGTAGGCCTCACGTCTGAATGTTATCCCGCACCTCTACCTGGCTAATTGCTGTTCTAAGGAGTGCGCCCTTTCCTGGCACGAGACCGCATCTTCTCTTCTACCCAGCCTTTCAAGCGCGATAGCTTTATTATACCAGGCATCAGGCTCATCTGGTGCCAGAAGTGTGGCCTTATCAAAAGCTACGAAAGCTTCATCCAGGCGACCTAACGCAAAGAGTGCAAGCCCCTTGTTGTTCCAGGCAGCGATATAGTTCTCATCTAAAGCAAGCGCATGATCAAAAGCCACCAGGGCATCCAGATCACGCCTTAACTCATGCAACAAGCTGCCTTTGTTATACCAGGCCGAAATCAACCCATCATCGTATTGCAATGCCTGGTCGTAGGATTCCAGCGCGTCCTCGTACATACGCATGGCAGCTAAAACATTGCCTCGATTATACCATGCGCCGGCCAGTGTCGGATCAAGCTCGAGAGACTGATCATAGCCTGCCAGAGCCTCGGCATAACGTTTCATGTCTCGTAGATCATTGGCTTTATCGAACCATGCCGTGGCATTGTTGGGGTTGAGCGTAGTGGCGCGCTCGTGCAGGATGAAAGCCTGCTCAGGATCTTTCATACGGCGCAAAATGTTTCCCCTGGTATCCCATAAGGCAGCATTGTGCGGTTCAAGATTGAGGGCGCGGTCAATAGCAATGAGTGCCTCGTCATAGCGCTGAAAGATGTAAAGCGTATCACCCATGGCCTGCCAGATCACGCCTTGTGTCGGATCGAGAACAAGCGCCCGGTCAAATGCGAGCAGCGCCTCTTCAGGACGGTTCAACTCAACCAGTGTCATCCCACGCCCGCTCCAGGCGAATACATAGTTTGGATCATGAGCCAGCGCTTGCTCATAGCAATACATTTCTTCATCATAACAGCGCAGCTCGTGCAATACATTTGCGCGTGAGCACCAGAGATCAGGGTCGTTTGGAAGCAGCGAGAGTGCGTGATCGTAGGCAATAAGCGCCTCTTCGAAATATCCCAGGTGGAGTAACGTTGCCCCCTTGCCGCTCCATGCCTCTACAGAAACGATGTCAAAGCTAAGTGCTGCTTCATACGATGCAAGGGCACCTTTGTAGTCACCAAGCTCATAGGCGTGATCACCCTCTGCCAGCCAATTACGCTCTGGTTCGGATTTAGTTGCGCGTTTTGAAACGGCCGCTTTGGATATCACCGGACGCACCTGTGTAAGCATATCATCGTCAAAGTCATGCGAAGGAGAAGTGTTAGCGGGAGATTGAAATACATCATTGCTCACACGCACGACCATACGCGGACGTGACGAAGAATTATCGGTTCTGGCCGCATGCATTTCAGACTTCACGAGAAACACTACCGGCCCGTCTTGCCCATAATCGGTCACGCGAATGCTGCCCGGTTCATTGATATCACTGGAGAACGCCAGGGCCATCTCGGCATCCTGCAAAAAGTTTTCACGTTCTCTAGCAGTCGTTTTGATAGGTATAAGAGCGCGCACGGTTACCAGGTTTCCCTCGTGACGGTCAAGGGCACTTAACGTGACGGTATTTCGTTCTTTCCCCAGCAGTGCTTGTATTTCGTAGCGCCCCTGCAATAGTGTTCCTTGGATCGGGATGCCACAGTTGGTGCAGAAGCGCGCTTTGTCTCGATTTTGAAAATTACAATCTTCTGTATTCAGGCATAGCACCTTAAAACTTTTTCCCTTCCGAACCTATACTTTGGCTTATCAAGGTTAAACTACCATTCACCGTCTCTACTGTAGCGAAAATGCTGTTAGTTTGTCAATACAATGGTTAAGTGAAGTACCCCATCCCTAGAAAGGAGGGGCTTCGACAGGCTCTCCACGCGGGAGAATCTGTAGGGCACTTCCTGCCCCAAGCTGTTTGCGCCCTCGGTCCAGGATGACTTTTGCCGAGGCGGTATCTCGGTCCAGCTCACAGCCGCATGCGCACGAATGCCACCGCTCGGAAAGATCTTTCTCGCGAGTCACCCCGCAATTCGGACAGATTTGAGATGTTTTGGACGGATTCACCAAGAGGACGAGACGCCCGGCCCATGCTGCCTTGACGGAAAGCATCTCAGTGAAGGTAGACCATCCTGCATCGCTGATGGACTTATTTAACCCGGTCTTCGCACTTACCCCATTGGGGAAATACTGTCCGGTTTGTTCATCCTGTTTTGGCTTT
>WNFT01003260.1_pt1 | contig 14002 bp, 11 predicted proteins | sample 5400191 | NCBI WGS metagenome assembly WNFT01 (sample SAMN13153359, study PRJNA577476) | soil metagenome | isolation source: 80 cm saprolite under Madrone tree | place: USA:California | collected 2016-06-14
GATGCCACGCTAAACGGCCGAGAACTCGCGGTTGCCAGCTACCTCACCGAGCACGTCATTCCACTTCTGATCGGGCGCGATGCACGGCGGATTGAGGATATCTGGCAATACCTTTATAAGGGCGCGTACTGGCGCCGTGGCCCGGTCACCATGAGTGCGATTGCCGCCGTTGACACCGCGCTCTGGGACATCAAGGGCAAGGCTTTGAACGTGCCCGTCTATCAATTGCTGGGAGGCGCTTCCCGCGACGGCGTTCTCGTTTACGGACATGCCAGCGGGGGGGACATCGAGGAGACCGTCAACGCCGTCGCCGACTACGTCAAACTTGGATACAAAGCGATTCGCGCGCAATGCGGCATTCCCGGATTGGAAAGCGCTTACGGAGTGGGCCGCGGCAAACTGTATTACGAGCCGGCGGAGAAAGATGCTTCGCCGGAAAATGTATGGAGTTCCGAGCTGTACCTGAACTTCGCGCCGGTCTTATTCGAACGGCTTCGCAAGGAGTTCGGGGCAGAAGTTTACTTGCTGCATGACGCACATCACCGGCTCACACCGATCGAAGCAGCGCGCCTGGGAAAGAGCCTCGAACCATTTCATTTGTTCTGGCTCGAAGATCCAGTTGCGGCGGAGCTGCAGGAAAGCTTCCGCTTGATTCGTCAACACACCACCACGCCGCTGGCCGTGGGTGAAGTCTTCAATACCATCTACGATTGCCAGCAGCTGATCCAGGAACAACTTATTGACTACATCCGGACTACCGTCGTGCATGCAGGGGGGATCTCACACGTGCGGAAGATCGCCAGCCTGGCCGAGCTCTATCATGTCCGGACGGGATCGCATGGCGCGACCGATTTGAGTCCCGTATGTATGGCTGCGGCGCTGCATTTCGATTTGAGCGTTCATAATTTTGGCATTCAGGAATATATGCGCCATTCCGATGAGACCGACCGTGTGTTTCCGCATTCGTATAGTTTTTCCGGTGGAATGATGCACCCTGGCGATGCCCCCGGTCTCGGCGTGGATCTCGATGAAAGCCTTGCGTCCAAGTACCCGTATCGCAGGGCGTACCTGCCTGTGAATCGCCTGCGCGACGGCACCATGCACAGTTGGTAGGCGGATGCCGTTCTAAACGGAGAGGGACAGGGCAAGTGCATTCGACGGTGAGGGTTACGATTCCGCTTCGTATGTTGTTGAGTCCCGCTGAAATGGAACTTCAGTTTTTACGGTTTGACTCCGGGGGAGGCAGTTCTTATAGTTCGCAATGAATCTTGCGAACGGGTGTGCCTAGCCGATCCAATCGCGCCAAACCGTTCTAGAGAAGGAGTTTCCATGACCGCGCAGCAACAAGCCGCCGTAGAGAAAATGGTTTTCCGCAAGACCAACGCGCATGCGGGCCGGCATGTTTCCATTACTCCCGAAAATAGCTCCATGCGCCATCTTGCGTATGGCCGCATCGTGCTGAACTCGTCAAAATCCGCGGAGTCCTTCTCAACAGGAAATCGCGAGACGGGACTGATCTGTCTCTCGGGCCAGGCCGTCGTGGCGGTGGATGGGAAAGACATCGAGATTGGGCAGTACGATGGGATCTACGTTCCGCGCGATGCTTCCGTCACCGTCACGACCAAGACTGGCGTGGACATCGCGGAGTTTTCCGCTGACGTTGACAACCTCTATCCGCTGCAAGTCGTACGCTCCGCCGACATCGCAAAGGACCCTGGATTGAAATTCAGCACGGGCGGACCCGGGTACACGCGGCACCTGCAAATGCTGCTGGCCAAGAACATTGAAGCCGGCAGGCTCATCGCCGGAATCACGAAAGCCGATCCGGGAAACTGGACGAGCTGGCCGCCGCACGAGCACGCTGCGATGCTGGAAGAGGTGTACGTCTATTTCGACATGCCTGAGCCGGCCTACGGAATTCAATTGGTTTACACCAATACGGAATATCCGGAACTGGTGACCGTCGTGCGCGATGGCGACGCCGTGCTCATCCCCAATGGATATCATCCGAACGTTTCCGTACCCGGCCATCGCATCTGCTTTTTGTGGGCCATGGCGGCGCACCGTGAGGTCACCGACCGTCAATTCGGCGTTGTCAATGTGCAACCCGGGTTCAACCAGGGATCAACCGGGTTGGAAGCCGGCTGTAAGAACTAGCGGTTTTCCATTCACTCCATGGACCCAGCGCGACCCACCTCCGCATCCGGCAGCCTGGCAGCATCGGCGGATGCCGAGGCCGCGAAGATTGTTGAGTTGGCGCCGCCCACTGTTTCATCCCACACCGGCTATTTTCGCTGGGTGATCTGCACACTACTTCTTTTCGGTACCACTAACAATTATATGGACCGAAATGTACTCAGTGTGCTCAACAAGACCCTTCAACATGATCTGGGTTGGAGCGAGATTGATTACAGCAACCTGGTGGTGGCATTTCAGGCGGCCTACGCGCTGGGCCTGGTCGTAGTTGGCCGGTGCATCGACAAGCTTGGCACCCGATTGGGTTACGCGTTGGCGTTGGCTTTTTGGAGCCTCGCGTCGATGGGGACCGCACTGGGCAGTTCGCTGTCAAGCTTCGCTGTATCTCGAGTCGCCCTGGGCTTCGGGGAAGCTGCAGTTTTTCCCGCCAGCATCAAGGCGGTAGCTGAATGGTTTCCGAAGAAAGAACGCGCACTGGCCACCGGGATATTTAATGCTGGCACCAGCATAGGTGCCATGCTGACTCCGGTCGTAGTTCCGTGGATCAACGCACGGTGGGGCTGGCGCGGAGCGTTCGTTGGAATCGGCGCGCTGGGATTCGTTCTGCTTGCATTCTGGGCTTTGATCTATCGCAAACCGGAGGAGCACCCGCGTGTCTCCAAGGCGGAGTTCGATTACATTCGCAGCGATCCTCAAGTCTTGGCGGGAAAAATCAAATGGCTTGCCTTGCTTCCGTTCCGGCAGACCTGGGCGTTTGTCATCGGGAAGTTTCTCACCGATCCGATCTGGTGGTTCTATCTCTTCTGGGTTCCGGGTTTCTTACAGAGCCAGCACGGCCTGGCCTTGACGGCTATCGGTGCACCCATCGTGGTGATTTATTTGCTATCCGATGCCGGCAGCGTGGCTGCGGGCTGGTTGTCGTCCTCGCTCATTAAGCGCGGCCGCAGCGTGAACGCCGCGCGCAAGATCGCGATGCTCGTCTGCGCAGTTGGCGTCATACCGGTTGTGTTTGCATACCGGGTGGAGAGCACGTGGTCCGCCGTACTTCTGATCGGACTGGCGGCCGCTTGTCATCAGGGATTTTCAGCGAATTTGTATACGCTGACTTCCGACATGTTTCCGGTTCGTGCGGTGGGCTCGGTGGTGGGCATCGGCGGCATGGCCGGCGCGATTGGGGGTTTGTTCATCGCGACCGTCGTGGGCCACGTGCTTCAGTGGACCGGGAGTTACAGGGTGCCTTTTCTGATTGCAGGTTCGGCGTATTTGCTTGCCCTTGCCATCATCCATGCTCTCGTGCCCCGCCTGGAGCCAGCCAGAATCAGTGGAGAAATACAAACGTGAATCTGGAACATTCCAGGTATTTCGTGAGAATGTAACGGCAACAATTTTGATTTGGATGGGGGCGGCCGAGGTGAGCGCATGGGATTAACGATCAAGCCGAAGAAAGATTGCCGCTGGGACCTGGTCAGTTTGGGCGAGGTGATGGTGCGGCTGGATCCGGGCGAGCGGCGGATTGCGACGACGCGATCCTTCGAAGTTTGCGAAGGCGGCGGAGAATACAACGTCGCGCGTGGGCTGAAGCGATGTTTCGCTCTGGACACCGCGGTGGTCACGGCATTTGCCGATGATCCGGTTGGGAGGCTCCTTCAGGATCTCATTTACCAGGGCGGGGTTGACCAGTCACTGGTGCGCTGGGTGGAACACGATGGCGTGGGCCGTGCGGCACGCAATGGCCTCAATTTTACGGAGCGCGGCTTCGGCGTGCGCGCGGCGCTGGGAAGTTACGATCGCGGGCACACGGCCGTCTCGCAGTTGAAGCCCGGCGACATCGATTGGGATCAGGTTTTTGGCAAACAGGGCGCGCGCTGGTTTCATACCGGCGGCATCTTCTGCGCGCTTTCACAGACGACGCCGGAGGTCACACTGGAAGCCATGCAAGCAGCGAGGCGGTACGGCACAGTCGTTTCGTATGATCTGAACTACCGTGCATCGTTGTGGAAATCTCACGGCGGCAAAAAGCAGGCGCAGGACGTCAACCGCCGCATTGCGCCGTTCGTGGACGTTATGCTCGGCAATGAGGAAGATTTCTCAGCGGCCCTGGGGTACGAAGTGCCCGGAATGGATGAGTATCACTCCACATTTGAAGTGGAGGGTTTCAAGCAAATGATCGCGAAGGTTGTGAAGGAGCATCCCTTCCAGGTCGTCGCGACCACGCTGCGAAAAGCCAAGACAGCCACGCAAAATGATTGGGGCGCCATCTGCTATAGCGATGGCAATTTCTACCAGGCAAAAAACCGGGAGAATCTTGAGATTTTCGACCGCGTCGGAGGAGGCGACTCCTTTGCTTCCGGTCTGATTTACGGATTCCTCGCCGGACAAGATCCGCAGTGGTCGGTGGAATGTGGCGCCGCGCACGGTGCGCTCGCCATGACCACGCCGGGCGACACTTCGATGGCTACCATGCAGGAAGTCCTGCAAGTAATGAAGGGAGTCGGGGCGCGCATCGCCCGTTAACGAAGTTGCGCCGGAGGAAGGTGACCGCCAATGGATAAACAAAAGGTTCGCGATCGGATCATCGAGATTGGAATCGTGCCGGTCGTTCGAGCGTCGTCAGCCGGCGAAGCATGTGTCGCGGCCGATGCCGTCTGTCAAGGCGGCATTCCCATCGTGGAAATCACCATGACTGTGCCCGGTGCCATGGACGTCATTCGCGATCTGGTGAAGAGCTGCGCGTCGGATGTCCTCATCGGCGCCGGAACCGTACTCAATCCGGAGGCGGCGCGCCGGTGCCTGGATGCCGGAGCGCAATTCCTGGTCAGCCCGGGGTTGAATCTGAAAACCGTCGAGCTTGCAGTCCGGGAAGGGAAACTGATCATGGCCGGGGCGTTGACGCCTACGGAAGTGATTACCGCCTGGGACGCGGGCGCGGACTTGGTCAAGATTTTCCCATGTGGCCAGGTAGGCGGAGCGAAATACATCAAAGCTCTGAAGGGCCCGCTGCCGCAAATTCCACTGGTTCCGACCGGCGGCGTCAATCTGAGCACTGCGGCAGAATTCATCGAAGCGGGAGCCGCGGCGTTGGGGATAGGCGGAGAATTGGTGCAGGCCGATGCCCTGAAGTCCAACAAGCCGGAGATCATTGTTGAGAATGCGCGGAAATTCCTTGCGATTGTAAAACAGGCGCGAGCTCAACTGGCATCATCTAGTATCGCTGCCAAGAGCAGCCGCTGATGGCGGTTTCCAGACCCGTTTTTGCTGGACGCTGGCCGCATCATTGATTAACGCCGCTGGCCAGAAACCCTCCGTCCACCACTAATAAATGACCGGTTACGAAACTAGCGGCATCGGAGGCGAGAAACACCGCCGCGCCCGCCAGTTCCTCGATCTTCCCGAATCTGCGCATCGGTGTGCGCAGCAGGAATTCCCGGCCACGCTCGGTCCCATCGAGCAGAGCTGCATTCAAGTCCGTGCGAAATACCCCCGGCGCGATGGCATTGACGCAAACCCCGGATGCCGCCCATTCGATGGCAAGAGATTTCGTGAGGGAAGCGACGGCCGCCTTGCTGGCGCTGTAGGCGGCAACCTCAAAGAGCGCCACAAAGGAAGCAAGCGAGGCGATGTTGATGATGCGGCCGTGGCGCTTCTCAATCATGTGCCGGCCGAATATGCGGCAGGCGCGCAGAGTTCCGTTCAGATTCGTTTCCATGATCGCATTCCAATCGGACTCTGGAACGTCGAGCGTAGGTGTTCGCTTCGTGCGACCGGCGCAATTCACGAGAATCTGGACGCTGGCGAATTCGGAGAGTACAGCCTGCAGGAGCCGCTCGATGCTGGCGTTGTCGGTGACGTCGCAAGTCAGCGAAAGCGAGCGCCGACCGAGCGCGACAACATCCGAAGCTGCGGCTCGAACTTGCTCTTCGCGTCGGCCCGTCGGTACAACATTGGCCCCAGCCTGGGCCAGTCCTCGAGCGATCGCAAACCCGATGCCGCTGGTTCCGCCGATCACCACCGCCGTTCTGTTAGCCAGATCAAAAAGCGCATGAGCCATGAAACGCTCCTCAGGTTCGCGATTGCTCCGAGCACCAGCGAAGTGCCAGGTCCATTGTAGTGTCAGATGCGAGTCTCCGAGCATCGAGTTTTGCCAAAGAGAATGCTCAAATCGCACGGGTCGAAGCCTTAATTTGCGACGGTCAATTCGATAAGCGAGGAGGCGGGGACGCGTGCGCCGCCGTGGGGGGCTTGGTCGATCACCGCGCCGTGGGGCCATTGCGGGGCGGTGACGTAGTTTACTTTGCGGCGCAATTGGGCGACGTCGAGGCGGCGCTGCGCGTCGGTTTCATTCAAGCCGATCAGGTGCGGCATGACGTAGGTATTTTCGCGCGGGCCTTGTGAGACAAGAACATCCACGCGCGGCGAGGACGCTCCCGCGCCGGGCCTGGGAATTTGAATCACGACGGCGTCCATCGGCTGGTCTGGCATGCTAACGGCGGTGACTTCGCCGACCTGTAATCCGCCACGAAGAAGTTCAATGCGCGACGCGCGCAGGGAATTGCCTTCGATCAGCGGGATCTGCAACTGGCGCTGGCCGAGACTGAGCACGACGTGCGCCTGCTGCGAAACTTTCATGAGCAAGCCGGAGGGAGGAGTCTGGCGCACGACGACGTTGATGGGTTGGTCGCTATAGATGCGGTCGGCGACGCGTAGCACCAGGCCGCGCGATTGCAGCAACTGGCTGGCTTCGGAAACATTTTTGCCGACGAGATTGGGCATGGTCACTTCGCGGCCGTGAATGGCGATGCGCATCGCGGTGATGGCGCTCAGGAACGCGGCGGAGGCCAGGATGAACAGGAGGAAGGTCATCCGGGTGAGCCATTCGAGTCTTTCGCGAAGGGTCATGGGAGAAATAGTCGACAGTTCACAGTTTACAGTCAACAGTGGAGAGTGAACAGGCTGGAGTCAGGGGAATGTTGCGTTGCAGTATTTTGCGAAGCCGGCTGAAAGCCGGCGTTCCAAACAGAAGAATGATGGCGTGAAGCCGCCGCTACAAGGACGGACTAAAGTCCGTCCCTACGCAAATCATTTTCTCGCCAGCGGAGGCGGTGGGTAATCCGGGAGCTTATCTTTGCTGGTGTCGGCGCGCTTGACTTCAAGTTCGCCGAAGAGCAGCGACGGCGAAATGATCGTCATGGGCGCGCCACCGGTGCGGTTGCTCACCAGCGGATCGTTGCCGACGGCGATCAAGTCATTGCGGATGGCGCGAATGTCCAGCTCGTTGAAGACGGCACCGCGCACCAATTCTTCGTGGCCATCTTTGGCATAGACGCGATAAAGCAGCCGGGGTGAATTGCCGGGGCCGAGCGTGTCCACGCGGTAGCCGTAGGGCTTGTCCTGGTCTTTGACCATCTGAATGACTTTTTGCTTCAAGGCGTCGGGCGATTGCGCTTCCGAACTTTTCAGCAGCAGCACGCCGAGGCTCGGCGCAGGGAAGGAACCGGGGGCGGCGCGGCCGTGACCGTTCGAAGCAAGAAAGTCCCGGATGGGCTGGCGGCCGACGAGATAATTCGTCAGCATGCCGTTTTCGATGATGTTGACGGCTTGCGACTTCACGCCTTCGCTGTCCACCGCGTAATTGCCGACGACACTCTTGCCCTGGAAGTCTTTCATCGTGGGATCGTCCACGAGCGTCAGGAAATTCGGGAGTACGCGCGATTTGTAGCTGGTCGCGAAGGGGCCCGTGGTGCGATTCGGTTTGCCGAGCTGCGGTTTGCGGCCGAGCACGTTTTGCCCGATGAGCGAAGCCACGATGTCGTCGGCAGCATCGGCGGCGAAGAGAACGGGCCCGCGATATTCCTCCTCGACGATCGGCGCTTGCCGAAGTGCGACCACCGTTCCCAGCATGGTCTTTGCATCGGCCATCAGCGCATCGTGCGAGGGCAGCTCTTCCGGGCGCGCGACCATGTAGGCCGGGCTACGGCCCAGGCGCATGCCGTCCGCGGCTTGCGCGGAACTGTTCAATTGCACGAAGTACGTGGTTTTTCCGTTGCGCGTGACGGTGCCTTCGGAATTTACGAGATATTCGTTGATGGCAGAAAAGCGCGCGGAAGCCGTGACCGACTGCACATCCGGATATTGCCTATAGAGACTGGTTATATCTTCGAGCGCTTTCTTCCACGCGGTTTCGTCCATTTTCAGCGTGACGGTAGGCTCGACGGCGATCACGGGCGGAGCCTTGGCGAAATCATCGACGGGATTGGGGTCGGCGCTGAATTGCTTGAGCGCGGCTTGTTTTTCGGCGAGCGCCTGGCCGGCGGCTTTGTAAGCGGAATCGGTGGCGAGCCAAATCTGGTGGCGGAGGGCGATGGGATCGTTGTCGAGAGGCAGAATGCTGGTTTCGCCCTGGCCGCGGCCGAAATAGCTATCCTGCTGGTAATCGCCGATGCGAACGACAACGCGCAAAACGCGGACGTGAACGCGCTGATTTTCGCGGACGGCGCCGAAGGCCGCTTCCGCGCCGAAGTCGTCGACTTCGTTGACGCGATACTCGATGTAATAGGGCGACTGAACCTGATCCATTTTCAGCTGCGCTTTCGAACGATCGAGTTCGACGAGGAGCGCTTCGAGAAGGCCATCGCCTTTGGCGGCGGCGCGGGCAGCGGCCATGGCGGCATCGGGAGAGGAATTCGCGTCTTCGGCGGCGCGAGCGGGGGCGACGTTGAGAGTGAACAAAACGGCGGCGAAGATTCGCGTCATTCGAACGGGCCATCGCGAAGTTGAAATCGGGCGGAAAATTTTCATGGTTTCACCTCCGGCTTGGCTTGCGCGGCCTTCGTGGCGCCGGTGTCTTCAAAACCGGGTGGCGGCAACAGCGGCGGGCGCTCGTGCTCGTGCGCGCGCTTCTGGACTTCCATTTCGGAGAAGAGCATCGCGGGCGCGACGGCGGCGACCGGAACCTGGCCGCTTTCCGCGCCGCAGACGCCGTTGAAAACGTGCTGCTGATCGCCGGTGGTCAAGATGCGCGTCAATGCGGCGAGCGGCGTGCCGACGATGTCCACGCCGCGGACCAATTCGTCGGGGCGGCCGTCGGCGTAAACTTTGTAGACGATTACCGGCAGAACCTGGAATGCTTGCGGGAGGGAGCGCGTAGTCAGGGTGAATCCGCCCTGGATGTCGTCAAAGTACAAGCCGAAGGGCTTGCCCTGCTTTTTCACTTCGTCGATCAATTTTTGGCGCAGGTCCGCTTCGGGAACGGTCTGCGTGGACGTCACGATCAAGTTGCCCTGGCGGCCCGTAGGCATCAGTCCGGGCTGGTTGCGGCCGTGGCCGTTGGACTGGCTGAAATTTTTGATGGGCATGCGGGACATCAGGAAATTTTTCAGTACGCCATTCTGGATGACATCCACGCGCTGCGAGGGCGAACCTTCATTGTCAAAATCGAAGGCCCCCGCGAGTTTCATTCCGGCAATTTCACGCGTGGTCGGATCGTCCATGACGCTGAGGAATTTTGGGAGCACTTCCTGACCTACTTTTTTCGTGAAGGTTTGTCCTTCCTCTTCGTCGCGCTGGCGATGCCCTTCGAGGCGGTGGCCGAGCACTTCGTGAAAGAAGACCGCCGCAGCGCGGCCGCTCAAGAGGGCGGGGCCGTCGTACGGTTCCGCGACGGGAGCTTTGCGGAGAGCGCTGAGGTCCGCGGCCATCTTGTCGATCTTGGCGGCGAGTTCGGATTCGCTGGGAAGACCGCTGGCCGAGGGCGCTTGAAACGTTTCGACGCGCAGCAAGTCCATGCCGTCTTCGGCGCGCGTTTGCGCTTCGATGACCATGCGCGTGGAGGTGCTGGGGGTCACGATGGAGCTGCCTTCGCTGGAGACCATGCGGGACTTGGAGTTCTGGACCTGGAGAATCACGGACGCGAAGTAGACTTCCGGATATTTGCGGAAGGCGGCGGAGAGACGCTTGATTTCGTCTTCCCAGGCGGCGCGATCGAGCGGTGGCAGCGCGGCGGACTCGCCAACATGCGTTTGCGGTTTTTCCTTGGAGAAATCGGGGGACTTGTCCTCTTCTTCGGCGCGAACGGCGGTGTTGGTTCGAACGCTGAGCAGAGAGGGAACAGCGCGCTTGTATTCGCGGTCGGTGAGTTCCCACAAGACGCGGGCGATGGCGTCCTGATCGGTGCCAAGAGGAAGCGTGCCGGAGCTGACGCCACTGGGACGGCTCTGGCCGTGCGTGTTGTCGAGCTCGGGGGTGCCCACGCGCATGGTGACGTCGGCTTGACGGCGCTGCGCGGAGATGTTGTTCAACAAACTGCCGTAGGCGCCGACGAGGACGACAAAATCCTGGTCGTATACCGAGTAAGAGAGGAAATAAGGCGCTTGCTCGGTCTTACCAAGTTCGGAGGTGGCGCGGGCGAGTTCCGTCTGCATAGCTTTGAGGACGGGATCGCTTGCTGTAGCTGCGGCGGCCGGCAAGGAAGAGGCTTTGTCGTTCGCGGCGAGGGCCGACGGTGCGGCGGAGAGTTGCGCCGCGAGGGCGCAGCAGGCGGCGACGCGCAGGAATTCGGCGGCGCGGGCATGCAGATTGCCGCGTGTTCGTGAAGATTCAGAAATAGTCATGAAAAATAAGCTCCAGTGATGCGATCCATCAAAGAGTGTCCAAAGGCGATCCAATGGCGCAGAAGGCGAGTATGCCTTAGAGGTACGTTGCGCGCAAATTACGGGTGTCCAAAGCGTTCTCCGGATTTGAGCCGGGCGCCATTTGCAAATTCGAGCGCAGAAACTCGTTTGCGTCCCTCCAGTTGGACGGCGAGGAGACTCAAAAGGGTTGCGCCACCGCAGACGACCAGCAATTCGTCGCCTTCCAGGAGGAAAGTGCCCGGAGGGGTGTCGCTCTTTTTGTTAGACACCGGCTCGGCCCAGAGGTGGCAAGAATGTCCGCGAAAAACGCTGTGGACGCCAGGCCAGGGAGTGAAGCCGCGCATGCGATTGTAGATTTCCGTTGCGGTGCGGTTCCAGTCGATGCGGCCGTCGTCTCGTTTGAGCATGGGGGCGAGAGTGGCCTGGGAATGGTCTTGCGGGCGGGGAGCGATTTTTCCCGCGGCGAGGCCACGAAGAGTTTCTGCCAACAGGGGCGCGCCAGCTTCGGAGAGACGAGCGGAAAGCTCAGGCGCTGTTTCGATTGGGCCGATTCCAAGCTCCTGCTGCAAGAGAATGTCGCCGGTGTCCATGCCGGCGTCAATGCGCATGGTGGTGAGGCCGGTGCGCGTTTCGCCATTTACGATGGCCCAGTTGATGGGTGCGGCGCCGCGGTATTTCGGGAGGAGGGAAGCGTGGAGATTGATCCAGCCGTGCTTCGGGATCGGGAGCAAGCGCGCGGGGATGAACTGGCCGTAAGCGATGATGACGATGAAGTCTGGGGAATAGCTTTGCAAGAGTTCCTGAACTTCGGGGGCGCGGATTTTTTCGGGTTGATGGAGGGGAATTTTTGCGGCAAGAGCGGTCTGCTTCACGGCTGAGAAGGACACCTCCTGACCGCGGCCGCGAGGGCGATCCGGTTGGGTGATGACGGCGAGGACTTCGAACTCCGGATGTGCGAGGAGGTGCTGGAGTGTAGGAACGGCAAATTGAGGCGTGCCACAGAAAAGGATGCGCATCTTTACGCCTCTGCGGCCGCCAACCGGCCGGTCGCGGCGCTTACCACTCGCCTTGCTTCCGGAGCTTTTTGATTTTGCGCTTGATGAGGTCGCGTTTCAGCATGCTGAGATGCTGTAGAAAGAGAACGCCGTTGAGGTGATCGATCTCATGGCAGAAAGCGCGGGCGAGGAGATTTTCGCCGCGAATTTCGTAGGATTCGCCTTTGGCGTTCTGGGCTTTCACGGTGACAAATTGCGGACGGATAACGTAGCCGCGGAAGCCGGGAATGGAGAGGCAGCCCTCTTCTTCGCGGACTTCTCCTTCGGCATGAATGATTTCGGGATTTGCCAGGACGATCTTGGCTTCGGGATTTTTTCCGCCGGTGACGTCTATCACAGTGAGGCGAAGACTTAAACCGATCTGCGGGGCGGCGAGGCCCACGCCTTGCGCGGCGTACATGGAAGAGAACATGTCTTCGACTAGCTGCTCCATCTCAGCGTCAAATTTTTTGATGGGCGCGCCGGGCTTTTCAAGGATAAGATCGCCGTACTTGACGATCGGATAAATCTTGACGGGCTTCGCCGGTGTTTCCGGCCCGGCGACCGTCGCAGTCTCTTGTGCTCCGGACGCGGCCGAAGGCAATGGCTTAGAACTCGTCGATTTGTCGGGCATAGTTGTCGAAATTCCGCCGCGTCTCGGCGAGGGAGTCTCCTCCAAATTTTTGCAGAAAAGCATCGGCTAACACAAGTGCGACCATGGCTTCGCCGGCAACTCCCGCGGCGGGGACGACGCACCAGTCGGAGCGCTCGTAGGCCGCCTGCACCGGTTCCTTGGTGACCAGGTCGGCGGTGCCGAGCGCGCGGCGGAGCGTGGAGATCGGTTTCAGGTAGCCGCGGACGATGACGTCTTCGCCGTTGGTCATGCCGCCTTCGAGGCCGCCGGCGCGATTCGAAGAGCGGCGGAAGCGGCGCGCGGGTTTGTCGTAGGAAATTTCGTCCTGGACTTCGCTGCCGTAGGAGCCAGCGGCGGTCACACCGGCGCCGATCTCGACGCCTTTTACAGCTTGAATGCTCATGACGGCTTGCGCGAGCTTGCCATCGAGTTTTTCGTCCCACTGGGCGTGGCTGCCGAGGCCGACGGGTACGTGGTGCGCCACGACTTCAAAAATTCCGCCGACGGTGTCGCCCGCTTTGAGAGCGGCGTCGACTTCGGCTTTCATTTTCTCTTCTGTTGATGCGTCGACGCAGCGCAGAGGAGACTCCAGGTTGCCGCTGATGGCACGGATTTCTTCCCACGCTGCAGCGCGGCCGAGCTTTACATGACCTACTTGAACGGTATGACTGGCGATCTCGGTGCCGAGTTCGAGCAGAAATAATTTTGCGAAGGCTCCGGCGGCCACGCGTGCGGCGGTTTCGCGTGCGGAAGCGCGCTCAAGAATGTAGCGCGCGTCGTGGTAGTTGAATTTTTGCGCGCCCGCCAGATCGGCGTGGCCGGGGCGGGGGGCGACGAGTTTCTTTGTGCCGGGATCGTCTTCGGAGGCTTCGACGGGGAGGATTTTCTCCCAGTTGGCCCAGTCGCGGTTTTCGATGCGCAGGGCGACGGGCGCGCCGATGGTTTTTCCGTGGCGGACTCCGGCAAAGATTTCAGCCTGGTCCTTCTCGATTTTCTGGCGGCCGCCACGGCCGTAGCCGAGCTGGCGGCGTTGCAGTTCTTGATTGATAAATTCCACGTCGATAGGGAGCTGCGCCGGCAGGCCAGAGACAAACGCCAGCAGCGCTTGTCCGTGCGATTCACCGGCGGTATAAAAGCGCAGCATTGTTTCTGCACCCTCAGGAGCCCATCGTTGCCGTTGTAAAAGCAATCAGTGTAACGGCAGCATTCCTGCCCGTCCAGTCAACGACTCGGCGATATCGCTTACTTGACGTGCTCGTACAGCACAGATAGGCTTTCGTTGCGGTTGATGCGCTGAGAATCCGCGGCGCGAAGTCAACGCAAACAGGAACTCGTGGCAGACACTCCTTTCCAGGCCGCCGGTCGCGAAGGCAAAGACGAAAAAAGCATCTCCGTCGCTGGATTGTTGACGGATTCCGCCAAGAGGACCGTGGCAGCAGTGCAGGACTACGCGAAACTTTGCGGGCAGTCAGTCGCAAACATCTTCGTCGGTCCACACTATTTGCAAGACA
>WNFT01003262.1_pt1 | contig 13998 bp, 13 predicted proteins | sample 5400191 | NCBI WGS metagenome assembly WNFT01 (sample SAMN13153359, study PRJNA577476) | soil metagenome | isolation source: 80 cm saprolite under Madrone tree | place: USA:California | collected 2016-06-14
GGCCGCCTGCTCCGCGTGGAGGTGCTTCTGCAGGGGCGGTACGAACAGCGTCCAACCGTACTGGAAGTTCGCCACCGCCACCATGCTGAGCACGCTGAAGAAGAGGATCACCCAGCGATTGGAAAACGCTCCTGCTCCAGTGGCCCCGACGGTCTCGGTCGTTTGCGCCATGGCTGTACCCCGAACTTGCTTCGAGTCGGATGCGGTCGTCGCTCGCAAAGCGGCCGCGCCTGACATTGGTCTGACCTTCGGCACATCCGATCATCAGACCAATTGAGGAGTGTCAACGGACGTTCGGCTTTGCGCCCTTCGTCGCATACGGCCGTTGATCGGACGACCGTTCGCGCCAGCCATCGAAACGACCCGCATTTTCCCCGGCGAGATCGACGAGAGTCCATCCGTCCGGCGTTTGTCTCTCCCGGCGTTTGTCTCTCCGTTGTCCAGCCGAAGACAGCAGAGGGGATGACCCGTAGAGGTCACGCTTTCGCGATCCGCAGCGCTCGCGGCAGCTGCCGGATGAGGGGGTAATCATGCGACTGCCAGGCGCGCTTCTCCTCGTGCTGTCGTTCGTCCCGGCCGCGGTCGCTCAACAGAGGACGAGCGATCAGAAGGGGGACGAGCCTCCGCCTCCACAGACGAGGCCGGCCGAGTCGCTCACGGGGCTGGTGGGATGGAACGGCGATCACTTCTTCTTGCAGAGCCTGGACGGACGGTATGTGATCCAACCGTACGGATATGTGCAGTCGGACTACCGCGTCTACACCGGCGACGGAGTGCCCGCGGACACCTTCACGATTCGGCGGGCCCGCTTCGGTTTCCAGGGCAAGCTCGACAATTATTACGAGTTCGCGTTCCTCGCCGACTTCGCCGACCGGAACAGCACGCTGCTCCGCGATGCCTTCGTCAACATCAATTACGTGCGCGAGCTGCAGGTCACCATCGGCCAGATGATTGAGCCATTCGGTCAAGAAGCCGCCTCCTTCAGCATCGCCAACGTCGACTTCGTCGAGCGAGGTCTGACGTCGCTCCTCTATCCGTCCGCGTCCGGATCCTTCCGCAGCCCCGGAGCCATGGTCCACGGCGACATTGCCAAGGGCTTCTTCTCCTACTGGCTGGGAGCATTCAACGGCAAGGGCCCGCTGACGGCCAACACCACCAACCAGCCCGAAGTCATCGGGAGGATTCGCATCTATCCGTTCAGGAGCGGCGACAATACCGCGCTCCAGGGATTGGCGATCGGCGGAGCCGCCGGCGTCGGCCGGAGCAGGGCGCTTTCCAATGAACTGAGTTTCAGCGGCGTCACGCCAGAGGGAGCATTCGCCTTCTTCCCCCAACTGCCCATCAATGGCACGATCTATCGCTTCAACGGCGAGCTGACCTGGACGGCAGGTCCGGGCGCGCTGCGCGCCGAGATCGATGCATTGCACGAGAACCGCGACAACCTCTTCGACGGCTACGCCAAGCTGGGGCAGGTTCGCGCCTGGGGCTACAACATCGCCGGCACCTGGCTCCTGACCGGTGAAAAACAACCCGAGAACGCTCCCACCAAAGCTGCTGCGCCGCTGTTCAGAGGCGGCATCGGAGCCTGGGAGTTGAAGGCGCGGTATTCCTATCTGACGGCCGAGGCAGATGGCGACCAGTTCAGTTTGTTGAGGATCTACAAAGGCACCGTCGACGAGATCTCCGGAGGCTTCAACTGGTATCTCACGTCAACGGTCAGGTACAGCGCTGACGTCAACGTGTATCGCATGAAAGACGCCGCGACCGTGGGCGGTGCTCCCCCGCAGACATTCGTCGTCGTCCTCCAACGCATGCAGTTCCGCTTCTGAGCAGGGGGCCACTCATGGAATCGAAAATCCTACTTGCTCTGCGAATGCTGTCCTGGGCGGCTTTGACGAGCGCTTGCAGCGCGCCCGCGAACTGTCCCACCTGCGGCACGACGCAGAACGGGACCATCGTGGCCATCAACACCATGGAGGTGCCGCAGTCCTCGCCCTTCGGGAAGCCGTTCAGCGTCTGGGACCTCGTCCTGCATGTCGTTCACACTCCGTCCGACCGCAGGCTCTACGTCACCGACCGATCGCACGCCGCCATCGCCGTCTTCGACACCATCAGTGACCAGCCCATCGGACAGGTCAAGGGCGGGTTCGTCGGATCGGTGTGCTGCGAACCCGACCGCATCAGCAACTTCAATGAAGCGTCCGGACCCAACGGCGTCGTCGTCACCCCACCCACCACACCGGGAGGAAGGCTAGGCAATCTCTGGGTCAGCGATGGCGACTCAACTCTGAAGGTCTTCAATCTCGACACGGACATGCTGCCGGTCCTGCTGGGCGACGCCACGCCGGCGCAGTCGTTCGGCACCGTCCGCACCGGCCGCAAGATCACCAACATCGACGATTGCGCCCGCGGCACCAACGTCAGCGGCGATCCGACCGGGAATCCTTGTGGAGACATGCGCGCCGACGAGCCGTCGTTTGACCCGGAGCACAACGTCATGATCGTGACCAACGGCGACGGGCCCAACGGCGCGTTCGTGACGATGGTCGACACGACCAACCCGACCTGCACGGGCAATTCCTGCGTTCTGGCGCAGTTCTTCTTCGATGGAAAAGGGGACAACCTGACTACGGGTTGCCCCGACCCCGCGGTGTCCGGTGTCACCGTCGTAGGCGCCGTCAGGTGCAGGCATGGACCCAACGCGACCAACGGGCTGGGCGGGTCGGTGTACAACCTTGCCACTCATAGGTTCCTGCAAGCGACCCCGCAGGTGGGACCCAACCCGGCAGACGGTGAAGTCACTGAGATCGACCCCGTGACCTTCTTGGTGACGAACCACTTTCCCCTCACGGGCCTCGGATGCCAGGTCGCGAGCCTGGCGCTCGGCCCATCGCAGAATCTGTTGGTGGGCTGCGCAAATCGTGAAGGCGAGGCGTTCCCGCCGAGCACGTTCGTCATGAACGCGAGCACCGGCGCGATCATCAAGTCCATCTTCGAAGTGGGGAGGGTCGACCAGGTCTGGTACAACCCCGGAGACAATCGCTTCTACCTGGGAGCGCGGGACATGGAGAACGGGTCGGTGCTCGGCATCATCGACGCCTCGAACAACATGTGGCTGTACAACTCTCCCACGGGCGGCAACTCGCACGGGCTTGCGGCCGATCCCGCCAACAACCACGTCTACGTTCCCCTTTCGCCGAACGCGAGATGCGGCCGCTTCAGCGCGGAAGGATGCATCGCAGTCTACGCGGCGCAATAGGGGTGACGGAGCTGGATGGCGGTGCGAGACGCGCAACCCGTTGGACAGGTAGCTTTGCCCTGAGCCACCCTGGGTAGCTCCAGAGAGGTCTCGTACCTGTCCAAAACCGTCCCACTTGTGGGAGAAACCAAGACCGACGTGCGTTCCGCGATCGGCCGACGCGCTTTTCTCGCACGCGCCGCCCTGCTGGGCGGTGCGGCGTGGCTGCCGTGCCGCACGGAAGGGCAGGACCGGAAGACCAGGCTCATCCTGCTCGGCACGGGTGGTGGCCCCCGGCCTCGAAAGATCAGCTCGGCGTCCGCTCAGGTCATCGTCTCGAACGACCGTGCGTACGTGATCGATTGCGGCAATGGCGTCGCGCGCCAACTGGTGTTCGCCGGTGTGCCTCTGGCGAACCTGCGACACGTCTTCATCACGCACCACCACTCGGATCACAATGCCGACTACGGCAATCTCATCTGGCTCGCATGGACGGCCGGGCTGCGCACGCGCGTGGACACGTGGGGGCCGCCGCCACTCAAAAGGATGACCCGCCTCTTCTTCGAGATGAATGCCAACGACATCGAGACGCGCATCGCCGACGAGGGCCGGAGCCCGCTCGTTCCTCTCGTTCACGTGCACGAGCTGGTCAAGGCAGGTCCAGTCATGCAGGACGAGAACCTGAAAGTGACGGCCGCGCTCGTGCACCACCCGCCGGTGGTTCCTTCGTTCGGGTATCGCTTCGACGCGGCGGATCGCTCAATCGTCTTCTCCGGCGATACCACGCCATCGGATGCTCTCATCCGTCTGGCGGGAGGCGCTGACGTCCTCGTCCATGACGCTCTTTACGAACCGGGCGTGGATCGCCTGGTCGCGCGCGTCGCGAACTCGCCGGCGCTCAAGCGAAGCATCCTATCGCACCATACCAAAGCGGAGGATGCGGGGCGCGTAGCCCACGCAGCTGGCGTCAAGCTGCTGGTGCTTTCACACCTGGTGCCTGCCGACGATCCGGCGATCACGGATCAAATGTGGATCGACGCCGCCAGCGTCCACTTCAAGGGCCCGATCGTTGTCGGCAAGGATTTGCTCGAGCTCTGAGATCTAGTTGACAGCGTCAACTGATCTCGAGCAGGCTATCCCGCATGGCGCGCAACCTCAATGCCGCCCGGCTCGAGTCCTGCGTCGAGCGCGTGCGGCACTTCAATCGCTTCTACACGCGCAGGATCGGGGTCCTTCGAGAAGGACTGCTGGACAGCTCGCTGTCGCTGACCGAGGCCCGTGTTCTCTACGAGATCGCGCGGCGCGATAAAACGACCGCCACCGAGGTCCGGAACGAGCTGGACCTCGATGCGGGGTACCTGAGCCGCATCCTGCGCGGGTTCCAGAAGCGGGGCTGGATCCAACGCGCTCCCGCGAGCGATGACGCCCGGCGGCAGCTGCTCTCGCTGACCCGGCCGGGACGCGCCGCATTCGAGCCGCTCAACGCGCGGTCCAATCAAGAGGTTCGCCACCTCTTGAAGCCGCTCTCCCCCGATCGCCAGACCCGCGTGGTGGACGCCATGCGGTGGATCGAGGCGGCACTGGAACCGACCGCGGCCGCAAGCGGTCCTTTCCACTTGCGCACGCACCGTCCCGGCGACATGGGCTGGGTCGTCTACCGGCATGGAGTCCTCTATTCCGAGGGATACGGGTACGACGAGCGCTTCGAGGCGTTGGTCGCGGAGATCGTGTCCGGGTTCGTGCAGCACCTCGATCCAGCCCGGGAGCGCTGCTGGATCGCGGAGAGGGACGGCGAACGCGTGGGTTCGGTCTTCCTGGTGGCGAAGTCGAAGCAGGTGGCCAAGCTGCGTCTGCTGCTGGTGGAGCCGTCGGCGCGCGGTCTGGGAATCGGCAAGCGCCTGGTCGAGGAATGCGTCCGGTTCGCGCGGCAATGCCGGTACCGCAAGCTGGTCCTGTGGACGCAGAGCGAGCTGAGAGCGGCGAGACACTTGTACGAGCTGTCCGGGTTCCGACTTGCGGGCAGCGAGCGCCACGCGAGCTGGGGCCGGGACGACCTGGTTTCCGAGACATGGGAGCTGGAGCTCGGCTGATTCTGCCCCAGCGCTGCGCGCACCCCGCGGTATCCTCCATCGATGACGGAACCAGCCGCTCCTGCGCAGCAGGCCCCGCCGCCCGCCGCACGCTTCATCGCGCTGCGCTCGCCAGACTTCCGTCTTCTCCTGGCCGGCCAGGCCATTTCGCTGACCGGTTCGCAGATGCAGCAGGTGGCGGTGGTCTGGCAGCTGTACTTGCTCAGCGGGTCGCCGCTTGCGCTGGGCATGCTCGGGCTCTTCCGCATCGTCCCCATCATCGTCTTCGCGCTCGGCGGCGGCGTCATGGCCGACGCGCTGGACCGCCGGCGGCTGATGCTCTTCACCCAGACGGCGCTGGCGATGGTCTCCGTCGCGCTGGCGGTGCTGGCGCACGCGGAGCGCACCACCCCGGCTGCGATCTACGCGCTCGCCTTCGTGGCCGGGGCGGCGACGGCTTTCGACAACCCGGCGCGGCAAGCGCTGGTGCCACGGCTCGTCGACCGCGAGCAGCTGCCCAATGCGCTCAGCCTCTATGCCACGGTCTGGCAGGTGGCCACCATCGCCGGCCCGGCGCTCGGAGGCGCGCTGCTCGCCTGGAGCGGACCGACTGCGATCTACCTTCTCGACGTGCTTTCTTTTGGCGCGGTGATCGCCGCGCTGCTCGCGATGAAGCACCGCCACGTGGGCTTGGGCAAATCGCAGATCAGCGCCAAGGCCGCGCTGGACGGCTTGCGCTTCATCCGCCGCACGCCGCTCATCTGGTCCACCATGCTGCTCGACTTCGCGGCGACGTTCTTCGCCGGTTCGATGCTGCTGCTGCCCATCTTCGCCGACCAGCTGCTGCACGTCGGTCCGCGCGGGCTGGGGTTCCTCTACGCCGCCCAGCCCGCCGGCGCGGCGCTCACGGGCGCGGCGCTCTCCACGTTCCCGCTGCCGAGGCGGCAAGGGGCTGCCATGCTCTGGGCAGTGGCCCTCTATGGCGCGGCAATCGCGGTGTTCGGCATCTCGCCCTGGTTCTGGCTCAGCTTCCTCATGCTCGCCCTCTCGGGCGGGGCGGACACCGTGAGCATGGTGATCCGGCAGACCATCCGGCAGACGCTCACGCCCGACGAGCTGCGCGGCCGGATGAGCTCGGTGAACATGATCTTCTTCATGGGCGGGCCGCAGCTGGGAGAGGTCGAAGCCGGCGTGGTGGCGAGATTGCTCGGCGTCCGCGTCGCGGTCGGGTCCGGAGGCCTGCTCTGCGCGGCCACCGCGGCGGCGGTCGCGCTGCTGGTGCCGGCGTTGCGGCGCTACCAAGACTGATCGCGGGCGCGGGTCCCATTTCGTCAGGATGAGCACGGAGGGGAGCGCCTGCACGGTCTTCCATCCCTCTGGCGCTCCGGGGCCGGCCCCTCTCGACTGCCGCCGCGGGAGGGCCCGTGCGTTGTCCCTGCGTCGGATCGTCGCCACCCTCATCTGCGGGACGCACACTTACGGAGGCATTTCATGAAGCTCGTCGCACTTTCGATCCTTGCCCTGGCGCTCGCCGCTCCCGCGGTCCGCGCGCAGAGCCGGGAAACCAACACGAACGAGAGCAGCAAGACCACCGCGCAGCCTTCCGATTCCGCGAAGGCCGCTCCGACCGACACGGACAGGCCCGCCGCCGCGCGCAGCCGCGACCAGGCCACGTCGGAGGAGTGCATGTGCGACTGCAACGGGAAGATGATCAAGGGAACCAAGGCCCGCCCGATGGGCCGCAGCCCCTCCGGCAGGGATCGTTCCCGCCCGGCCGCCACGACGCCCGGCAGCGATGCCACGCCGCCCGCCAGCGACGCCACCCCCGACAAGTCCACCCAGCCCGAAAGCCCGACGGCGAGTCCCAGCACGCCGCGTTGATGTTGCCGGGGAGGGGGCTTCGGTCAGAGACTGGCGACGAAGTGCGCCAGGTTCACGATATCTTCGTCGGAAAGCGTCTTCGAGACGCTCGACATGGTGCCGGCATCGTTGGTTCGCGTTCCGGTCTTGTAGGCTTTCAGCTGCTTGATGACGTATTCGGGATGCTGGCCGGCCACCCTGGGCACCTCGTTCTGTCCGGCAAACTCGCCCAGGTGGCACATGGTGCAAAGCACCTCGGCGGATTTCTTCCTGCCGGCCTCGACCCGCGCAGGGTCGGGTTTGAACGGAACGCTGGTCTCCCCCTCCTGGATCCGCGGCCCCTTCGGCCGCTGTGAGGCGTAGTACGTGGCGAGATCGAGCATGTCCTGCTTCTCCAGCTGGGCGGCGACGGCATTCATCATGTCGTCGGTCCGCCGTCCCGACTTGTAGTCCTTCAATTGGAGATAACTGTAGCGCGCGGTCTGCCCGGCGAGGATCGGGTAGTCCGTCAGCTCGGAGTTCCCGTCGGCGCCGTGGCATCCGCTGCAATACTGCGCTTTCTTCCTCCCGGCCTCGATCTGGACCTGCGAGGTGTCGACCTGGGAGGCGAGCCCTCCCGGCAAGAACAACACCAGGAGGGCGGCGAGGACCGCTGTCCTCATCTCGTGCCGCTTCCTGCGCCCGGGCTGCCGGGCGGCGCGGACTCCCGGCTCCTCGGGTCCAGCCTCATTCAGGGAGTGTAAACACGAACACGCTGTTGCCGCGCTTGAAGTCGATCTGGGTGTTCCCGCCGGCGGCGACCGCGACATACTGCTTGCCGTCGACCATGTACGTGACCGGAGGAGCGTTGACGCCGGCGCCGCACTGGTACGACCACAAGACCTTCCCCGTCTTCGCATCGTACGCCTTGAACAGGCCGTTGCCCTCGCCGGTGAAGACGAGATCGCCGCCCGTGGCGCTGATGCCGCCGATCATCGGTTGGTCCGTCTTCGCCTGCCAGGCGATCTTCCCGGTGTTGATGTCCACCGCGGTCACGTTGCCGCTCTGCGGCTCGGTGGGAATGGTCTTGAAGGCGCCGCCCAGCCAGAGCTTCCCATCGGGGTACGCCGTCGCCTCGACGTGGTAGGTCATGGGCTGGATCAGGTTGATGGCATAGGCGAAGTTGGTCTTGGGCGAGAACGCCATCGGAGACCATTCGACGCCGCCGTTCGCGCCCAGCGCCATCCGGGCGCCCTCCGGGGTCGGCAACGTCCAGACCCCTTCCTGCGGGACCATCGCCTCCGAGAACCGGATCAACTTGCCGTCCTTGCGGTCGTGCACGTAGACGTGACCGGTCTTGCCTCCGTGGAGGACCGCCGGGATGACGGTGCCGTCCTTGTCCTTCGCATCCACCAGGATGGGCGGGCTGGCGGCGTCGAGGTCCCAGACGTCGTGCGCGACGTACTGGGAGTGCCACTTGTAAGCCCCCGAATCGAGATCCACGGCCACCATGGAATCCGTGTACAGGTTGTCGCCAGGCCGTTCGGCGCCGTACAAGTCGGGCGAAGGATTGCCGACTACGAAGAAGATGGTGCGCGTCTTCAAGTCCACCGCGGGGGTCATCCAGACGCCGCCGCCCAGCGTGGCCTCGAATTTCCGTCCCTTGGCCAGTTGGGCCTTCTCGGCGGCGATGTTCCGGTGCATGTCGCGCCCGGTAAGGTCCTTGGTCGCCCACACGCCCTCGGAGCCTCGATCGGGAATGGTGTTGAAGGTCCAGAGCAGCTTCCCGGTCTCCGCGTCGTAAGCCTTGACGAACCCGCGGATTCCATACTCGCCGCCGTTGGTGCCGATCAGGACTTTCCCGTCGACGACGGCCGGAGCCATCGTCTCGCTGTAGCCCTTCTCCGGATCGCCGACATCGGCGGTCCAGATCGGCTTTCCGGTCTTGCTGTCGAGCGCGACCAGCTTCGCATCGAGCGTCCCAAGGAAGAGCTTGTTCCCGACGACCGCGACACCGCGGTTGTTGGGGCCGCAGCAGAAGGTGGTCGTGGAACCCATCGGATGCTTGTAATGCCAGAGCTCCTGACCCGTGGCGGCATCCGCGGCGTACACGTGATCATACGACGTGGTCAGGAACATGACCCCATCCACAACGATGGGCGACGTTTCCATCGACTCGACCACCGCGGTCTGGAACACGAAAGCGGGGCGGAGCTTCGCGACGTTGCCCGTGTTGATCTGAGCGGCCTTGGAGTAGCGGGTCTGGGTGTAATCCTTGTTGGGGTGGATCCAGTTGTTCTCGTCGTCCGACGCGGCGTTGAGCATCTGCTGCGACACCGACCGCACCTCGTGGGATTTGGCGGGCCCTGCGGCGGCGGCACTCTCTTTTCCGCCTGCAGACATGGTCGCGCAGCTGCCCGTGAGCGCGAGGCTGGCCAGCACCATTCCCCATGAGAGAAGCCGATTGCGGTCCTGGTTGGATCCAATCATCGTATCCCCCTGCTCGTTCCGTGGAAAAGCGTACGGGCCGCCGTGTAGGCCAGAACGGATGCGGGCGTCAAGCGACCCCGTCACGGCGAGCAAAGCGTCCCGCCGACCGCTCGTCTTGCCCTGATCCCACACCGGGTGTATGGGGATCGAGGTGGCAGCGACCGCCGCCAGCTCCGCACGGGATGGTGCGGGCCAGATCGAAAGGGAGAGCGCCATGAAGTGGATCAAGCCCGCCTTCGACGAGATCAAGATGGACGCGGAGGCCAAGTCCTACAGCGGCGAGGGTTTCGAAGAGTAGCCGCGAAGTTGGCGAGCAGAACATGAAGGTCCGCGTGCTCGGGTCGGCGGCCGGCGGAGGCTGCCCGCAGTGGAACTGCGCCTGCCGGAACTGTCGAGGCGCGCGTGACGGATCCGTCCAGATTGAGTCCCGGACCCAGGAGTGCGTGGCAGTCAGCGCGGATGGCGAGGCGTGGTTCCTGATCAACGCTTCCCCGGAGATCCGCGCCCAGATCGAGGGATTCCCGGCCCTCCATCCGCGGCGGGTGCGCCACTCCCCGATCGAGGGGATCCTCCTGGGCAACGGAGACCTCGATCACACGCTGGGGCTTCTCTGCCTGAGGGAGTCCCACCCGCTGGTCGTCTACGCGACCGAGTCCGTGCGGCGCGGCTTCGTCGAGCACAACGTGCTCTACCGCACGCTGCAGAGGTTCCCCGGGCAGGTGAGCTGGCGGCCCCTTCCCATCGGCACGGAGGTCGAGCTTTCGAAGGGCGGGGAGGCCCCGAGCGGGCTCTCGGTCCAGGCGCTGGCCGTTCCGGGCAAGCTTCCCCTCCACCTCGAGGGGCTGGAGTCCGCGCCTGGCGACGGCGACAACGTCGGGTTCCAGATCCGCGAGCACGGCTCGGGGCGCGTTCTCGTCTATCTGTCCGCGGTGGGCCGGTTGACGCGCGAAGTGATCTCCGCGGCCGAGCGGGCCGACTGCCTTTTCTTCGACGGCACCTTCTGGTCGGAGGACGAGCTGCGCGAGCTGGGGGCGTCGGAGAAGCGTGCCGGGGAGATGGCGCATCTGCCGATCGGCGGCGAGGCCGGGAGCCTGGCGGCTTTGGGGGGACTGCGGACGCCCCGGCGCATCTACATCCACCTGAACAACACCAATCCGGTCCTGCGGGAGGACTCGCCCGAGCGCGCAACCGTCGAGCGCGCCGGCTGGCAGATCGCCCGGGACGGAATGGAGCTCACGCTGTGATCCAGGCGCACGAACGCGCTCGGCTCTCCAGCGACGAGTTCGCCGCCTGGCTGCGCCGCGAGGGCGAGCGGCGCTACCACGACCGGCACCCCTTCCACGTGCTGATGCACGAGGGAAAGCTGACCCGATCGCAGCTGCAGCAGTGGGTGCTCAACCGCTACTACTACCAGAGCCGCGTGCCCATCAAGGACGCCATCATCCTCTCCAAGTCGGAGGATCCGGGGTTTCGCAGGATGTGGATCCAGCGCGTCCACGATCACGACGGCGACCGCGAAGGCGAGGGCGGCCTTGCGCTCTGGCTGCGTCTCGCGGAAGGGGTGGGACTCGGCCGGGAACAGGTGGCGAGCTTGGAGTCCGTCCTCCCGGGGGTCCGCTTCGCCTGCGACGCGTACGTCCAGCTCGTCCAGCGGGTGAGCCTGGTGGAGGCCGTCGCCTCGTCGCTGACCGAGAGCTTCGCGCCCGATCTCATGTCCAAGCGGATCGCGGCCTGGGAGAAGCACTATCCCTGGGTCCGCGCGGACGTGCTGGAGTACTTCCGCACCCGTGTGCCGCGCGCGCGCCACGACGCGGAGCAAGCCATCGGGTTCGTCTGCCGCAACGCGACCACCTACGACCTTCAGGAAAAGTGCGTTGCCGCGCTGGTCCGGAAGACGGAGATCCTGTGGCACATCCTGGACTGCCTCCTGATCGCCCCTCCGGCGCCATGATCCCCACCTCCGGCAAGCCCTCTCTCGCTGCCAAGGCGCGCCTCCGGTTCGATCGGACCACGGGAGGGTACCTGCTCCTCTATCCGGAGAGGGGCCTCGCCCTGAACCCGACCGCCGCCAGCATCCTCAAGCTGTGCAACGGCGAGCTCACGGTCGACGGCATCGTCGAGCGGCTGCAGGGTGAGTACGCGGATCGACCCGGGCCCGAGCTCCGGCAGGACGTGATCGAGTTCATCGAAGAGATGGCGAGGCGCGGGCTGTTGCAGGTGCCGGCGTGAATCCGGCGCCGCGCCCTTACACGCTGGTCGCGGAGCTGACCTACGCGTGTCCTCTGCATTGCGTCTACTGCTCCAACCCGGTGGATTTCACCCGCCACAAGGACGCTCTCGATACGGCCGCCTGGCGCCGGGTGCTGCGAGAGGCCGAACAGCTGGGCGTGGTGCAGGTGAACTTGACCGGCGGGGAGCCGCTGCTGAGGCCCGACCTCGAGGAGATCATCGCGGAGGCTCGCGCGCTCGACCTCTACAGCAACCTGATTACGAGCGGGATCCCGCTCGATCGCGAGCGCCTCGAACGCCTCCGCCGGCTCGGCCTGGACAATGTCCAGGTCTCGATCCAGGACGCGCGCCCTGCCGGGTCGGATCGCATCGCCGGGCGCGAGGCGTTCCATCGCAAGCTCGAGGTGGCCCGCTGGGTCAAGGATCTCGGATTTCCGCTGACCATGAACACGGTCCTGCACCGGGAGAACCTCGACCACATCGGCGAGGTGATCGCGCTGGCCGAGGAGCTGCACGCGGACCGCCTGGAGCTGGCCAACGCCCAGTACCTCGGTTGGGCCTTGTTGAACCGGCCTGCTCTGCTGCCCACCGCGCCGCAGCTCGAGCGGGCGCGGTCCATCGCGGCGGCCGCGAAGGCAAGGCTCGAGGGCCGGATGGAAGTGGTGTTCGTGATCCCCGATTACTTCGTCGAGGTTCCGCCCCCGTGCATGGACGGATGGGGCCGGCGATTCATGGTGGTCTCGCCCGACGGGTTGCTGCTCCCCTGTCTGCTCGCGCATACGTTGCCGGGTCTTTCCTTCGGAAGCGTCCGCGAGCAGTCGGTGGGAGAGCTGTGGACGTCTTCGCCAGGGATGGAAGCTTTTCGCGGCGAGGGGTGGATGCCGGACCCTTGCCGGAGCTGCGCGCGGCGAGGGATCGATTTCGGCGGATGCCGCTGCCAGGCCTTCCACCTGACCGGGAAAGCAGCCGCGACGGATCCGGCCTGCTCGCTCTCGAGCGATCACGCGCTGATCGAGGAAGCCCGGTCCGATGGAGCACGGGCGCGGCCGGCTTTTGCGACCTTGAGATACCGCGCGCCGCGGCCCGCTCCCGCCAGATGAGCTCGCGCGGCTGGCGCTCCCTACTGGGTGCTCTCCGTCTTGGATCCGAAGGAGTAGCCAAGACCAGCGAAGAGTTGGAACGGACGCCCCGGGGTGAGGAACGGCTCCACCGGCGTGCCGGGCTGCTTCGGGTTGGGCGCGAAGGTGCCGAAAGTGCTGTAGCGCGCACCGAGCAGGTTGGCGAACCGGGCCCAGGCGACGAACCCACCCAGGGACACCCGGATGCCGCCGTCCAGCGAGAAGTAACCGTCGAGACGCGGACCGGCATTCTCCTCGTCCCCGCGCAGGTACTGGGTTCCGACCCAGGTGCCGGAGAGCGAGAGGGAAAACCAGCCGTAGGGGTGGAAGTCGAGCCCCGCCGAGCCGCGATTGCGGGGGACGAGCGGGAACCGGCTCCCGGCGCGTACCCGCTCCGTGCAGGACTGACCGCTGCAATCGGAAGTGGGCCGCGCCGTCGCCAGCAGCACGTCCTCTTCGAATCGCGCCTCGGTGAACGCGTACATCAAGTTGGCCTCGAGCCAGCCCACCGGCCGGGCGCGCAGGTTCGCCTCCAGTCCCTGGCGCCGGGTCTTGCCGATGTTCTGGAAGTAGACGCCGGTGGTGCCGGCCGGCGTCACCGCAAAGATGTCGTCGAGGACGTCCGTGCGGTAGGCGCTGATCTGCCCGGACAACCACGACACGGGGCGGGTGCGGAGCCCGATCTCGTAGTTGGTGGCGCGCACCGGCTTCAGAGGAGGGTCTGGGGCCGTTCCCGCCTGCAACCCCGGGCAGATGGCCGCCGGGCCGGCGCAGGTCAGCTCCAGGAGCGCCGGCGCCCGGAATCCCTGCGAGAAGGACAGATAGACGCCGTGCTCGCGCGAGAGGTTGTAGTTGAGGCCGATCAGCGGATCGAGGCGGCGGAAGACGTCCACGCCGCTTGCGCTTTCCCGCCCGGGCCTGCTGGGGCTCTCGTCGGCGATGCGGTGGCGGATCCAGTCCCAGCGCACCGCCGCGGTGAGGATCAACTCGTCGCCGGAGCGCAGGGCGCCGCGGG
>WNFT01003734.1_pt1 | contig 13992 bp, 13 predicted proteins | sample 5400191 | NCBI WGS metagenome assembly WNFT01 (sample SAMN13153359, study PRJNA577476) | soil metagenome | isolation source: 80 cm saprolite under Madrone tree | place: USA:California | collected 2016-06-14
CAGAGCAAAGAACGGATCGAAGCATGGTTCAAGAATTTCTGCCGAATCGACAGGCAGCTGGATGAAAACATCCTGAGTAAAGATGAGTACGCCAAGGCCATGAAAGGCCAGCGTCACTTCAAAGACGAAGTTTTTTAGTGTTCTCGCTCCCCAAAGAAGATGAAACGTTATCTCATCACTGGGGCCAGCCGCGGCATTGGCCGCGCCATTGCAATGAAGCTGGCGGCGCCGGATGTGTTGTTGTTGTTGCATGGGCGCGACACCGTTGCGCTGGCCGAAACCTGTCGTGCGGTTGAAAAGTGCACAGGGAAGACGGCAAAATTGATTCACGATCTCGCGAAATTTCGCGGCATCGACGACTTGGTCGCCGAGGTTGGGCATAAGCCGATTGATCTGTTGGTCAACAACGCCGGCATTGCCGTGGTAAAACCATTTGCTGAAATCACGCGTCAGGAATGGGAGCAAACCATCGGCGTAAACGTAACCGCGCCTTTTTTCCTGATTCAACATTTTGCGCCGCGAATGCCACCCGGCTCGAGTATCGTCAATATTTTGTCCATCGCGGCGAAAACCGCTTATCCAAACTGGAGCGCGTATTGCGGCAGCAAGTTCGCCCTGGAAGGATTGTCGACGGCAATTCGTGAAGAACTTCGTTCGCGCAAGGTGCGAATGCTCAACATTTACCCAGCGGCGACCGATACCGATATCTGGAATGCTGTTACCGGTGAATGGCCACGCGAGCAAATGATGTCCGCTGTCGATGTCGCCGATGCCGTGGCTTTCGCTATCAATCAGCCGCCCGCGGTGATTATCGAGAATATCACTCTTTCAAATACCACCGGGACGCTTTGATCCGAGCACGCCCGTAGCACGGCCATCTTGGCTGTGGGGCCAACGGGCATCTCGCCCGTTGATGCAATAGCATTTCGACCTGGCACCGCCGCCCTCACTTCATCCGACGCGGAGGTCAGAACTGTGTCTTCTGCGGGTATTATCAGTTAGCCTGTAGAATTTCGCGCGCTCGCTCGAGTGCAACGTCGATGTTTGCGCAAATATTGTCGAGACCGATCCGGTCCACAAAGCCAGAATGAAACAGCACTTTCATCGGCTGAGGTTGCACGCCGCTGAGCAGAAGTTGGGTGCGTTTACGATGGAATTTTTCGAGCGCAATCTCAAGCGCGTGCAACCCAGTAGCATCAATTGCCGGCACGGCACGCACTCGAAAAATCACGACGCGCGGCACACGCATCGCGCGCACGAGGGCGGACTCGAGCTTCTCCGCCACGCCGAAGAAAAAGGGACCTTCAATCCGAAATACGAGCACGCCTTCCGGCACATGTTTTTCCCGAATAGAATCACCCCCGAGCTCCAGTTCGCTTTCAGGCGTAACCAGTCTGATCTGGGTGATTTCTTCCATTCGCTTAACGAAAAGCGCGCCCGCCATCGCTAAACCGACACCGACCGCGATGGTAAGATCGAAAGTGACGGTGAGAACAAAGGTTAGCAGCAGGACGAAAAAATCGCTCTTCGGTCCGCGCGCGAGCTCCGCGAAATTGTCCCACTCGCCCATGCGGTAGGCGACAACGAAGAGCACTGCGCTCAATGCTGCTAATGGAATAAATTTCGCCAGCGGAGCGGCCACCAGCACGATCACCAACAGCGCAACGGAATGGACGAGGCCGGCGACGGGTGTCTTTCCACCGCTGCGAATATTGGTCGCCGTCCGTGCGATCGCTCCAGTGGCGGAGATGCCACCAAAAAATGGTGTCACGATGTTGGCCAGACCTTGTCCGATCAATTCCTGGTTCGAATCATGCCGCGTTTCGATCATTCCATCAGCGACCATCGCCGAAAGCAGCGACTCAATTGCACCGAGCACTGCGATGGTGAGGGCAGGCGCCATCAGTTCCTGGATCTGCGCAAATGAGAAATGCGGCACGTTCAACGCTGGAAATCCAGAAGGGATGCCGCCGAATTTCGTGCCGATGGTTTGCACGCCGGGATGCATCGCCACGACGACAATGGTCGGCACAATCACCGCGACGATCGACGCCGGCACGGCCTGCCATTTTTTCGGCCACAGAATCAGGATAGCCAGTGCAAGTAGACTGAGCGCCAGGGCCGGCCCGTGGGTCTCGCCCAGGTGTTGCGTAATTGTCCAGATTTGCTCCAGGGTGTGACGAGGCATCTGCGCATCAAGTCCTAGAAATTCCTTTAATTGCCCGACGAAAATGATGATGGCGATTCCGCTGGTGAATCCCGCGATCACAGGGTACGGAATGAACTTGATCAAGCTGCCGAGCTTGAGTGCGCCCATAGCGACGAGAAAAATCCCAGCCATGACGGTCGCCAGCGCGAGACCGGCGTAACCGTGAATCGCGACGACACCGGCGAGAATGGGAACGAACGCGCCGGTCGGCCCGCCGATTTGCACTTTGCTGCCACCGAGCGCGGCGATGATTGCCCCGGCAATGATCGCAGTCCACAACCCTTGTGCTGGCGTGACGCCCGAAGCGATGCCGAAACCGATCGCGAGTGGCAGCGCGACTATGCCGACCGTTACGCCTGCGGCCAGATCGGAGAAAAAAGTCCGGCGATCGTAATCGCGTAAACACTCGATCAGTTTCGGTTTAAAAAACTGCATTTCTGGCGTTCGCCTATCTGCATTCCGCGCGAAGTCGAGGAATCTCTAACTGTTTTTTGGTAGCACATGCCATCTTGGCTGTGGGGCCAACCCCGAAAGCTTTCGGGGTTGAAACTCTATGCTTTGAAAAAAGGCCAAACATCTCGCGATCGAAATTGAGTAGTGGCTGGGAGACAGGGATTGAAGAAATATTGGGAATGACTTCGACTCTTCCGGACACACAGAAAACGACTGATGAGCGCTGGCGATTTTGGCGCGATGTGCTCGTCTTCGAGTTAAAAATGTTCATCGGCAATCTGCGCGATTTCGCGCTCATGCCGGTGTCAGTGGTGGCGGCGATGATTGATCTAGTCAGCAAAGGGGAACGGGAAGGATCGCTCTTTTACCGGGTCTTGCGCTGGGGCGCGCATAGTGAAGAAGTTCTCGATGCCTACAGTCCGATCAGAGACGAGCTGCAAGATCGAAAGGTCAATCCCAATTATACGGTAGACGCAGTGGTGGCGCGACTAGAGGGCGTGCTGGTGCGTGAGTACGAAAAAGGCGGAACGGCTGCGACGATTAAAGCAGCTCTCGATCGCACAATCGATCAGCTTCATCGCGAAACAACTGAGCATCGTGAGCGCGCCCGAACCGCAGTCGTGAAAGCGATCGAAGGAGGTAAAAGGATGACGGAGGGAGTGACGGGGAAAAAGGAGGAGTGAAGCGCGTTGCGCTTCATTTGTCGGTTATTCGACGGACGCGGTCCCAACAATCAAAAGGGTGCCGATAGTCCACGCAATGGTGAAACCGTCGCGCAACAGCTACGCCGTCATCCCGAGCCGAGCAGACAACGCCAGTCCGTCTCGGACCGAAAGACCTCACATTGGTCGAACGCGCTAACGAGTTTTGTGAGGTCCTTCACTCCGCTCAGGATAACAGCAAGGGGAAAAGTGGGACGACAGAAAAAATTTGATCTAATGCGCGGCGGAAGCGCGCTCGTGGATGGCGCGATACTCCGGCATTTTGTGATATTCCACCAGACGAAAGCCCCAATCGACCAGGGTCTGTTTGTCTTTGGTGGTCGAAGCAACCTGCTTGAGGAATTTGGCAATGCGCTCTTTCAATTCCGGTTGTTGCGCGACCTCGTCGAGAATTTCGAAAATTTCCATCGAGAGCAACCAGTCGTCGGGATGCTGCGCCTGTTGTGTTTCCCAGATCTCACCCAGTCGTTCGTAACCGACCTTGCGCTCGCGAATGTCCCGCACTTGTTGATACAGGCTTTCCAGCTTCTTTCGCCTGGCGTCGGAGGGCGCTTTGATCGTGCGCTCCTTCGGCACGAGCGCGACTTCAAGAAATGCGTCTTTGTCCGCGGCGCCATTGAAGACTGAGCTGATCTTTTCTCCGACAGCCAGATCGAACTCGCCCCATGACGGATCGAATAGAACCTGATCGCCACATTTCACGGTGCAATTCGAGAACGTGATCAGGAGCAGCTTGTCACCTTCCCGGACAATTTTTTCGACCCTACCTGACACGATGACGCCGCTTTCAAATTCGATTGTCGCTTTCCTTCCGTCGACAACGCCGATGCTATGCAGTTGGTCCCTGGAAAGATTTTCGGGCGCGGCATGAACATTTCGCCAGCGGCCAATCGGCGCGCCGAATCCTTCCGCGTGCCGGTCCTTGCCGTGTCCGCTCAATTCCTTGTTTTGAAATGCGAGCGCGCTAGGTCCCTTCGATTTGAAATAAATTGGCTGCTTGTTTTCGGCAGCTAGCACATCGCAAAAGACGCCGCTCACCTGCAATCCTGATGAGTATTCACAGGTCGCGATGTTATTGCACTCGATCGCCTTATTTATGCCCTCAAGGCCGCCAACCCGATAAGCCATGGTGCTGGCAAATTCTTCCAGCACATCGCGCAGATGATTGAAATCGCGGCAGACGAAAAGTTGCGGTTGCCGTGTGGTGATGTCGAAAGGCGTGTTTTGCGCATCAACCGAGTACGGAATTTTTTTCACGTTCGCCTCCAGACACGAAACCGATTCGCCAATAGAGGAGAGCAAGCCCGCACCGTAGATTTTTGGCTTATCGAGCGTGCCGATCAGGCCATACTCGACCGTCCACCAATGCAAGCGCGAAAGCAGCGCCATTTCGGATGGTTCGCCCAAATTCTTCTGCCGGCGTTCCACTTCGCGAGTCGCTTCCTCAACTTCTTTTGGATCGGAGTTTGGCAGTTCCTTCAAAATCGAGAGGTGCCGGATCGCCTGGTAAAGTTCGAAATCCCGGCGCGATTGCATTGCTTTCGCGCCGACTTCGCCGAAGCGCTGTAAATAATTCGAGTACTCCCGATCGACAATGATGGGCGCGTGTCCCGCAGCCTCGTGCACAATGTCGGGCGCCGGCGTGTATTCGATGTGATGGATCTGACGCATGTCACACGCGATCACGAGAACCTTGTAAGCCTGAAATTCCATGAACGCGGCCGGCGGAATAAATCCGTCCACCGCCACCGCCCCCCAATCGATCCGGCCGAGGATGTCGTTCATCTCTTCGATCCGCGGAATGCGTTCGAACGAAATACCGGTATCGAGCAACCCCTGGAAATAGACTTTGTGCGCGTATTCCTTCAGGAAAAAAATGTTCTGGCGCATGATGAAACGCCAGACCGCATGATCGACCGGGGTGTATTCTTCGTAGCGTTGATCGACCGCGAATTGCAGAAGGTGCTTCGGCAGCGATTGCACTGCCCGGTTGGTTCGGCTGAAAGGTTGAATACTCATCGGGGTTTCCTCCGTGCGCATAGGCGCCGACTCATTTTACGATGCTTGAATGTTTCGAGCAAGAAGGGCCTGCTACGAGCGGCGGAACACAGACTTTCCAGTCTGTGCGTCCAGCGGAGGTGCCCTTCGTTGTTTGGTGTGAGAAAAGCGGACAGAATGTCCGCTTGGCGCACAGGCCGGTGACCTGTGTTCCTTAATTCTCCCGATGCCGGCGAGAGCGGCGGACGCCGCGGACAATGCCGATAGCTGCGGCCAGCGCGATAATCCATGGCGCAAGAAACGCCAGCGCAACACTAATCATGCGCACGCTCCACATCAACGCGCCTGCCCCTTGCTCAATGGTGCGGCGCATGGTCGCGGGCAGACCAGACCCTTCCGCTACCAGATTCCCCTGGGAATAAACCTGGATGGAAATGTCGGCCGGTGCTCCTTTTTCGTCGATTTGCGAATTCGGTCGATCATCGCGACGCACACTTAGGTTTTCTAGTTTTCCAAGCGCGCTCAACGATTGCATGAGCGCGGCATAATTTTGCATCGGCACCCGCAAGGCGACATTGGCGTACTCGCGCCCATTCGGGTCGCGCGAAAATGATGAGCTGCGAACGCGACCACCTTGTTTTTCCGCTACCTTGCGCAATTGCCTGGACTGCTCAGTCACATTTGATGCTCGAATGTTGAGCGACGTCTGCTGCCGCGCTGCCTCCTGGTCGTTCTGCCAAATGGTGATATTAAGTTGCACCTTGTCGCGGTCAGTTTTGGCCTCCTGCGACATTCCCGCACCGCCGCGTGCAACGCGTTCGCTTTGCAGCTGATAATTCTCGACCCGGCCCAGCGATTTCACTTTTGCAATCACGCCTTCCGCATTCTCGGGCGCGATTAACATGCTGACGCGCGCGCTAATTCGGCCGGCATCGTCACGATCCAGCGTTGCGTTGGTGATCTGGACGCTGGGCGAAGCGAGCCCTTTAATCTCGGCGTAAATTTTTTCCACCTCTGGAGCGAAGAGCGAGAGCTGGACGCGTTCCTTTAACAGAAATCCCGCCGGTGTCTCCATATCCTTTTCGGCGAGCGAGATTGTGACAGTGGCGAACTGCACCTGCATGTCCATCGCCTTGAGCTCGCCTTGTAATTGCTCGACTTGCTCGCGTACCCGCCCGAGCTCCTTCTCGACTTGGAGGAGATCGGAAACGCGGCCCGCGTTTTTTTCGAGAAGAGCGACCAGCCGCTGTTCGACGAGACGCGCGTTCCTTAAGCGCGCGTCAGTGTCGACATATTGTTTTGTTACATCCTCGGCCGCGAGAGTTTGATTTTTTAAGTCGCCCAGCTTTCGCAGTTTGGCGAGAAAGTCGTCGAGGTTTTCGGGAAGGATTTTGACAACAACCTCGCCGCGCAATTTCCCATTCTCCTGTTTCTCCGAGCTGGTGGTCGCCACATAGCCGCGTCCTTCGCTCGCGAGTGCGGTGATATTTTGTACCGCCTCGTCGAAGCTCTTGACCTCGAGATCGACCTTGGCATTGCGAACTAGTTTGCGATTGTTGGTGAACGCGGTAGGACTGCCTGGTGATGGGGTAGCTTCCGCGGGCGATGGCCCACTTTCCTCAGAGGTCGGTATATTCGAACCGGTTACAATTACCCGCTCTTGTGCGGCTGTTTGTGGGATGTCCTCGGTTCGATATGAATCGATCGATTCCGTTTGCGTTCTACCAACTGCCTTGTCTTCTGTGCTAGAGGCGTTCTGTCCGCCTGCGAGGCCGCCGCTGAATGAACGGCGATCGGTCTCTTTCTTTTTTACGTCCACTCTAGCGGGCATCGCTTCGTTGGCTGGGGCACTCGAGGTTTCCACTTGCATCCGCGTCAGGAAGCCCAGCGACGGCACGAAATTAAAATCGGCGTCTCCGCTAAGAACGCGTCCCATTTGCACAAGGGCGAAAAACAGGGCCGCGACAGCGACGGCCTGGATCGCACGCCAACGCAATGCGTTCACAAAAAAACCGTTCAAACGCGGGCTTCGATTCGGGACGCGGTTGCGAAAAGAGGAGATCATTCGCTGCTCGAAACCCAAGGGCGGCTTGGCGCGTTCCACAGTCGCCTGCAAAACCTTGTGTGTGAGTTGCTCCTCCTTGTGCAGCGAACGGCATTCGGCGCATTCCATCAGATGAGTGTGCAATTCTTCGCGTTCGGATTCGCTCAACTCGCCGTGCAGGTCGGCCGCGAGAAACTCGTTAATATTTTCGTGAATCGTTACCATAGCGTTCAGGAGAAAACTTCGGTGGTGGTTTTCAGACGTTTTCGCATCGCCGCGAGGGCGCGCCCGAGAATTCCACGTAACGCGCCGTTGCTTAGCCCGAGGGTGCGTTCGATCGTGGCGTAATCCATTTCCTCGAGATACCGCAGCGCGATGACGCTCCGATGTAATTCGGGCAAAGTGGCGAGCGCGGCGTGCACTTGTTGAAGGCGCTCGGCGTCCGCCAGCCAGAATTGCGCCTGATCACTCGGGAGTTCGTTAAACTGCTCTTCCATCGGAATGGTCCGCCGGCGCATCAGGATGTCGTGGGCGCGATTGCGCACGATGGTAGCGATCCAGGCGGGAAATTTCTCTGGATTGCGCACCTGCCAGCGTGCTTTCCAGGCTTTGACAAATGCGTCCTGCACCACGTCTTCGGCTTCCTCGCGGTTTTGCAACGCGCCAAAGGCGATTGCAAAAAGTGGACGGCTCATATTTCGAATAACCAACTCAAATGCTTCGAGATCGCCGTGAATGGCAGCTCGGTACATTTCATAGTCGGCGGGCTCCATTGGTGCGATCAAAGCCTAGACGGTTGAGTTTTAAATTCCGCGCGAAAAATTTGAAGAAATTTTGTAGCGGCGGTCGCTGGCCGCGGCGGAGCTTAAGTAGAAGGCGCGACTTCCAAGTCGCCGATTGTAATCCGGCAGGGCGACGCTCCGCCGAGCCACGATGGCCGAGTTTTGCCCTACCAGGCTGCATGAAGAAATCGGGGCCATGCCCCCGATTTCTTGCGTTTTTGTAGGGCAGGCGTTCCCGCCCGCCGATTGAATTAAGATGGCAAGCGGCGCCCTTGCCCTACAAATTCCTTCGCTTCACCTGAGCGATAGAGCCAACCCGCTTGCGGAGCGGTCAAGGAAAATCGCAGCACCTGCTTTGACATTGCTGGTTTCCAGCGCGAGGGCGCGCCGGCTCCATCTGCTTGCTCTGCGCGTGGCTTCTGCTCTGATTTCGTCGAAATGGGAACCTTGCGCCTCGGAGTTAATATCGACCACATCGCGACGCTGCGTCAGGCTCGCTACGCCACCATGCCAGATTCAAAAAACGCCGAGCCCGATCCGATAGCGGCGGCTTCGATTTGTGAGCGCGCCGGCGCCCACGGCATCACCGCGCATTTGCGCGCGGACCGACGCCATATTCAGGACCGCGACATGGAACGGTTGCGCGCGAACATCATGACCAAACTGAATTTTGAAATGGGCAACACGCCCGAAATCGTTGATGTCGCGATTAGGATTCGACCAGATGAAGTTTGTCTTGTTCCCGAGAAACGCGCGGAAGTGACGACGGAAGGCGGGCTTGATGCCATCGCCAGCCGCCGGGATTTGTTTAACACCATCCAGCGTCTGCATGCCAATGGCATCCGCGTCAGTCTCTTTATTGATCCCGACGAAAAACAAATCGACTGCGCGACGGAACTGGGGGTGGAAATGATCGAATTGCACACCGGCAAACTGGCGAACGCGTTCACAGAAAAAGTCGAGGCGCAGGAGCTGGATCGCCTGTGTCAATGTGCACGGCATGCGCACAATTCAAAACTTCAGGTCAACGCCGGCCATGGCATCAATTATTGGAACATCGCGCTCATTCACCGGATTCCGCATTTGACCGAGCTCAACATCGGACACGCCATTGTTTCGCGCGCAATTTTTGTGGGTTGGGAAAACGCCGTGCGCGAAATGCTCGCGCTAATGGATAATTACGTCGGATGAGCGCATTCAGAATCTGGGGAGCGCACGCGCCTCGCGTGCTCATTGCGGCGCCTCGCCGCAATGCTCTGAGAAAGAAAAAGTGCGCGATGGCGGGGCGCCATCGCCAGCACGCGAGGCGCATGCGCTCCCCAGAGCACATCGCAACGTCCATTGCGCTTGCCGAGCATCCTCTCAAAACGAGCCGTGCCGCGCTGGAATATTCGCCATGAGCGTGCTCGGCATTGGCGTGGACATGGTCGAAGTCGAGCGCATCCAGCACTCGCTCGATCGTTTTGGCGAACGTTTCATGAAGCGGGTTTTCACCGAGGGCGAGATTGCTTATTGCGTCTCGATGAAATTTCCAGCGCGCCATTTCGCGGCCCGGTTCGCGGCGAAGGAAGCGGTGTCGAAAGCATTCGGCACTGGCGTCGGCAAAGCAATGGGCTGGCGCGATATCGACGTGCACAAGAAAAAAAGCGGCGAACCGTTTTTGGTATTACACGGTGGAGCCGAGGCCCTCGCCAAAGAGCGTGCGATGAAATCCGCCTGGATCAGCTTAAGTCACACTGATCATCACGCCGTGGCGATGATTGTCATCGAAGAATGACAGATTGGCCTCGGCGTCATTTCTGGTTCTGGGGAGCGCAGGCTGCCAGCCTGCAGGTCTCGGCAGCTTGCCGAGACCATTAATACCGTGCATCCACCGGGGATGCGAAATTTGTTGCCGGCAAGCTTCCGGCAACGGCGGGCTAGCAGCCCGCGCTCCCCAGATTTCCCCGGCGATACCGGTTCTAAATTTTATTCCTTTCGCTCTACGTGCCGATACTCAATCACCTGGACACGTTCCAGGGTCACTATCCCGCCGCTCATCATTTCTTTCAGCGCGGGTAGGAAGGCTTGGATTTTTTCTTCGCTGTCCACCATTTCAATGACGATCGGTAAATCCATCGAGAGCCGCAAAATTTTTGCGGTGTGCATCCGGCTCGATTTCCCAAAACCCATCGGGCCGCGCAGAACAGTGGCACCGCCGAGATGCATTTCGCGCGCTTTTAAGACAATCGCTTCGTAAAGCGCTTTGTGATTCCAGCGATCGCTTTCGCCGATGAAAATCCGCAACAACATCGAATTGCGTGGAACTTCCATAGTCGAAAAATGCTAACGTTGATTGAGTAAGACCGCGAGATAATCGCCGAGCCAGACCGCGAACAGACAAAGCACGAATGATGCGATCGCGTTGAGCGCCGCGAAGAGCCATTCCCCGTCACGGGCGAGGGCGAGTGTTTGCAAACTGAAAGAAGAAAACGTGGTGTAGCCCCCGAGCACGCCGATCATGAAAAACTGGCGGAAACTCGGACTCGACCAAATGCGACCATCGGGCCCGGTGAGCGCAGCAAAAAAACCGATAATGAGCGAGCCACTGATGTTAACGACCAAAGTGCCCGCGGGAAATGTCTCGCCGAATTTTTGCGCAATCGCACCCGACAGCCAGAAACGGCCGACCGTCCCAAGCGCACCACCAATTGCCACCACAAAATAGCTGAACATGAAAAAATTCCTGACGCTTCGCGGCGCATCAGGAGTCATCAGCGCTGAAAACAGTCAGGGCAGTTTTCCAAATGAGGGGACGGCAAACTCCATTGCCAGCGCAATTGGTAAGCGATGACGTTGGAAATGCAAGGGCGGAGCAGCGACGGTTACGCAATGGATTGGCTCTGGCTGAGTTTGTATCACGCGCTGGCGATGCTGTGGGCGACGTTCTGGGCGCTTGTGCTTGGCTTTACCATTTCCGGTGTCCTCCAGGTTTTTCAGCAAGGAGCAGATCAGCCGAGCGTTTGGCCAGACGAATTTGAAATCGGTTTGGCTCGCGACCGGGCTGGGTGCGGCGAGCAGTTCCTGTTCGTATGCGGCGGTTGCGGCGGCGCGGAGTGCGATTCAGCAAGGCGCGGCACTCATTCCAGCTCTCGCGTTTATGTTCGCCTCCACCAATCTGGTGATCGAGCTAGGGGCGGTGCTTTGGGTTTTGATGGGGTGGCAGTTTGTGCTCGCAGAAATCTTCGGTGCGCTCGTGCTTATTGTATTGATGTGGTTATTAATACGATTGTTTTTACCTAAAAATCTCGAAGCCAAAATCCGACAGCGGGCTGCGAATCAAACGTACGAAAACGGACATTTCCACCACGAGCACCGGCCTTCGCCTGGATCCGGCGCGGCGGGTGAGCGTGAGAATGAGCTCGCCACGGCGAGTTCGTCCATTGGCGAACACGAGGAAAGGAAATGGACGCGCGTCGCGCACGCCTTTGTCATGGATTGGTCGATGCTTTGGAAAGAAATTCTCGGCGGCTTTTTGATTGCCGGGTTTTTGGCGACGCTGGTGCCGCATGATTGGTGGGAAGGATTGTTTCTGCAAACCGGACCACCTGTTGTTCGGCTGATTGAGAATGCGCTAGTCGGCCCGATCATTGCCATGATCTCGTTCGTCTGTTCGGTCGGAAACATTCCACTCGCCAGCCTGCTTTGGTCGCATGGCATCAGTTTCGGCGGTGTGATTTCGTTTATTTACGCAGATCTGATCGTCGTTCCGATCATCATCATTTACGCCAAATATTACGGGGCGCGCGCCGCGGCTTGGATTACCGGAATTTTTTACATCTCGATGGTTCTTGCTGGAATCGTCGTTGATCTGATTTTCAGCGCATTAGGCTTGATTCCCCAGGGACCCCGTCCGCCGAGCGCGGTGGAGCACGCGCACATTATTTGGAATTACACCAGCTGGCTCGATGTCGCTGCCGCCATTTTTGCGGCCTGGCTTTTGTTTTTGCATTTTAAATCACGCGGCAAACAGAGCGCTCGCGCGTGCCATTGAAATCGCGCATTGCGCGTGGCGAGCCGTTCCATCACGTTCAGCAGCGATGGCGAAGACGTTTTTCATCACTACGGCGATCGATTACACCAACTCAGCGCCGCATATTGGTCACGCCTACGAAAAGATCCTGGCTGATGTCATTGCTCGCTATCATCGGCTGAAGGATGAAAACGTATTTTTTCTGACCGGCGTCGATCAACACGGGCAGAAAGTCCAGCAATCAGCCGAGCGCGAGGGCGTCCCGCCGGAGCAGTTTGTCGCTGGAGTGACCGAGCAGTTTATCGCGCTTTGGGACAAACTCGATGTTCGTTACGATGCCTGGGCGGCGACGACCGATCCGCTGCACAAGAAATGTGTGCAAGGAATGCTGCAGCGCCTTTTCGACGAGGGGAAGATTTACAAAGACAAGCAGGTTGGTTTCTACAGCGTTCGTCAGGAACAATTTTTAACGGACAAAGATCGAAATGAAGCAGGCGAGTTCGGTCCGGAATGGGGTGAGGTCGAGCAGCGCGAAGAAGAAAATTATTATTTCAAACTCGCTGAGCACAAACAATGGCTGCTCGATTTCATTGATGCGCGAAGCAAAGCCGGTAATCCGTTCGTCGTTCCCGATTTCCGCGTCGCGGAATTGCGCAACGCGGTCGAAAAAATTGGCGATGACCGCCAGTCCGGTTCGGACCTTTGCATCTCGCGGCCAAAATCCCGGTTGAGCTGGGGGATCGAGCTGCCCTTCGATCACGATTACGTCAACTACGTCTGGTTCGACGCGCTCACCAACTACATCAGCTTCATCGGCTACGATCCGACTCGATCAACCATCAGCGATCAATCATCAACCTTCCGTGACAAATGGCCGGCGCTACACGTCATCGGCAAGGACATCATGATTCCAGCCCACGGCATTTATTGGCCAATTATGCTGCACGCTCTCGGATTTCCCGACGATCAAATGCCGACGCTGCTCGTGCACGGCTGGTGGAATATCTCCGGCGCGAAGATGAGCAAAAGTCTCGGCAACGTCGTCGATCCCGACTATGGGCAAGGATGCCGATTTTTCCGAAGAACGACTCGTTGAGCGCTACAATAGCGATCTAGCAAACTCGATCGGGAATTTATTGAATCGGACGCTTAGCATGGCGAGCAAATATGCGGCGAGTCAGCTTTGGACAACAGCCATCCGCCTCAATGAGGAATCAAAACAGATTCCTGCCGGTGAATCGATTCACGTAATGACTAGCTCTCGCCAGCCTGTTTCGCTGCCATCCGACTCGAAGGAGCTCGGCCTTCGGGACTTAATCGAGAAGTTGCCGAAGATTTACGTACCTGAGATGGACTCTTTTCTTGTTTCCTTGGGGCTGGTACTGCCCGAGGAAATCTCTGCACATTGCAACCGGCTCGTCGAAAAAACAGCGCCGTGGAAACTGGCTAAAGACCCAGGGCAAATCGACCGTTTACATGCCATCGTGTATCACTTGGCGGAATCCCTCCGTATCACCGCCATCTTGATCTCAGCGGTATTACCCAAGGCGGCGCACGGGATCTTCGATCAGCTGAATTGGAAAATGGAATTGAGCGGAAAGCAGGAACGATTCTCATTCGCAGACGCGGAGTGGGGGAAATTGCCAGATCGGCATGTAGTTGGGAAACCGGTCCCATTGTTTCCGCGGATTGAACGCTAGGGCAACGTTCTGCGGAGCCGCGAATTCTCTCCGGCTCGACGGAGTCTCGCCCTACCATTTCTTCACACGTGT
>WNFT01008049.1_pt1 | contig 13992 bp, 14 predicted proteins | sample 5400191 | NCBI WGS metagenome assembly WNFT01 (sample SAMN13153359, study PRJNA577476) | soil metagenome | isolation source: 80 cm saprolite under Madrone tree | place: USA:California | collected 2016-06-14
CACTTCGGCGATGTTGCGCACCTGGCCGGTCAGGTTGCTGGCCATCGAGTTGACATTCTCGGTGAGATCCTTCCAGACACCGCTGACGCCCTTGACTTCGGCCTGCCCGCCCAGATTACCTTCCGTGCCCACCTCGCGCGCCACGCGCGTGACTTCCGCCGCGAACGCGTTGAGCTGATCGACCATCGTGTTGATGGATTCCTTCAGCTGCAGGATCTCGCCCTTCACGTCCGCCGTGATCTTGCGCGACAGGTCACCGTTCGCGATGGCGGTGGCCACCTCGGCGATGTTGCGCACCTGGCCGGTGAGGTTACCGGCCATGGAGTTCACGCTGTCGGTGAGGTCCTTCCAGGTGCCGGCGACACCGGGCACCACGGCCTGGCCACCCAGCTTGCCTTCGGTACCCACTTCGCGCGCCACGCGTGTCACTTCCGAGGCAAACGAGCGCAGCTGATCGACCATCATGTTACGAACCTGGCCGGTCAGATTGCCCGCCATGGAGTTGACGTTGTCCGTCAGATCCTTCCAGGTCCCGGCGACTCCCGGCACCACGGCCTGGCCGCCCAGCTTGCCTTCGGTACCCACCTCGCGCGCCACGCGCGTGACTTCCGCCGCGAAGCTGTTGAGCTGATCCACCATCGTGTTGATGGTGTTCTTCAGCTCGAGGATTTCGCCTTTCACCAGCACCGTGATCTTGCGCGACAGGTCGCCACGCGCGACGGCGGTGGTCACTTCCGCGATGTTGCGGACCTGGCCGGTCAGATTGGTCGCCATCGCGTTGACGGAGTCGGTGAGATCCTTCCAGGTGCCGGCGACACCGGAAACGATCGCCTGCCCCCCGAGTTTCCCTTCCGTGCCCACCTCGCGCGCCACGCGCGTCACTTCCGAGGCAAACGAGCGCAGCTGATCGACCATCGTGTTAATGGCCTCCTTCAGCTGCAGAATCTCGCCGCGTACATCCACCGTGATCTTGCGGGACAAGTCTCCGTTGGCAACGGCGATCGTCACTTCCGAGATGTTGCGCACCTGGCCAGTGAGGTTGCTGGCCATCGAGTTCACACTGTCGGTCAGATCCTTCCAGGTGCCGGCGACACCGGGCACAGCGGCCTGACCGCCGAGCTTGCCCTCGGTACCCACTTCGCGCGCCACGCGCGTGACCTCGGAAGTGAAGGCGCTCATCTGCTCGATCATCGAGTTGACGATCGTGGCGGATCTCAGGAATTCTCCCTTGAGCGGCCGTCCATCCACTTCCAGGCTCATGGTCTGCTGCAGGTCGCCTTTGGCGACCGCGGAGATGGTGCGTGTGACTTCCGCAGTCGGCCACAGCAGGTCATCGATGAGGGTATTCACCGACCCCTCCATTGCGCCCCAGGCACCGGAGCGCCGGTCGCTCGCCACGCGATGACGGGTCTTGCCGTCCTTGCCGACGATCTGCCCGGCACGCTCCAGCTCCCGCGCCAGGCGCTGAGTGGACGCCACGATCTCGTTGAATGTATCGGCTACTTTGCCCGCGAGCCCGGTTTGATCGCTGGCGAGCCGAGCCGAGAAATCCCCGTCGCGCACCGCCTGCAGCGCCCGCAGCAGTTTGCGCTGGTCGACACTTTTCGCCCCGGCGCCATTGCGGCCGTTGGACTTGCGAGTGCGGCGCTCACGTTCTTGCGTTTCCATCAGCGGGCTCCCGGTGCCGGATGGGCAACGGCGGGTGGTCAAAACGGCGGTTCAAGGCGGACGCCGGATGCGGGTTCCGCACCGGGCAAAGGGCGGCGCCTGCCCAGTCGAGATGGTCGACAGGTCGGGGCAGGAATTGCCGTGCGCGCACCTGGGCCGGAGCGACGCCGGCGCCTCCGCGGGCACGATACATTACTGCCACGGAGCCTCTCCAGACCCGTCTCCCTCAAGACGGGCTCCCTGCAACCCTCAAATCCCGACGTCCAGCTCATCCCAGCCGAAAGCGGGAACATAGCAGAAGGCCGTTTTGGCGCAACAAGAATCCTGAGCCTGAGCTACAGCGACCGGGATAGACTGCCCCGCTTGCCCTGGGGAGGAACTTCAGATGCCTGAGCGGTGCTCGACCCGGGGCCGGGCGGCCGGGAGGGCGGCGGCGTGACCGGCGCAGTCGCGAACTGCGACTGGGTCTCGCTGCGCGGGGTGCTGCTCGATCAGGCCTGCGAGCCGTATCGCCAGGCCGGCCGCATCGCGTATCACCTTGCACGCGGCAAGCTGCGCGGTGACCCGGTATTCCGCGCGATCCTGGAACTGGGCTTGCTGCGCGGGTACCCACGCATCCTCGACCTGGGCTGCGGCCAGGGACTGCTGGCTGCCTGGTTGCGGGCCGCCGCGCACTGCTACGAGCGCGGGACCTGGCCACGGGCCTGGCCGCCCGCACCCCGCCCCCAATCGATGCGCGGCATAGAGCTGAGGGCGCGCGAGGTCGAGCGGGCGCGCCGCGCGCTCGGGCCTGGGTGCGAGGTGGTACACGCCGACATCCGCAGCGCCGTGTTCGGTAGCGCCGATGCCGTAGTCATCCTGGATGTCCTGCACTACATCCCCGCGCCATCACAGCGCGAGGTGCTGCAGCGGGTGCGCGCCGCGCTGCCGCGGGGGGGCTTGCTGCTGTTACGCGTCGGCGACGCCGACGCGGGTCTGCGCTTTCACTTCACGGAGTGGCTCGACAAGGCCGTCATGCTGACGCGCGGTCAGGGCCTGGTCGCCCTGCATTGCCGCAGCGTCGAGCAGTGGCGCCAGTTGCTGTGTGACTGCGGCTTCGACACCAGAGCCGAGCCCATGAGCCACGGCACTCCATTCGCCAATGTGCTGCTGATCGCGCTCGCGATCTGACGGTGGGCTCGAACACGCGCTGAGGCCGCATCGGTGGGTAGCTAACTGGCGGAGAAATAGCGCGGATCGTGCGGCGGGCGCGCGAAAATCCGGCCCAGCATCGGTTCGAAGGTGGCGAGGTCCTCGGTCGGATAGTCGGGATCGAAGGAGCATTGATCCCAGGCCGCGCAGAAGTGCACGCAGGCCTCGTACCACGGATGATGGCGCCAGCGCTCCCGAGCGTTGCGATCGCCGCCGAAGTGATGCACGTAATAGTAGTTCTGGAATAGACCGTGTTGCGCCACGATCCAGGTCACTTCCGGGCGCACGTAGGGGCGCAGTATCGCCGCCGCCACTTCGGCGTGGTTGTAGGGCGCAAGCTCATCGCCGATGTCGTGAATCAGCGCCGCCACGATCAATTCTTCGTCGGCGCCGTCCTTCATGGCGCGGGTGGCGGCCTGAAGACAATGCCGCAGCCGGCTGACGGGATAGCCTGCGAGGGAGTGATCGAGCTTACGCAGGTTCTCGAGCACGCGCGCGCCCAGGCCGACGGCATACTCTCGTTCGGACTCATCCAGCAGCAGGTAGTCCTCCCTGGTGCCGTCCTGCATCCGCCGGAAGCTGACGATCCTGCTCACGCGCTGCGTCTCACATCGGATGCCAGAGCGCGGCGGCGGCGCAGCACGCGATACAGACTGCGTGGTCCGTCGATATCGATGTAACAGCCTTGCAGATGACGCAAGCCTTCGGACGGATCGAAGGCGCTGCGCCCGTGCAGCAGCCGGCAATTGTCGAACATCACCAGATCGCCGGCCTGCAGCAGAAACCGGATCTCAAAATCCGGCGCGCGCAGGCGGTGGTCGAACAGTTGCCGCGCCCGGTAGTAGGCGTCGAGGCGCTCGTGCGCAAACAGCGGCACGAAATCCAGCCGCGGGCTGAAGTGGATGGCCTTGGGATCTCCGCCGAGGTCCAGCTCGATGAGCGGTGCACTCGCGGTCAGCTCGGCGTCGACGTCGATGTATTTGAACCGCACCGGTGTGCTCGCGAGAATCCCGAACGCCTGCGGATGCCGTTCGCGCAGGGCTTGCGCCACGGCGAAGCCATCCACCAGCGTGGACAGACCACCGCTGGTCTCGTTCACCAGGCAATGCAGCAGCTGGATCCCGGGCACGGGCGCGCGATAGGGATTGTCGGTGTGCGGATCAAGTGACAGCGACGTGTAAGCGAGGTCGTTGGCATTGGGTGTCGAGCGCACGTTGAACAACGCACCAAAATTCGTCTCGCGCGTGAAACCGAACATCGAACCGAGCTTGAGCACCATGCCGGGCTCGGTGGGCACGCCTTCGAAGATCACGAATCCAAGAGTCAGGAACGCTTCGAGCCAGGAGGTCAGTTCGGCCTCGTCCGGGTCGGCGCGCCAGCGCGCCCGCGGCAGATCGGCGAGCGTGCCGTCCCACAGACGCGGCGCCGGGCAATCGTGGCTGTTGGGCGTGAGCGCCGCTTCGGCGAGGATCTCCTCGGCGCTGAAGCTCGCTTCGTGCCCGTCGCTGAACTTGACCTTGTAAGTACCCGGCAGCGGCTGCGATACCGCCACCAGCTTCAGATCGAGATCGAAATCCGACGGGTCCTGCAGCCGCTGCTGCGTCTGCAGATCGATGCTGGCCGGATCCCGGCAGCGCTCGCGCAGCCACAGCGGATGAATGGAGCGCTGACTGCCGTCGGCGCGCTCCAACACCAGTTCGGTGGGCCCGCCCATCTTCAGAGTCAGTGATCGTTGTGTAGCAGACATAGCCGGGAGTCTAGCGTCGCGTCTTGAGCCGTGTCCACGCCGGGGCGCGAAAGCGCGTAGCCGCGCGCACGCCCGCAGTGTATTTTCCCCTGCCTGACAACGGGGAGCACCGCCATGACCTTGAGCCGCCGTGACCTGCTGAGCGCCTCCGCCCTGCTGCTTGCGGGCCCGGGCGCCGCGCTGCGCGCCGCCGGCAAGGAGGCGGCCCCCGGCGGCCAGCCCCTGGTGCTGTGTTGGAATGAGAATCCCTACGGGCCCTCCCCGGCGGCGCGGCTCGCCGTGAGCCGGGCGATCGCGCAAGCGTGCCGCTATCCCGCCGACGCCGAGACGCAGGAACTGGTGGAGGCGCTCGCCAGACACGAGCGCGTCGGCGCCGATTGCATCGTCACCGGCACCGGCTCCGGTGAACTGCTGTGCGCTCTCGGTCTGTTATGCGGACGTGACGGCGGGGAGATCATCGCGGCCGAGCCCACCTACGCGGAACTGCCCGACTATGCGCGCCTGCGGGGTGCGGCGCTGAAATTCGTGCCGGTCGATGCCGGGCTGCGTCACGACCTGCCGGCCATGCGCGCCGCGGTCTCCGAGCGCACGCGCGCGATCTACATCTGCAATCCCAACAACCCCACCGGCACGGCCGTGAGCGCGAGCGAAGTGCGCGCTTTCGTGGCGGCGCTGCCCGAGCGCCTCATCACGATCGTCGACGAAGCCTACATGGACTTCACGGTCGGAGCCGACGTGGCTTCGGTCGCAGACCTGGTCGCGACCCGCCATCGTGTGGTCGTGCTCAGGACATTCTCCAAGATCCATGGCATGGCGGGCCTGCGCTGCGGGTACGCCATCGCCCGGCCGGACCTGGCGGCCGCCCTCGCCGCTACCCGCATGTCCACGCCGAACATCCTGGCGGTGCGCGCGGCGCGCGCCAGCCTCGCCGATCACGCTTTTCTCGCCGACTGCCGCCGGCGCATCCTGGCGAGCCGCACCCGCATCACCACCGAGCTGGCGCGCCTGGGGCTCAGGTACGCAGAGCCGCAGGGCAATTTCGTGTTCTTCGACACGGGTATGCCGCTGGCCCGTTTCACCGGGCTCATGCGCGCGCGCAACATTCTCGTCGGCCGGCTCTTTCCGCCCTACGAGACCTGGTGCCGGATCACGATCGGGACCGAGCCCGAGGTGGCTGCGTTCCTCGAGGCGCTGCGCGCCGTCACGGTGAGCTGAGCGCGGCCGCGGGCTCCAGCAGCAGGCTCATGCAGGTGAGCGCCGCTTCCGCCTTGTGCAGTTCCCTCACGTCCACGGCTCGCGTGAGGATTCCGGCCGCCTCCAGAGTGCGCTGCGTGCGCGGATAGGCGCTGCTCACCAGGGTGAGACCGCGCAGCGTCAGGGTGTTGGCCGCAAACGGCTCGTCCGGGTCCACGGCTATCACGGCGCCCACATCGAACACCGATGGATCGATCCACGACGGGTTGGCCAGCAGAACGTTCGGCGGAATAAAGGTGCAGGCGCTCTTCAGGTGCAGGCAATCGTGCAGCGCCACCTCGCGCACCGCGTAGCCGAAGGGTCGCAAACCTTCCGCCAGCTGCGCAACGCCGGCCGGGTTCGTGCGCCCGGAGGCCCCGACATAGAGCGTGCGACCAATACGCAGCACATCACCACCCTCGAGGAACCCCGGATCGGTCACCCGCCGCAGCGGAACGTGCCGCGCGAGCGCGGCAGCGACGCTCGCGACTTCATCGCGACGCGCGGCGGCGCCGGGTCGCGTGATGACCGCGACTTCCGGCACCAGCACCGCGGCATCCTCGACGAACACACCGTCGGCGTGTTCGGCGAGCGGCGGCAACCACTCGAGGCGGCAGCCGAGCGCGCTCAGCTCGGCGACATACTGCGCGTGCTGACGCTGCGCCTGCGGCACGTCGATCGGGGTACGCGCGAGAAAGGTGAGTTCACAGCGCGCGAGCGATCGTGCCACTTCCCTGACGAAGGCGATCATGGTCGTTCGCGCGGCGATGGCACGTCCTTGGCCGCGAGCCGCAGGCACTCGAGGAGCGCCTTGGCCGCGGGCGGCAGGTTGCCGGGCGCGCGCAGGATCGCGCCCACCGGAGTCTCCATGGATTTGAGCTTCACCGGCAGGATCGACAGCAGCTTGTGCTCCACGTCATCCAGTGCCACGTGATAGGGCATCACGCCGATGCAGTCGGATTTGCGCAGCAACACACGATTGGTGAGGATCGACACGGATTCAATCACGTTCCTGGGGAGCGGTGCGTGCGCCTCGAGGAACGCGCGCTCGACCTGACGCCGCAGCGCGGTCTCCGGCAGTGGCAGCAGCCACGCCTCGTTCACCAGGTCGCGCAGCCCCAGCCGCCGCTTGCGCAACAGCGGGTGCCCGGGCCGCGTGACCAGGCAGATCGGCTCGGAGTAGAACTCCTCGTAGAGCAGCGCGCTGCTGCGGCCCTCCTCGGGCAGGCGCCCGAGCACCATGTCGAGATCCCCGACCAGGAGCGACGGCACCAGGATGTCGTAGGTGCCGACCGCCACGCTGATGGTGACCCCGGGCCGCTCCATCTTCAGCCGCGCAATCGCATCGGGCAGGATGCTGGCGGAAGCGGCGAGCAGCGTGCCCACCGTGACCTTGCCGCTATAGCCGACGCGCAGGTTCTCCAGCTCCTCGGCCGCGTGGCGCAGCTGCGCGAGCACGATCTTGGCGTGCCGCGCAAAGATTTCACCGTACGGGGTCGGCTCCAGCCCGCGGTTGGTACGCTCGAACAGCCGCAGGTCGAGCGTCGCCTCGACGTCCTGCAACGCCTTGGTAAGAGTCGGCTGGGTGAGATTCAACCGCCGGGAGGCCTTGAGGATGCTGCGGCACTCGTACAGCGCGGCGATCAGCTCGATGTGGCGCAGGCGGAATTTGCGCGCGATCCAGCGCTCGAGCCGTACCGAGGTCATGGAGCTGAGCGCTGTTCAGGCGCTGCGGCGCGTGGCCGATGCGCCGCTCATCGCGGTGCGTCCGGCATCGAGGCCAAAGAAGGCGGTGGCGTTGGCGTGCAGGAGCTTCTCGCGGGTCGGCGCCGGCAGCGCCTCCTGGGAGCGGATGAGGTTGCCGACCTGTTGCTCCCCGAGGGGGAAGGGATAGTCGGAACCGAGCATGACGCGGTCCTCGCCCATGACCTTGACCAGGAACGCGAGTGCGTCGTCGCTGAACACGGCGGCGTCGACATAGAAGCGGTCGAGGTAGGTGGACGGCAGACGCGGGCAGTCCTCGCGCACCACATCGCGGTTGCGCCATGCATTGTCGACGCGCCCGAGAAGGTACGGAAAGCTGCCGCCGCCGTGCGCAAAGCACAGCTTGAGCGAGCGCGGCAGGCGCTCGAAGGCGCCCGACAGGATCAACCACAGGATCGACAGCTGCGTTTCTGCCGGCATGGCCACCAGCCACGGGAGCTGGTACCGGGACATGCGATCCTGCGCCATCATGTCCCAGGGATGCACGAACACCGCCGCGCCCTCGGCGGCGCAGTGTTGCAGGAAGGTGATGATCCCCTCGTCGTTGATGTCGCGCGCGCCCACGTGGTTGCCGATATGCACGCCGACGTGGCCCTCGGCCATCGCCCGGCTCAACTCCCGGCAGGCAAGATCGGTGTCCTGCAGCGGCACCTGGCACAGGGACTTCAGCCGCCGCGGAGCGTGAGCGCAGATCTCGCGCGCGGCATCGTTGAACAGGCGCGCGCACTCGAGCCCCTGCGCCGGCGGCCGCTGATAGGAAAACAGCACCGGCGTGGCGCACATGATCTGTACGTCCACTCCGTCGCGATCCATGGCCTCGAGGCGCACCGCCGGGTCCCAGCACGCCGAAGTGACCGGGCGAAATTCCTGGTCACCGACCATGAGCATCGTCCGGCCCGCACCGCCATGCCTCATCCACGGCCAGTCCGGCGTGCCAAAGCGCGCGGCGAGGTCCGGCCAGGTGCGCGGCAGAAAGTGCGTATGAATGTCGACCATCCTCATGGGGTCTCCTCACGGGGCGGTGTTCCCGCCGGGCGATAGGCAATCGCCTTGATCTCGAGCAGCAGCTGCGGGTGCGGCAGCTGCGCCACCGCCACGGTGGTGCGCGCCGGACCCTGGTAGCCGAAGAACTCGCTGTAGACCTCGTTGTAACCGTTGAAGTCGGCCATGTTCACCAGATAGGTGCTCACCTCGACCACATCGGCAAGGCTCGCGCCCGCACTCGTGAGAATGTCGCGGATGTTCTCCAGCACCGCGCGCGTCTGCGCGCGAATGTCGAGCACCGGCCGGCCGGCGGCATCGCGCTCCGCCCCGGCGATGGAATCGTCGGCCCGCCGGGCGCTGGTTCCCGACACGAAAATGAAATCACCGGCCCGGCGGAAGTGCGGGAAAGTCCCGCGTGGCCAGGCCTTGCCCGGGACCACGGCGCTGTGCGCGCCCGCACTGGCATCGCGTTGCATCTGCAGCACCCCTAGAGCTTCACGCAGATGTTCATAGGTTCGGAGAAGAAGGCGAGCGAATGCGCCCCGCCCTCGCGGCCGATGCCGGAAAGCTTCACGCCGCCGAAGGGCGTGCGCAGATCGCGTAGAAACCAGTCATTGACCCAGGCGATGCCGACTTCCATCTGGCGCGCCACGCGGTGGGCGCGCTGCAGGCTCGAAGTCCACACGGCAGCGGCGAGCCCATAGCGGGTGTCGTTCGCCATCTGCACCGCCTGTTCTTCGGAATCGAACGGCGCCACGTGGCAGACGGGACCGAAGATCTCCTCCTTGACGCAGCGCGCATCCTCGGCGAGGCCGCACACGACGGTCGGCTCGATGAAGGCGCCACGGTCGCGCTCATCGCCGAAGGATGGCACGCCGCCGCCGCACATGATCTCGCCGTGCTCGGCGCGCGCCAGCTGGTAATAGGACAGCACCTTGTCGCGGTGCGCGCGCGAGATCAGCGGTCCCATGTCCGCCCCCTCAAAGGGCCCGCCGATTTTCAGCTTGCGCGCACGCTGCGCGAGCGCCGATCGGGCGCTCGACGTAGACGCGCTCGGAACACAGACACACCTGCCCGCAGTTGGAGAACACCGAGCGCACGGTGCCGCTCAGGGCCGCATCGAAGTCCGCATCGGCGAACACCACGGCGGCGTTCTTGCCGCCGAGCTCAAAAGACAGTGCCTTCACCGAGTCGGCGGCACTTTTCATAATGGCCGACCCGGTCGCAGACTCGCCGGTGAAGGCAATGGCATTCACATCGGGGTGGCTGACCAGCGCCTCGCCGGCGGACCTCGGTCCGAAACCGTGCACCAGATTGAACACGCCCGGTGGTACACCGACCTCCTGCAGCACCTCGGCGAGCAGTGCCGCTGAGGAGGGCGTCTCCTCCGAGGGCTTGGCGACCACCGCATTCCCACACGCCAGCGCGGGGGCCACCTTCCAGGTCATGAGCAGGAACGGCAGGTTCCATGGCGCGATGACCGCCACCACGCCTACGGGCTTGTGCACCGAGTAGTTGAGCGCGCCGCGGCCGTCGGGCGTGCCCATCTCGAAGCATTCGGATCCGCGCGCCAGCGCCAGGTCCGCATAAGCGCGGAAGTTCGCCGCGCCCCGCGGAATGTCGATCGAGCTCGCCTGCTGCAGGGTCTTGCCGGTGTCGGCGATCTCGGCGCTCACGAACTCGGCAAAGCGCTGCTCGATGCGCTCCGCGACCTTGCGCAGCAGCGCGCAGCGCTCCGGCGTCGACAGGCGGGCCCACGGCCCGCGTAGCGCGCCGCGCGCGGCCTGTACGGCGCGATCGACGAGCGCCTCATCCGCCTCGGTGACCGTGGCCAGGACCCGGCCGTTGACCGGATTGATGTTCTCGAAGCTGCGTCCCTGGCGCACGAACTGGCCACCGACGAGACAGGGCAGCTGCTGGGCAGCAAACGGGTACGGGTCGGCTTCGGTGGGCAACCGCATCGGGTCCGGATTCTACGAAGGGCCAGCGCTTAACGAATAATCGTATTTTGACCCTCTGCTATGCAATTCATCTATATCAAAAACCGCGACTCCGCGAATGCGGGCGCCATCGCCTTGCCGGAGGCTCTAGTGAGCCGTGCCGCTGCTGCCGCTCAGGCAATCCTTCATGAATGCCTTGCGGCCGGCGCCCTTCAGCCCCTTGGTCGTCGCGTCCGCGTTGCAGGTCTTCATTTTTTCCTGCTGGCTGTTGCCCGTCGTGCCAGCCGCGCCCGAGGTGGCAGCCGCGGTCTTGTCGGACAGGCAGCTCTTCATGAACGTCTTGCGGTCGGCGCCTTTCAATCCCTTGGCCTTCGCGTCCGCGTTGCAGGTCGTCATCTTCTGCTGCTGGCTGTTCTCATGCGAAGCCTGGGCGATGGCCTGTCCGGCCACAACCGCAAGCGCCGCACCCATCGCCACCAACCATGTCGTGCGTCTCATACCGACTCCTTTCGCGAACAGGTTGAGCAAACGTCGTATGGTAACCCCAACGCGAGCAGCTACTCCATGTCCGGATAGGGACCGCGACCGCCGTCGGCAATGAAACGCTCGATCCGCGCCCGCAGCATCGGCAGCGGCACCGAGCCGAGCTCCAGCACCGCATCGTGAAAGGCGCGCACGTTGAAGCGCTCGCCGAGCGCTTTTTCCGCGCGCGCACGGGCGTCGAGAAACTCGCGCTCGCCCAGGTAGTACGACAGCGCCTGCCCCGGCCAGGCGATGTAGCGGTCCACCTCGGTGCCGATCTCTCGCTCGGGGAGCGCGGTGTACTGCCGGAAGTACTCGATCGCCTGCTCGCGCGTCCAGCCCTGGGCATGAATGCCGGTGTCGACGACCAGGCGCGCGGCGCGCCAGATCTGGTAGCCGAGCATGCCAAAGCGCTCGTAGGGCGTGTCGTACAGCCCCATCTCGAGCCCGAGCTGCTCGCAGTACAGCGCCCAGCCTTCGCCGTAGGCGGAGATGTAGGTGAGCTGGCGGAACATCGGCTGGTCCCTGTGCTCCATCGCGATGGGTATCTGAAAGGCGTGCCCGGGCGCGGACTCGTGCAGTGTCAGGGCAGTCAGGCTGTAAAGCGGCCGGCTTGGCAGGTCGTAGGTGTTGAGCAGATAGATCCCTGCCCCGCCGCGTCCGGCGGTGTAGAAGGGCGCGAGGTCCTCCGGCACCGGCTTGATGGCGAAGCGCGCCCGCGGCAGGTAACCGAAGAACTGCGCCGCCTTGCCGTCGAAGCGCTTCGCCGTCCACGCGGCGCGCATCAGCAGCTCCTCGGGCGACCTGGCGTAGAAGCGCGGGTCGGTGCGCAGGAACCTGAGGAACGCCGGGAAGTCGGCACTGAAGCCCGTCTCGTGCATGGTGGCGAGCATCGCCTCATGCAGGCGCTGCACCTCGGCGACGCCGAGCTGATGGATCGCATCCGGATCCATGTCGAGCGTGGTGAATTCGCGGATCTTCGCGCGATAGTAGTCCCTGCCGTCGGGCAGGTCGGCGGCCGACAGTGTGGTGCGCATCCCCGGGACATACTCGGTGCGCATGAATCTCAACAGCTCCACGTACGCCGGCTGCACCACTTCGCCGATGGTCTTGAGGGCCTCCGCGCGCAGGTTCGCCTGCTTCGCGGCCGGTACGCCCGGCATGTCCTTAAAGGGGGTATAGAACAGGCTGGCCTCGGGCGTCGCGTCGGCGACCGCGGTGATGGAGCTGTCGCGTCCCGCCATGGTGACGCGCGGCGGAGTGAAGCCGCGCTTCATGCCGGCGCGCATCTCCTGCATCTGCTCGTGGAAGTAGCGCGGGATGTCGTGCATCTGCGCGATCCAGTGCTGGTAGTCCACCAGGGTGCGGAACGGGCGGCGCGCGGTGTAGCCGATATTCGTCCAGAAGGTCGTGTCGGAGTTCGCCGGCATCTCGAAGTCGCGGAAACGCTGGTTGGCAATCAGGACCGCGATCTGTGCGCGGTAGATGTCGTAGTTGACCTGCTCTTTCGGTGACAGGCGCGCGCGCGGAATGGCCTCGACCCGGCGCAGCACGTCCTCCCAGTATTTGCGGCGCATGTCCTGCGTCGCCGCGTCCACCTTCGGCAGGCGATCGGCAACGGGCCGGGTGCTGTCCTCATTGTCGGGCAGCTGGTCAGTGCGCCACTTCCACTCGCTGCTGTAGATGGCACTCAGGCGCTCGTCCGCTGCGTGTTGCCGGGACTGCTGTGAGCAGCCGCTCAACACCGCGGCGGCCGCGGCGAGCGCTCCGGCGGCAGCTAAGGGTGTCAGGGAATTACGCATGATGTCCAGGGGCGGGAGCATACTCGAACCGTTGCGCGTCGCTCGCGCGATGAGGTACAAGCAGCGGCTTATGTGGAGGTCAATTGCCGCCGTCAGCATCGGGGCGAGCCTCGGGGCGCTGCTGCGCTGGTGGCTCGGCCTGACGCTGAATGCGCACTTCCCCTCGATCCCACCGGGTACGCTCGCCGCCAACCTCATCGGCGGCTACGTCATCGGGGTCGCGGTGGCCTTGTTCGCGACTTATTCGGCGGTGGCGCCGGAGTGGCGGCTGTTCGTGATCACCGGGTTTTGCGGCGGGCTCACGACCTTCTCCACCTTCTCCGCTGAGGTCGTGACCCTCATGCAACAGGGGCGCGCCCTGTGGGCGCTGGGCGCGGCGGCGGCGCACCTGATGGGATCGGTCCTCATGACATTTGCCGGCATCGGCACGGTCGTCCTATGCAAGGCTCATTCCTGAGATTTTACGTTCACGAGGGACAGCGGCATCACCAGCGCCTGGTGTGGGAGTGGCTGCTCGAGAAGGCCAATGGCCTCGGCATCCGCGGCGGCTCCGCCTTTCGCGCCATGGCCGGCTTCGGCCGTCACCATGTGCTGCACGAGAGTCACTTCTTCGAGCTCGCCGGCACGCTCACGGTGGAAGTGGAGTTCATCGTGACCGACGAGGAGGCGCGCAAGCTCCTTGCGCTGCTGCACGAGGAAAAGATCCGCCTGTTCTACGCGCGCGTTCCGGCGCTCTTCGGTGTGATCAACCCCGATGCCGCCGATCCGCCCGTGGAGGGCTGACGCGACCGATGCGCGGTCGTGGATCCGACACGTTCCGACCGGACATCGAAGGGCTGCGCGGACTCGCGGTAGCGGTCGTCGTCGCCTCCCATTGTGGGATTTCGCTCCTGCCCGGAGGATTCGTCGGCGTTGACGTGTTTTTCGTACTGTCCGGCTATCTGATCACGGGACTGCTGGTCACGGAGGTGCGGAACACCGGGACGATCGATCTCGCCCGCTTCTACGCGCGGCGCGTGCGCCGCCTGCTGCCGGCGATGGCAGTGATGCTCGTGGCCACACTGCTGGTCGCGGCGATCATGCTCGCCCCCCAGGAGCTGGCGCTGGTCGCGCGCGCCGCGCAGGCGACGGCCGTGTATGG
>WNFT01009575.1_pt1 | contig 13980 bp, 13 predicted proteins | sample 5400191 | NCBI WGS metagenome assembly WNFT01 (sample SAMN13153359, study PRJNA577476) | soil metagenome | isolation source: 80 cm saprolite under Madrone tree | place: USA:California | collected 2016-06-14
TGGGCGTCGTAGTCGGGGTCGACTGCATGGCCGCCCGCAGGGCTCGCGTACATCGCGTCGATCTGCGGCCCGTATTTCGACTCGATCACGCGCCGCTTGAGCTTCATCGTCGGCGTTAGCTCTTCCGATTCGGGCGACCATTCCGTGGCCAGGATCGTGAACCGCTTGAACTGCTCGACACGCGACAGATGCGTGTTCGCGACCGTGAGCGCGCGCCGCACCTCGGCGAGAGTCGCGGGATGCCCGGACAGGTCCGCCATCGACGATGAATCGATGCCGTGACCCTTCGCCCACAGCGGCGCCACCTGCGGATCCAGCACCACCAGCGCCGAGATGAACTTGCGACCGTCGCCGATCGCCACCGCCTGGCCGATGATCGGGCTGGACTTCGCGAGCGACTCCAGGTTGGCGGGCGAGATGTTCTTGCCCGCCGATGTGATGATCAGCTCCTTTTTGCGGTCGACGATCCGGAAGTGGCCATCGGCCCCGAGCACCGCGATGTCGCCGGAATGCACCCAACCATCGGAATCGACCATGTCCGCCGTTTTGGCTGGCTCGTGGTAGTAGCCGACCATCACGTTGCCGCCGCGCACGAGGAGCTCGCCGTCGTCGCCTAGGCGCACCTCGACACCCGGAAGGGCCACCCCGATCGAAGGGGCCTTATGGTCTCCGAACGGCACGGCAGTCGCGGGGCCTGTGAGCTCGCTCATCCCCCAGACCTCATAAAGAGGCATTCCAAGCGCTGCCCAGAACTCGTGCACCTCGGGACGGCATGGCGCAGTGCTGGTGACGGCGAGGTGGACGCGGTCCAATCCGACTTTGGAGCGGAGCAATGCGAAGAGCGGCTGCGCCCGCTCGACCACCGCCGCGAGCTCCGCCGGGACCGGTTGCCCGTCGCGCTTCAATCGATACGCCTGCATCGAAGCCGCGAGCGCCCCCTGCGCCATCTGCCGTTTGGTTTCGTCCGGCTCCGCTCCGAGCCCGGCGTTGATGCCCGCCATCAGCTTCTCCCACACCCGAGGCACCCCGACGAAGGCCGTCGGCCTTGCTTCCAGCAGGTATGGCAGCAGCTCGGCGGGATCGGGGCATAAGTAGACCTCGTGCCCGTTGTAGATGCTGCCCCACTGCGAGGTGAACCGCTCGGACACGTGGGCGAGCGGCAGGTAGCTCAATAGCGTCTCGTTGCGCAGCTCGAGGATCCGTCGCGCTGACTCCAACGTCCACACGATGTTGTTGTGCGAGTACATGACGCCTTTGGGCGGCCCGGTGGTGCCGGACGTGTAGATGAGGCTCACCGTGTCCTCGGGTCCGACCGCGCGCCATGACTTGTCGAAGGCGGATGGGTCCCGCTCATAAGCGGATCTTCCCGCCGCCTGGAGCTCATCCCACGACATGACGCCCTCGGGAGGCTCGCCATGAACCAGGATGATGTGGCGCAGGCTGGGCACCCTCGACCGGATCTCGAGGAACTTGGCGAGGAATCCCTCGTCCTGGACGAACGCCACCGTGGCTTCGGAATGGTTGGCGACGTACTCGATCTGCTCAGGCGCGAGCGTGTTGTAGACGCTGATGGCTGCTCCGCCCGCATGCACGATCCCGAGGTCGGCGATGACGTGCTCGGGGACGTTGCGCGCCATGATCAGGCCGAACTGGCCCGCGCCGAAGCCGAGCTCCCGCAACGCCAGCGTCACGGCCGCGACCTGCTCGCGATAGCCAGTCCACGTGAGCATTTGCCAATCGCCGTTTTGCTTCCAGCGCAGCGCGGGCCGGTCGCCCCACTGCTTTTCCGCATCGGCGAAGATCGTGCAGATCGTCTTGCCCGAGACCGTCGCGTCGATGTCGGCTCGCTCGGCGATTACGTCCATCCCTACCTCCTCGCCCGGGTGGTCAGGCGCCCCCCGCGGACATACACTATCTCTCAGTGGGGGTTGTTCGGTGATCTACGTACGGTCGCGGCGGTCGATCGTCACGCTGGGCGCGTCCAGCCTTCTCTGCGCGCTTGTCTTCGGCGGCCTGACCGTGGTCGCCATGCGCCTCCCGGAGGCCGAGGGTTGGGTTGCGGGCGTCGCCCTCGGCGCGGGTGCGATCGGGGCGTCGGCGGTCGCGATCTGGGCCGCGTTCCAGGTCCACAGCTGGCCGGCGAGCAAGCTCGCCTTCTTCCGGGATCGAATCGTGGTCGTCCAGGGCCGGCACGAGATGCGGGCGCTTTGGGACGTCATGGAATCGATCACCCTCTCCGAGCCCGACTCGTGGCCGAAGGTCCGCGTTACCGACCGCCTCACGATTCGCCTCCGCAACGAGCCTCAGTTCAGCTTCAAGCCGGCCCAATTCGGGCTCGAGCCCGCGGCCTGCCGTGACCTGATCCTGCGCCTGAGAGACGATGCCGGGCTGCGCTCGAGACTGCCTGAGTTCGACTCCGCTCGGGACCTCACAGTCTCCCCGATCGTCTCCGGCGAGCTGACCAAACCCCGCTTATAGACGCAACGACGATCCGTCGGGGCATCATGATCCCTGCAGTGGCAAGTCTCCGGGGAAGGGACTTCCTGGACGTCGCGGATCTGGATCCGGCCGAGCTGCGCTCGGTGCTGGCGCGCGCCCATGCCATCAAGGCCGGCCGGTGGACGGAGCGCCCGTTGGCGGGCCGCCACATCGCCATGCTCTTCCAGAAGCCGTCGAACCGGACCCGGGTGTCGTTCGAGGTGGGGATCGCCAGGCTGGGCGGGACGACCACGACCCTGGGCGAGCAGGACGTCCAGTTCGGTCGGCGCGAAACGGTCCACGACGCGGCCCGTGTCCTGGACCGCTACGTCGACGGGATCGTCGCCCGCATGCGCAGCCACGCGGACCTGGTCGAGCTCGCGGCCGCCGCCGAGATACCGGTCATCAACGGCCTCACCGATCGCTCGCATCCATGTCAGATCCTGGCGGACCTCATGACCCTCGAGGAGGCGTCCGGCCCGCTCGGCAACCAGCGCGTCGTCTATATCGGCGACGGCAATAACGTCGCCACCTCCCTCATCGAAGCCGCAGCCCTGCTTGGTTTCCGGCTCACTGTGATCACCCCGGCGGGCTACGAACCGACGCACCAGGTCCTCGAGCGCGCGGGCAAAATCGGGTCGGGTACGAGCCAGGTGCTGGTCTCCAACGACATCGCCGCCCTCAACGGCGCCACCGCCGTCTACACCGACGTCTGGGCTTCGATGGGCCAGGAAGACCAGCGAGCGACCCGAATCAAAATTTTCGCTCCATATCAAGTCAACAAAAAGCTTATGGACGCGGCCAAAGACGCCGTGTTCCTCCACTGCCTGCCCGCGCATCGCGGCGAGGAGGTGACCGACGAGGTCATCGACGGACCGCGCTCGATCGTTTTCGACCAGGCCGGCAACCGGCTCTACGCGCAGATGGCGCTCCTCGCCGAGATCATGGGACCACGATGATCAATTCCTGGTTGGAATGGCTCAAAAGCCAGTCGCTCGTCGTCCAGTTCGAAGAGGTGTCCAGGCACCTGAGCTGGCTCGAGATCATCGACGTGGTGGTCATCTCCGTCATCCTTTATTACGTGCTGCGCCTCGTGCGCGGCACGCAGGGCACGCAGATCCTGGTCGGCCTGGTCGTGCTCGCGCTGATCGGCGCAACAGCGACCACCTTCAACCTGTTGCTGCTGTCCTGGCTGTTCAAGAACGGCGCGTACCTTCTGGGCATCGCGATCATCGTGATTTTCCAGCCCGAGCTCCGGCGCGCAGTGGATCAGCTGGGCCGCCTCGGCCGCCTCGGCCGGCCGCTTTCGGCCTTCAGCACGCCCGAGTACAGCCAGGCCATGTCGGAGACCATCAGGGCCGCGGAGCGCCTGAGCGCCAAGCGCACCGGGGCGCTCATCGCTTTCGAGCGCGACGTCGGTCTCGAAGACTATGTGGCCACCGGAGTCCGCATCAACGGCGAGATCTCGGCCGAGTTTCTGCAGTCGATCTTCTATCCCAACTCGCCCCTGCACGACGGCGCGGTGATCGTGCGCGGGAACCAGATCCTCGCGGCCGGGTGCTTGCTCCCACTCCCAGAGGAGGGCGTCGTCCGAGAGCGTCTGGGCACCCGCCACCGCGCCGCCTTCGGGCTTTCGCTGGCATCCGACGCGCTGGTGCTCGTAGTCTCTGAGGAGACAGGGGCCATCTCCGTGATCGAGGAGGGCAAGATCACCCGTAACCTCGACGCGGATGGATTGCGGCGCCGCGTCAGCGTGAAAGTACCGGCGCGCATGGCTCGCGCCAACGGGCTCCTCGGCTTCCTCAACGGCAGGACCAACGGGCACACCGGCGAGAAAGAAAAGGTCAAGCACGGAGACAAGGAAAGGGACGAGTGAACTGGATCACCGACGATTGGAGGCTGAAGCTGCTGGCGCTGGGGCTGGCTGTGCTGATGCTCGGTGCAGTCGCGTTCTCGCAGAACCCGCCGACGTCGATAACCATGAAGGTGGGCATCATTTATTCGGTGCCGCCAGGCCTGATCCTGATCAATCCTCCGAAGCAGACGACCGTCACTGTCGGTGGATTGGCGGACCTGGTCAGCGCGGCGAACGCCAACAACACAGTGGCGACTGCCGACGTCAGCAAGGCCGCCTCGACCGGCCCCAGCGTCAAGGTCAACCTGGTGGGGAAATCGGTGATCAACGGGCTCTCCGTCCAGGCCACCCCCATCTCGCTCAACATCGACACGCGCAGCGTTGTCCAGCTCGCCGTGGTCGCTCGTATCCCGAGGGGGGCCGCACAGGGATGGCAGATCACAAAGCAGGAGGCGCAATGCGCGGGTCCGCCCCCGCCGTGCACGGTAACGTTTGACGGCCCCGCCGGCTGGCAGGACAACTTGAAGGCCTACGCGGACTATCCAGTGCCGGTGGCCGGATCGCCGAATGATTACCCGAGCGCGCCGGTGGTCCTGGAGCAGAACGGAACTCCTCTCGACTACTTGAATGCGTACACCGTGCCCCAGGCCGGCGTGAATATCAAAACGGTTTCAATCCATATCGAGGCCAAATCCGGCACGACGAGCCGCCAGGTGACGCTTATCGACGCGCCGCCATCCAACCCCCCGCCGACCTGCTACCGAGTGACGAACATCGCCATTGACCCGAGCGCGATCGTCATCAGCGGCCCATCCGACGCCGTGCCCAACATCACGACGATCACGCTGCCCGCTGTCGATCTGAGCCAGCACACTTCTGACTTCACGTTCAGGATCTCGATTCCACCGCTCCCGACTGGGGTCACGGGCACAGCCGCCACGGCCCGTGTGACGTATTCGATCTCGAAGAACCCCAACTGCGCCTCGCCCTCGCCCTAGCCGGGGGCGTAACCTGGATCGTGCCCAACACGTTCAAGCAACGGTCTAAAACTCGGGCTAGGAGTTACTGAACAGATATGTGCGGCATCATCGGCTACCTGGGCGACCGCGAGGCCACCCCGATCTTGATGGAGAGCCTCAAGCGCCTCGAATACCGGGGCTACGACTCGGCTGGCGTGGCCGTGCTGGAGCTCCCCAAACCAGGCCAGCCGACTCACACGAGCCTGACCAAGTCAGAAGCCAAGGTCGACACCCTGATCGAAAAGCTGCAGGCGAACATGCCGACCGGCCACCTCGGAATCGGCCACACGCGCTGGGCCACGCATGGCAAGCCGACCTACATCAACGCCCACCCGCACACGGATTGCCACGGCAAGATCTTCGTCGTCCACAACGGCATCATCGAAAACTTCGCCGAGCTCAAGGCCGAGCTCGAGGCGGCAGGCCATGAGTTCACGTCGGAGACCGACACCGAGGTCGTGCCCCACCTCATCGAAGCCAACTACAAGGGCGACTTTCTCGCAGCGGTGCGCGCGGCGCTCAAGCGCATCCATGGCGCGTACGCCCTGGCGATGTTCTCCACCGACGATCCTGAGCTGCTGATCGGCGCGCGGCTGAACGCGCCGCTCGTCGTCGGCCTGGGCGACCACGAGTACTACATCGCTTCGGACATCACCGCGATCATTCCATACACCAAGCGCGTCCTCGTCCTCGGCGAGGGCGAGGTGGCGGCCATCACGCCTCTCGGCGCCGAGGTCTCCACTCTCGACGGGATCACGGTCAAGCCGAAGCTCATCCACGTCGACTGGGATGTGAGCCAGGCGCAGAAGGGCGGATTCGCGCACTTCATGCTCAAGGAGATTCACGAGACGCCGGAGGCCGTCGCCAACGCGATGCGCGGGCGGCTCACCGACGATGGTCTCGTTTCCTTCCGCGAGTTCGACATCGATGACAGGAAGCTGAAGGGATACGAGGAAGCGGTCCTCTTGGGCATGGGCACGTCGCGGCATGCGGCCATGGTCGGCGAGTACCTGATCGAGGACTGGGCGGGCATCCCCGCTCGCGCCATGGACGCTTCGGAGTTCCGCTATCGTCGTCCCACCTTCGGGCCGAAGACGCTCGCCGTCGTCCTCACGCAATCGGGTGAGACGGCGGACACGCTGGTCGGCCTCCATCGAGCCAAGGAGCGCGGCGCACTGACCGTGGCGGTCACGAACGTCTTCGCGAGCTCGGCGGCTCGCGATGCGGACGGCGCCATCTACCTGCACTCGGGACCCGAGATCTGCGTCGCTTCGACCAAGACGCTGGCCGCTCACATGGTCAGCCTCAGCCTGCTCAGCCTTCGCCTGGCGACCGTCAATGGCCGCGTGTCGCTCGAGCGCCGGCGCGAGCTCGTGGCCGCCTTCCGCGCGCTTCCGGACCAGGTCCGTGAGCTGGTGGAGCGGGAGAAGGAGATCGCCACGATTGCGCACCGCTACGCCGGCTATCGCAACTTCATGTACTTCGGCCGCGGCCTCAGCTACCCCGTGGCGCTAGAGGGCGCGTTGAAGCTCAAGGAGATCTCCTACATCCACGCCGAGGGCACCACCGGCGGTGAGCTCAAGCACGGCCCCATCGCCCTGCTCGACGACAAGTTTCCCGTCATCGCGATCTGCACCGCGAGCGCGACCAAGGACAAGATGGTGAGCAACGTCCACGAGATCGTCGCGCGCAGCGCGCCTGTACTCGCCCTCATCACCAAGGGCGACAGGTCACTGGACGGAGTGGCCACCGATGTGTTTGAGATGCCGGCGGTCGAGGAAGTCTCGGCCGCAATCCTGAACACGGTCACCCTGCAGCTGTTCGCGTACCACGTCGCGGTCGAGCTTGGCGAGAACGTCGACCAGCCCCGGAACCTGGCGAAAAGCGTCACTGTCGAATAGCCCCAGCGTGGCCAGTAGGCCTGGCTTCGCCAGGCCGTCTAAACCACAAGCCTGAATATCGCAAAGCACGGCGGGGAGTGACAACTCAAACAATCCCATCCCGGGAGGGAGAGCAGGGGCGCGAATCCGGCCGCGTTAGCGATGGACGTGAGACGGCTGCGAGCGGCCGTTGAGCGCCCCGATGAGAGGGAGCCGGGCACGGGTCCCTCTCATACTGAAGTCATGCAACGTATCGGCGTCGACGCCGTTTCGGTGGACCGGATCGCGCTCGCGGTCAAGCGGTCCGGCCGCGGCTTCCTGAACAAGGTCTACACCCCCGCCGAGCTCGCCTACACGGGCACCAACTCCGAACGGCTGGCCGGGCGCTGGGCGGCCAAGGAGGCCGTGATCAAGTGCTTCGACGGCACCGGCATCTGCTTCCCACGCCGGCGCATCGAGGTCCTGCCGGGCCCAGCCGGTGCCCCGAGGGTGAGGCTGCTCGGCGACCACCGCGGCGCGCGCGTGGAGGTGAGCATCACCCACCACAGCGGGTTGGCCGTCGCGACCTCGCACCTCGAGATGCCCGACATCGCGGACATACTTTTGCCCGCGCCTGAAGCGGTCATCCTGCCCGACCGCCCGCGCGACGCCCACAAGGGCACGTTCGGGACGGTCGTGGTGCTCGCAGGGAGCCTCGGCTTCACCGGCGCGGCCTACCTCGCCGGGACCGGCGCGGCCCGCGCCGGCGCCGGCCTGGTCAGGCTCCTGGTCGCCGAGACCATCTATCCGATCCTGGCCGCCAAGTGCACCGAGGTCATGGCCACGCCGGTCCCAGAGGTGGCGCCGGGCGCTGTCGGCCACGCCGCGTACGACTCCGTGCTGCGCCAGCTGGCCACCGCCGAGGTCGGCGTCATCGGGCCGGGGCTGGGCCGCGACCGCTCGACCTGGCGCTTGATCCTTGACCTGGCACTGCACGCGGAATGTCCGCTCGTGCTGGATGCCGACGCGCTGAACGCCCTCGCCGACTCCGCCCGCAAGAAGAGCCGCCTCAGCAAGAATCGGATCCTCACGCCGCACCCGGGCGAGATGGCGCGACTGCTCGGCAAGACCACCGAGGCGATCCAGGCCGACCGGGCCGGCGCCGCGCGCAGGGCGGCCAAGGAGTGGGGGGCGATCATCGTCCTCAAAGGCGCGCACACGCTGGTCGCTCATCCCGACGGGCGTCTCAGCGAGGATCCTCATGAAGTCCCGGCGCTGGCCACCGGAGGGACCGGCGACGTCCTATCCGGTGTGATCGCCGCGCTCATCGCGCAGGGCTCGGATCCGTATGCCGCCGCCGTCAGCGGCGTCTATGTCCACGCCGCCGCCGGCCGCCGCATCTCCCAGCGGCTCGGCGACAACGGATACGGTCACGGCGCGGTGCCGGTGGCGCGGGCGGCGCTCGGTGGCGGCGCCACGTGGCTCGCGGTGGCCACCCTGGAGGAGGCGCGCGAGCTCACCGGCCTGGTCCACGTGGAACGCATCCTGGTCATGGGCGGCCTCGTCCCGGACCAGGCGCCCGCGGCGGCCGCCAGCGGTTTCAGCATTGGCGTGTCGAGTCTCGACTTCGCGCGCGCGCTCGGCGACACCGACGAGGTGGTCCCAGTGCACCTGAAGATCGACACCGGCATGGGACGCTTCGGCTCCGCGCCTCACGAGGCCACGTCGCTGGCGAGGTTCATCAACGATTCGCCGGGCCTGCGATTGGCCGCCACCTGGACTCACTTCGCATCGGCCGGCACGGACGAGGCCATGACGCGCCTGCAGTTCGATCGCTTCCTGGCGGCGGTGAGCACCCTCGGCGTCGAACCAGGCCTGCGTCACGCCTGCAACTCGGCGGCGGCGTACAGGTTCCCCGAGATGGCGCTGGACGCCGTGCGCGCGGGGATAGCGCTCTACGGCTGCGACTGGCCCGGCGCGAGCCCGGCCCTGGCCTTGCGCTCGGTCGTGACTCACGTCAAGACCCTCCCGACGGGAGGGACTGTGGGCTACGGCGCTACCTGGACCGCTCGAAACGAGACGCGTGTCGCCACCGTCGCCATCGGCTACGCGGATGGAGTGATGCGCGCCCGCGCCAACCGTGGCCACGTGCTCGTGCGGGGGCGATCCGCTGCGTTGATCGGCGCCGTGAGCATGGACGCGATCACGGTCGATGTCACCGGCGTGCCGGGCGTCGAGGTGGGCGACGTCGTGACCCTGATCGGCCCCGACGGCGACGAGCGGATCACCGCCGAAGAGGTCGCGGAATGGTCGGGCACCATCCCCTACGAGGTGCTCACGGCAATCGGCCCTCGCGTGAAGAGACGCTATAAGGAATAGCGACACCCAGCCCGCGGTTCAAGGTCTCGCGAGGCAGGTGTATCTAAACTGGCAGTACTGATGGCGGAAAGTCCCGCTCGAACTGCCTTCGCGGAAGAGGCATTGACACATCTAGACACGCTGTACCGGGGTGCGCTCCGGCTGACGCGCGACCCCGATTCGGCACAGGATCTGGTCCAGGAGGCCTACCTGCGCGCGCTGCGCTACCAGCACAGCTACCAGGCGGGCACGAACATGAAGGCGTGGCTGTTCGCGATCATGCGCAACCTCTTCTGGGACCGCTTCAAGGGCTCCCGGAAAGAGGACGTCAGCCTCGACGACGTCGGCGAGTTCGTCCTCTACGACAAGCTCCGCGATGAAGGCGCCAGGCCGGAGGCGGACGTGCTCGACAAGCTGGCCGCCTCCGAGGTCGTCGCGGCGGTCGAAAAGCTGCCCCCGCTGCACCGGGAGGTGGTGCTGCTGGTCGACGTCGAAGGCTTCTCGTACAAGGATGCGGCGCAGACGCTGGGCGTGCCCATTGGCACTGTCATGTCGCGGCTGCACCGGGCCCGGCAGCAGCTGCAGAAGTCCCTCTATGAGTACGCGGTCGAATCCGGTATCGTGCGCGCCAACGGCACCAAGGAGGTGCCCAACAATGAATTGCAGTGACTGTAGCGAGAAGCTGGACAGCTATCTGGATCGAGAGCTCAGCAACACCGAGATGCTGGAGCTCCAGCTCCACCTAGAGGGCTGTCCCCCCTGTGCCGACAACTACGAGTTCCAGGCCAGCATGAAACGGCTCGTCAAGGTGTGTTGCGAGCAAGACAAGGCCCCCGAAGCCTTCCGCGAGAAACTCCGCCAGATTTTGAGTTAGTGGCGGTCGTTTCGCCGGCGCCCCAGTCGGTGGCCTCGAAGGCGTCGTGGTGGCTCCTGGCGGCCTTCATCGTCGCCACCCTGCTCGCGCTCGCGTGGGCGTCGCTCTTCACGCTGGGGTTCGTCAACACCCAGTACGGCAACTACCCGGTCGAGAATTTCACGCTCAACGTCTTCGTGTGGCTGGCAGCGGTCGCGATGCTTGCCGTGCAGTCGACCGCCTTCGCAGGCCTGTACATGCGGCGTCACTGGGGCCGCACGGTGGCAACCATCGCGGCGGGCCTGTGGGTCTTCACGGTGATCGGGATCCCGTTCGCGGCCGTCACCTGGTGGGTGCTCCACCGCCGATGGGACCCGGGCGTGGATTCCACGTTCGACAAGGACCACCCGTCGGCGCCGGCCTATGTCGTGGGTCTGTGCGCTGTCGGCACTGCGATCGTGCTCGTGTGGGTCTGGTTCCTCTATTTCCACCTGGTCGGCCTGCTCATCCAGCTGAGCCCCTCCCAGCCCGCGAGCGGCTGGTACTGGATCGCCTCGGTGGCGCTCTACCTCTCGATTCCCCTCTGGGTCGTCCAGGGACTCGCATTCGTGGGGCTGCGCCAGAAGCACGACTGGGGCGCGGTGCTGGCGTTGATCACCTGTGTGCTGTGGGTCGTGAGCGGGGTCGGCCTGCCTTTCGGGATCGCGGGACTTATCGTCCTGTGGCGATGGCAGCACCCGGCGCTTGCAAGGCTACCCGCGAGCGGGGCGCCGGCGTAGACACCCACGCGCGTCTGGAGGCAGCCCGGCTCTACGTCATCACCCCCGATCGCGCGCCGGAACAGGTCATCGACCTTGCCGGCGCGGTGCTGCGTGGCGGCGCGGACATGGTGCAGCTGCGCCACAAGAATTTGCCGAGGTTTGGGCTGCTCGAGCTGGCCCTCGAGCTGCGCGCCCTGACGAGCGCGGCGGGGGCGCTGTTCATCGTTAACGACCACGTGGACATCGCGCTGATCGCCGCCGCCGACGGAGTGCACCTGGGCCCGGACGACCTGAGCATCGGCGCGGCCCGCCGGCTCGCCCATGAGGGCTTTCTCATCGGCGCGTCGGCGTCGAACCCGGACGCCGCCAGGTCGGCCGTGGACGCCGGCGCGAACTATATCGGCAGCGGCCCGGCCTTCGCGACGCCGGTGAAAAAGGAGAAAGGCGTCATCGGTCCGGGCGGCGTGGAGGCGGTGACGGCAGCGGTAGCGGTGCCGGTATTTGCGATCGGGGGCATCGAGGAGGCGAACGTCGCCCAGCTGACCGCGCTGGGGCTGCGCCGCGTCTGCGCCATCCGGGCCCTGGCTGATGCACCCGACCCCGAAAAAGCCGCCCGCCGCCTCCGTGCGATGCTGATCGACTGATGAAGATCGGGGGCCTCGGCGAAAGCGAGCTGCTGCGCAGGATCCTCCCGTACCTGACGACAACCGGATACGCAGTGGTTGCCGGTGAGGATGACGCGGCCGTCTGGCCGAGCCTCGACCCCGACTACCCCGAGGACTATGTAGTCGCCAGCTGCGACACCTCTGTCGAGGGCGTCCACTTCGACCTTTCATGGATGACGGCGGCGGACGCGGGCCATCGTGCCCTGGCCCTGGCCCTGGGCGACCTCGCCGCCAAAGGCGCCCACCCCAAGTACGCCCTGGTGGCGCTCGCAGCCCCGAAATCGTGGACCGTGGAAACAGTGACCGGGTTGTATGAGGGCATCCGGCGTCTGGCTGATCGTTTTGACATTGCCATCGCGGGCGGGGACACGACCGCCATCGACGGACCCGGCGTGCTGACCCTGACGGTCCTTGGGACGACGAGCCTGGTGCCATTGGCCCGCGCACACGTTCGGCCGGGCTGGGTCGTCGGGGTCACAGGCTCGCTTGGCGCCGCCGCAGCTGCATTGCGGGAGCGGCGCGTCATTCTCCTGGAGCCGAAGTTCGAGGAGGGCAGCCTCCTGAACCAGGCTGAGCTGAGCTGCGGCGACATCTCGGACGGGCTGGTTCGCGAGATGGAGAAGTACGCCGCCGTGTCGGGAGTCGGTTGCGTGATTCGTGCCGCCGACGTGCCGGTGGCTGCGGGCGCGACGATCGAGGACGCGTTGGCGAGCGGGGAAGAGGCGGAGCTGGTGTGCGTCGGACCCGAGGACAAGGTCGTGCACGCAGGTGTGCGGCCGATCGGGGTGATGACGGTTGATCCAAGGGTCCGCGTCATCGGCTCAGACGGCCGTGACATCGACCTGGAGGTCCGTGGCTACGACCACTTCGCTTGAGACCTCGTCACCCGAGGAGACCGAGGCTGCCGGCGAGGAGCTGGGCCGACGCTTGCGCCAGGGCGACCTGGTCCTCCTGAGGGGAGAGCTCGGCGCGGGCAAGACCACCTTCGTGCGCGGGGTCGCCCGAGGCTGCGGGTCGGCGGCGCCGGTGGCCAGTCCGACCTTCCAGCTGGTCCGAATCTATCCCGGCCGCCTGCAGCTAGCTCACGTCGACCTGTACCGGCTGGAAAAGGGCGACGAGCTTCGCGACCTCGGCCTCGACGAGCTGCTGGATGCGGGAGCGGTGGTCGTCGAGTGGGGCGATCGGATAAATAGGATGGACGGGACGGGCGGCGCGGACGCCGCGCTGATCTCCATCGAGCACATTAGCGGCGACCGTCGCCGCATCCGGATTGTCCGTGATCTTCGTCGTTGACACCTCGTCGGCCGTCAGTGCCCTGGCGATCCTGGACGGATCGGGGTCAGTCCTTCAGGAAGTGTTCCTGCCTGCGAGGAGCCCTCAGCTCATCGAGCGGATGCGTGCGCTGGTGGCTCCCTACAGGCTGGCCAAAGTCGCCGTGGCGACCGGCCCTGGATCGTTCACCGGTCTGCGGGTGGGCGTGTCATTTGGACTCGGGCTCGCCATGGGACTGAGGATTCCCATCGTCCCGCTTCGTACCCTCGAGCTCCAGGCGGCCCGCAGCGACACGCCGGTGATTGCCATCTCAGAGGCTGGCCGGGGTCGGCTCTACTACCTCGCACCCGGCGGTAGGCCGGCGCTCGGAGAGCCCAAAGAGATCCCAAAGACGCACCGGCTCGTCGGATTCGTCTCGGCTGCCACGGGGTCCGCCCTCGAGGACGCAGGGCACCGCTTCGCGCCCGAGCGCGAGTTGGGCACCTTTGGCGCCGCCGCAGCGCAATTGTTGGAGTCGGCGCGCGACGTGCCCTATGGCAGTCTTAAACTCGAGTACATGCAGTCCATCTCGGTTCGGCCTAAGTGATGGTTCAGATTCGCCACCAGTTGGCGCTCGAGCTCATGCGCGAGGCGGACATCGCGACCGTGCAGGAGATCGAGAAAGAGATCTTCGCCACGCCATGGCCGCGCAACGCTTATTTTCGCGAGCTAGCATCGCGCACGAGCGCGCACTATGTCGTGCTGCGCCAGGAGGGCGTCGTCAGGCCCGCCGGGTACCAGGGATCCGAGCTCGACCCCACGATCGTCGGGTATGGCGGAATGTGGCGCATGTACGACGAGGCGCACGTGACGACGATTGG